>Ga0209000_1000255_pt1 | contig 61652 bp, 91 predicted proteins | sample RifGroD2_FD_183998 | JGI IMG/M metagenome (GOLD analysis project Ga0209000, IMG submission 183998) | Groundwater microbial communities from Rifle, Colorado, USA - Groundwater D2 (SPAdes) (version 2) | ecosystem: Environmental > Aquatic > Deep subsurface > Groundwater | place: Rifle, Colorado... | reverse complement strand
ACCGTCTTCCATAACGGTTTTTCTGCTATGGCAGCTATGGCATAGCGCCTGATGGTTACTGGGCAACCAAAACATTGGATCACTCGGGCCACTCACAGCCTTAATATGGTCAACGTCAGTCGATGGTGTAAGCTTGCCTACAGCTTCACACTTAACACACAACGGATTCTCATACAAAAACCCTTTACGATACCTCTGCCATCTAAAGCCGTACCCACGACTCGCAGAACTACCTCTGCGCTCGTCATAACGTTTAGCTTCCTGCTTCTTATGTTTCTCACAGAATCGCTCAGTAGTCAACTGACTACATCCAGGGTAAGAACATGGCCGCTTAGACTTCGGAGGCATTGTCTAACTCAATCTTTACACCGTCCCTGATAGTTCTACACATAACGTTTTGGAGTATCTCAGTTGCAGTTTCTGCACTCATACCAAACTCAACGGCTTTAATCAAGGTTCTTTTCATATCATAACCAAACCCCTCCCTCAAAATACGCATAATAAAAAGCGCCCTGCTCAGGCGCTTGTTACGTTTAGGGTATACGACATGTCGCTAGTATACCATATGTGTCAATATCATTGCAATACATATTTCCTCAAATCAGATAGATTTTTTTTCTTTTTTCTTTTACCGCTCTTGCTGCCGCCGCCCCTATGTGCTGGTGCTAACATCGGACAGTTGTAATCTTTTACGTTGTGATCCGGTGGGCTTGTCTCACAAAACAGTTTCCAAAACTCGTTCGACGATGCTTTCAACATTCTGGTATGTAGCATCAAACCTCACCCCTTTAATTTTTCTATTCGTGCCTTGACAGCTTCAAGCAGTGCAGTTTGTCCTTCTGCCTTGCCTGCCAGTGCTCTCATAACATCTTCGTCTATCGTTCCCTCGGTAACTAAATGGTGAACGATAACCGCTTCTGTTTGTCCTTGTCTATCAAGTCTCGCATTAGCCTGCAAATAAAATTCAAGCGACCATGTGAGACTAAACCAGATGATTATATTTCCTCCAGCCTGCAGGTTCAGTCCGTGTCCTGCTGACTGCGGATGTACTAACAGCACCTGGATCTTTTTATTGTTCCAGTCCTCTATATCCTTGGATTTTTTCAGTATTCTCGGTTTTAACTTCTTAAGATGTTCCTGTAATCGGATCAGGTCGTGCTCGTAGTAATAAAACACCATGACGGGCTTTCCGTTAGCTGATTCTATCAAGTCATCCAGTGCTAACAATTTAGCCTTGTGTATCTCCTGGACTAATTTATTTTCATCATATACGGCCCCGTTAGCCATCTGCAGCAATTTATTACTCAGCACTGCTGCTGTGTTAGCTACAACATCACCCTCAGCGAATTCCAATAGCTTGTTACGCTCCATGACCTTGTAGTTACGTTTTTCCGCATCTGACATTTTAACCGTAACAGTGTTATTAATTCGTTCAGGTAAGGCTAGCCAGTCCTTCGCACTCATGCTGACACATATATCCGATATCTTGTTATGGATCGCTGTGTCTGCCCCGTCTTTAGGTTCATATCCAAACTCACTTTTAACTTTTTTCCCTTTTCGGTAAATCATCTTTCCTCTGTCAAAATACCGCTCTCTGTAGCTTGTAACGGTTCTCCCTAACCTCTCCCCGAAATCTAATAGGAATATCTGTGACCATAAATCAACCAATCCGTTAGGTGCAGGAGTACCTGTCAACCCCACTATCCTTTCTACATGCGGTCTGACTCTTCGCAGCATCCCGAATCTTACTGTGCTGTGGTCCTTAAAACTGCTTAACTCGTCTATTACCACCATGTCGAACGGCCATACTTTACGCCAAAGCCATATTTTCGGTTGTATCTCTTTTCCGTCTGCTCCTACTTTGGGTTTTCCCTTACTCACGAATTCACCATACTGCTCACATAACCATAAAACGTTCTCCCTGTTGATTATATAAATATCAGCAGGTGTTTGTAGCGCATTTAAACGCTCATTCGCAGAACCCAATACCTTTGATACCCGGAGATGTTTTATATGGTCCCATTTCGCCACCTCGCTACCCCAGGTGTCTTCTGCAACTCTGAGTGGTGCTATGACTAAAGTTTTTGCAACGTGGAAGTAGTCATATTGCAATTCGGATATTGCTGTCAGCGTACATACCGTCTTACCCATACCCATATCGAGGAACAATCCTGTTGCCGGTAAATTTATAATTTGCTTAATTGCATGGTCCTGGTAAACGTGCGGTTTAAACTCCATCTTGCAAAACCTCTTTTAAAAATTCGTCCACTCCTGCAAAAGTATCTATTTTAAAAACTTTAAAACCAAGTTGCTCTAATTCCTTTTTTCTTTTTGCCTGCAACGGTTCTAAGTTTTTTCCTGGTGCCTTTAACTCTACAAAAAACAATCTGCCTCCTGGGAAAAGAACAATCCGATCTGGCACTCCTGACGTTCCAGGAGAAACGAATTTATAGGCTTTTCCTCCGTGTTTTTCTACTTCAGTTTTTAACTTTTTTTCTATGGACGACTCTCTCACCGAGGAGTTTCTCCAAATTCAAATCTAGCTGATTTAGCCGCATCCACAGCTTTAGCAACACTATGGAACATGACACGGTTAGGTAAATAACTAACATCTAGATCACACTCAAAAAACTCGTCCGAATAGATAGTTCTGTCCCACACAACTCTACTGTCAGAACACGTAACTAACTGTAATCTGCCTTTTTTCGCCGCCACTATATCAACGTACCCATCATAGTTTCCAGCGCCGCTATCACATGTATCGTAGGCCAAGATTTGTATTTGGTTTTCTCCCGGTATACCAACGGCCAGCAGTAAAGCACTACCTAACTGATCAGAGAATGATTTAAGCATCTTTACGTATTTGCTATTTGGTTGGTCGCCTTTAACCTCAACCCACAGTTTATCTTCTGGTAAATAGAAATCTGGTAAATACCGCTCACCTGTACTTAACTCAAATCCTTCTTTCTCATACTCGTATTTAAACCCAAGAGTATCAAAGAAAACTGCCCAACGTGCTTCAAGTCTACTCCTAAACTTATACCCCCTGTAAAGCGTCTCTATCGGTTTTATGCCTAAGATGGTCATAAAAACACTCCTTTCACGGAATTAAAAACCCAGTAAAATCAATGGTTTGAACCAACTCGATCAAATATTTTTAAATTGTCCTTACGATAAACGTTGATCAAGTTGATCAAGTTGACTCCAGCCCAGTAAAATCAAGGGTTAAGACAACGTGTTCAAGATGATCATGTGATTATCTTGACTACCACATATTGTAAAAATAAATTTACTTTTTTTTGTAAGTCAAGATTTACTATGATCACCTTGAAAACACACTTACAACCCTTGATATATATAGTTTTTTTTAAAGAATTCAAGGTGATCATTTTGTGTAATAAGAGTATGTTTGATTATCTTGATCATGTTGAACTATAATGTATCTTGTTTAAGCTCCCAAACCCACGGCCCGTGCTGTATTCCGGGTTTTTTATAGGTGCTAAAAAGAGGATTTTTCTTCAATTCCCCTCTTGCTCTATGCAAAGTCGGTTTTTTAATTTCTTGCCTTTTGGCCTCTTTTTCTATTTCTGAGAATTCTTTTGGTCCGTCTTCTAAAAATTCGGTTAACCATTCAACTGCATATTCCAAAACAGTATTGCCTTTTTTGTCTTTCGGCGCGTTACATATATCGTCTGCAGTAGTAGAAGATTCACCTGTCCAAGCAAAACCGAAACTAGGATCAAGTATAAAACCTTGTGACGATCCAGCAGGTGCTAGTGAAGATTTAACATGTACCACAGCTCTATTCGTACCATTCTGGTCTTTGCCAACCAGTAACACACTTCTGGCAACGGCGGTAAAGTCAATAGATCCTAAACCTCTGTATGCTGCCTTAGTACCTGTTGACTTAGACAAGTGTCTTAGGCAAACAACTGCACATCCCGTTCTTTCGGCCATACTAACAAGCCCAGTCATGCGCGGCCTCGTCTCATTAGCTTTATGGAAGTCAACATCTGCACCTAAAAAAGCCTGTAAAGGATCTATGATAACAAGTCTGGCACCAGTATTGTTTACTACTGTCTCGAGTTCGTTAATTTGCTTCATGTTCCAAGGCAGTATATCCCCGTTAACATCTTTAACACCTGTAATTGCATGTACCTTACTTACATCAGCCTTTAAACTATCCAGTCTCGGCCTCAGAGTGTCACCTAACCCATCCTCTGCTGTTATATATATAACCGAAACAGGACTTGTCTTTTCCCTCCCGGGTAAGCTATCTCCACTTGTTAGTGCCGCAGTTATGGCTAGACTTATAAAAGTCTTACCTTCACCAGGATCTCCCTCCATCAAGGTTAATTTCCCATAAGGTATGTAAGGATGCCAAAGCCAAGATAAATCCTCAACCTTAACATCTGACAATCTCACAACTACAGCATCACCTGGTAGATCAAAGTCATGTATAAACTCATCTCCAGGTTTATACCTGCAAACACTTTTTATTATTGTTTTTAGCTCATTATCGCTTACAGGAGGTTCGCATCTAGTTTCGTTTGTAACAGTAAGAGCGGCTAGTATTTCATCAAAATTAAGCCCTTTTTGCCGCATACTACCTGCTAAACTTGTTAATTTAGCATTCCGCTGTCCAGCACTGATATTACCGGAGATAATTTCAACATTAGTATTTTTACCGTTACTCGCTGACTCCATCAGGTCTAAAAGCCATTCCGGTGCACTCATGATGCCCACATCACCGGGGCCGTAACCTTTTACCCATTCATATCTTTTGCCGCTCGGGTGTTTACCCGGCGGTAACACTACTTGCCCGCCGATTGTCCTTATATCCATACCAGGATAAAATTCTACGGCGTTTTTTATTTTTCTATCTTCGGGATAACAGAAATAATATTGTTTACCACCCCCACCCGTATTACAAGTAACAGTGGTGGGTAGTTTACCGTGTTTAGTCTGTAAGTCTTCCAGTGATTTTAAACCATCGTTTTTCTTATCTATATCTAAAACTAGAATACCGGATTCCCTGCCAGTAGCTAAGCCAAAATTGCAACCTTTGTATTTATTTGCCCATTTAGTTATTTGTTGCTCATTTGTCGTGGCTATTTTGGTCCAATTCTTAATCAAAGGTATTTTCATATTGAGAGGAATAACACACCAACCAAGACGGGCATAACCTAAAGTTTCTTCTAAAATGCTGCTTAAATACATCACGCCTCCTGCAGCGTCAGTACACTATTCAACATTTTTTCGACCGCCTGCATCGGTATCACTAACTTACGCTTGCTCAGTCTGATAACAGGTATTTGCCCGGTAGCCGCAAGTTTATAAGCTAAACTTCTGCTTATACTCATTTTTTCAGCGAATTCTTTAATACTCATTGTTTCTTTACCTAATTCCATTTCCTTACACCACCTTTTTAGACAAAATAAAAAGGCAAGCGTCCACACTTCGATGACTAAACATCGACCGTGGCTCACTTGCCTACTGTTTCACGTATTAGCGTTATCGTCTTATATGTAACAACGGTCAATTGTTACATATAAGTATTAGGTTGTCCGCTAATTATATTATGTCTGTCAGATAAAGGCAAGCGGTATATTTGGTTTTAATTGCACGGTTTACACCTAATAGCTAAGTTTTACTTTGCTCATCTAGTTTTTTCTATTATCGTTTTAATTCTTCGAATATCTGTATGAATTGTTTTTTGGAATCGCTTTGCGATAATCCGTAAATATCTATATAAACAGGATCCCAATCTACAATTTTACTAACCCAATCATCTGTGTTTGGCATCAGGATAGTTCCTTCTTTACGCAAATAACAATTATCTACATGCTTAATTATTTTGTACTGACTGATAGTAGGCTCGGGTAAACCAAAAGCCTGCCAAATAACTTGCTGTATATGGTCTTCCATTTCTCCGTAACCTTTGAGCAAACTTTTTAAAGGTCTTGGTATGTCACAGCAATAAGCTTCTGCTGCGTCATGTAATAACCCATAAAGGCGCATCTGCTTGTCATAACCACGAATAAGCATCTCAATGGATACCTTTACACTATGCTCAGCAACACTGTAAAACCGGCTACAATGACCATTAAACCGGCACTGCATACTCAATGAATGTGCTATATCCTCTATACAAACATCCTCTGGTCGCGGTTCCAGCGGCCAAAACTGCTTACCAGTATACGTTTCAACATAATCTCCTATACGTTCCGACAGATTAATCACTCTCCTTTACCCAGATACCATTAACCTTTTTCCAAATTATTTGATTACTGCTACCGCGCCACTTTAGACCAATATCTCGCCCATCTATCTCGAATTTCCCATCAATCAGATAGTCAACAGCGCCCAGCAAACCGTTACCTAATAGTTCGCGCATTTTGTAACCACTATAAACTACAATGTCCTTAACCCAATATTTTAGCCGACAAGCTAACATCAATAATTCTTCCGACTGGTCGAATGGTTCGCCACCGCTGAAAGTAACGCCCTGGTGCATAGGTGTTAACCTACTTAAAATGTCTTTCTCAACACTGTATATCGACATCTCATATCCGCCCGACTTGTCCCACGTTGATGGATTGTGACAATCTTTGCAACCGTGCGGGCAACCTTGGACAAATAATACTACCCTTAAACCAGGACCATCTAAGATAGAATCGGATGTTATACCGGATACTCTCAAACGTTTACCACATCCCCATGTAATCTTTTCTAAAACTAACCTTCCCGGCGCATTTAAAAGACGATAGCACCTTATTAGCGTTAGATGATGCGCCCTTAAACTCTTTCCTTTCGATTGCTAAATTGATATCGTAATCCTTAAGCAACCTACCGACAGCTGACGTAGATATTCCGTAGGATTTACCTACCTGCTCACGGGTCAGTTTGTATTTGATAAGTAGTTCTATCAGTTTGTCCTTTGTCAGAGCTTGCCTTGTAATTTCAGCTTTACGCTTGCACATCCTCAAACTAATCACCCCAGCATATCGTCAAGTTCTTTATCTCTCTCAACCACAGCGTTTTCCATGTTGCCAACGCCTTGCCTATAGTAGCTATCTTTCAGCTCTACCATGACGGCTTTTCTAAGCATCAAAACAGCCTTGTAACCGACACTCATAATACCTGCAAAAGGATCAAATATGGTATCTCCCGGGTTACTCCACAGTTGCAGGCACCGTTCAATGATATCAAGCTGTAAAGGGCAAATATGCCTTTCGTCGTTTTCATCTCTTGCGCTTTTCCTCTGCAGTGTATTACTTTGGTTTATGTCGAACCACACAGGACTGGCGTAACGCTGCCATATTTGAATGGACTTTTTAACGTCGTTACCCTGCTGGGTGTAACCAAAGACACCTTCTGGATCATCCCCCGCGTAATGTGTAAATTCTCCCGATATAGCTTCCGGGTTAACCCCTGGTTTCCGCATAACTACAATGTAATCGGCCATCCCCTGGCGACTCATGGCACTATCTTTTACTACAGTTTTGTGGAGCAGGCCCAGCGCCTTTGTCCTTTGCATCTCAGTAACAGGGTTTTTCCAAATAGTAACCTTTGGGTGATATATAAAACCCGCATTTTCAAACATTTTGCGGACAATAGCAGGGAAGTCTCTAAGACCAATAACCCCGTCCCTGCTCTTCATCTTTGGCAAGTCCATACAATGTATAATTACCAACCTGCCAGGCATCATGGAACGGTAAAGCTCACTTATCAAAAATCTAAAATGCTTCATAAACTGGACCTGATTTTTAGAATTGCCTAAATCCCTGATAGAATTTGAATAAGTGTAAAGATTTTCAAACGGCGGGGAGAATATAGAACAATGCAAAGAATCTGTTGGTATCCCCCTTATAACCTCCATGCTGTCACCGTGATAAACAGCATAATCACGGGTGACTGACTGGTTTAAAACATTTATCAAACAGCAATCCCTCCCAACCAATCGGGTAATACCATTGGCACCTGCGGATCATAAACCGCTGTATCTCTTAAAGTGGCTTGAATATTCTCCCGGGTAATCTCTTGTGTTGCAGCAATCATCCCTGACAACATAGCGTTGAATTCTTCTTCCTTGCGCTTCACGTTATCGACTACCGCGCCCTCTGTCGATGCAGTTACGACATACACATTAACTTTCTCCGTCTGCCCGAATCTCCAGCACCGGCGCACCGCTTGGAAATACTGTTCAAAGCTATCGGATAACCCGACAAATATCATGTTATGGCATACTTGGAAATTCATACCGTACCCACAGATTGATGCCTTACTAACCAGTTTTTTAACCTCTCCGGCTGAAAAGTCAGTCATAGTTTTTTCTTTGTATTCCGGTTTATGACTGCCCCTAATCCCCACAGCTCCGTCAATCGACTTCGTGAGCTTGTCCGATTCATCGTTCAAACCGCACCATATTAACCAATGATCATCCGACCAGTTAACTATCTCTGCCGCTGCAGCTACCCTTAAATCAACACTTTCCTTCCGGGCCCGTCTTCTCTCCGTCATAGTCCTTGCTTCATGCCCGTCCATCTCCACAACAACAGGGATGATATTCAATTCCGGAAGTTCGTATTCTGTACCGTCATAGCCAAGGTCTTTCGGGTTCTGCAGCATCACTGCCCAACTAGCAATCCAAGTCCAAAAGCTCTCTTTGACATGGCCCTTTAGTCGCCATTTCGACGTATCCCCACCGTCATGCACGAACCACATAGCCAACATTTCGGCCCTTGTCATTACACCTAAAAATTCAGCGTGATTACATAATTCCATAATATCGTTTGGTGCCGGTGTAGCTGTACAGGCAAGCCTGTAAGGAGTATTTCGGAATGTCTCGATAATCTGAGTTCTTACTTTCCCTGTAAAAGATTTCAGTATTGATGATTCATCTAACACAATACCTTCAAACTTATCAGGATCAAATTTACCCAACATTTCATAATTAGTTATATTGATACCGGCTTTTACATCGTCCTGACACCGGCAGTAATTTACTTTTATACCGAATTTATCACCTTCGCGAACTGTCTGCTGAGCCACTGCCAAAGGTGCAGCTATCAGCACATCCCCGAATGTATAATCACAAACCTTATCCGCCCATTCAAGTTGCATAAAAGTCTTTCCAAGCCCTGTCCCGGCAAATATAGCTGCTCTGCCTTTCTGCAGCGCCCACCTCGCTATATCCGCTTGAAATAATTTAGCAGTTGAATTAATTTCATCGTTACCGATTTTAAATCCGCAGCTCTGTACTGTCGTTTTCTTGCTCTCTAAAAATTCCTGATAATCCAATAAATCACCCCAGCATGTTACTAATTTCTAATTCGTTAATTCTAGCTTTGCTCGCATCAACCCATTCTTGCAATATGTCAATACCTATAAATTTTCTACCCGTATTGATACAAGCTAAGGCAGTCGTACCACTACCTATGCAGTTATCTAAAACAGTATCCCCTTCGTTGGTATACGTTTTTATCAGATACTCAAATAAAGCTACTGGTTTAGTCGTGTCGTGCATCATGTTTCTATCGTTAGGGTAATACAGGATACTTACCGGATATCCTGTGAATTTCTGAGTATAACCTTTTTGCCTGCTTGGTCTAGTACCAACAGCATTGCTGTGCTCACCTGTTCTATTTCTGTATCTCTCTACAGGAGTTAGATCTTGCGGGTAGTATGCCATGTTTCTTTTACTCCCGTTAGCAGTGGCGCCTTTACTGAATACGCATATATCTTCGTGCATCTTAATCGGTGCGTTTTTAGCGTTAAGAAATCCAGCGCCGCAGCTTTTACGCCATACCCAACAATATTTAAACATCTTTATATTGCTCATAATCAGTGCACTGGTAAATGGCTGACTAGCAGTTAATACTATCGCGCCGTCGTCTGTTATGATACGCTCGTACTGTGCCCACAAAGGTACAAAAGGAATGATGGTATCCCAACTACATTCAGTAGTGCCATATGGTAGATCACAAAGGATCATGTTAACTGACTTATTAGGTATTTGAGTCATCACATCCAAGCAGTTACCAAGAATGATACTGTTTAAAAATTCAATCACTCTCCTATCCGAGCATATCGTCAATTTCCGCCTGTACTCTGTCGTGTATCCGTAACAACTGTAAAGCATTGTTCACCGTCCATTCATCAGCAGGCAGGTAAAATCCCGATGAACCATCAAAATCCTTAAAAACATCATGGTAAGGTAAACTTTTAGCTATCTTGGGATAAGCCTTTTGCAAGTCAACAAGATCCCTCGCCCACTTATCCCAAGTGTGATCAGCTATTATAGACGTCCCAAGTTTGTAATAAATATAAGAGTGTATTAATATTTGCCTACGCCGCCGGTTAATCAGTGCTGCTATCATCCGAGCATATCATCGTCAGTTTCTTCAATCCCAACCGGTTCCTGCTTCAGCTTCTTGATACACTCTCGGAAATCCAGCTTTAAAATGTCTTTGCGAATTTCTGCCAAGTAATCAAGTATCTCCCTGGCACCTTTCAAATCCGATGTTCTTAAACCTAAATTAATTAGGTGCTTAAAAATTGTTTCGTCAAATTGAGAGTAGTAACCGGCATTTACCCAGTATTCCTCACCGATGTTCTCTCCTTCAGTCCTGACTTTCCGCTGTTCGATAATATAATTTAAACGGTCCGATGTAATCTTTAAATTTTCACCGACTAATAATTCCAACTATTTCACCTCAGTTTTTGCTACAATCGTTTGATGTTTAGCTAAACTTCTATATATTTTGAGCGACAATAGTAGTCTTATCCGCTGTAGTCAGTTATCCTAACATTTCTTCAATTTCGATTCTGTTTATCTGACTAAATATCCAATCAGGTATTAACATAACAAGTGAATTTCCAATTGCCTTGTAACGTGCTGTGTTGGATGCTCCTGGGATATCAGTCCAACCGTCCGGCATGGACATTAAACGCTCGCACTCTATCGGCATAAGTCGTCTGACTGCGTAACCTACCCTAACCGGATTTTGATAGTTAAGCGAATAACCGCCTGTCTGTTTTGATTGCACCGTTCCGTTTAATTCCTCTGTCTCGTAAAGGTTACGGACATCTACGGCACAAACTAAATTATCAACATCAGCACGGTAGGACAGATTGCCTTTTGCGAGCAGAGCATTTGCAGGTTCGGGATATGCGATACACTGTGTCGCTTGATCGGTATCAATCGCCCCAGTCACTGCCCCATAAACAGGATCTTGCCTACCGTTAAACGCTATCAAATGAGCAACTGCATGATCCGCCCGACAATCTAGCGTATAGCACGGGCCATCAGACACACCTAAACCGTTTTGATTCTTATCTCCGCCCATGGTTGCGGATTGGATAACAAAGGTTTGTTGATGAACCCCCGGTTGTGCCGCTAACGCCCCTGCCTTAGTAGCATCTAATGTCGGTGAAATATTTTCTGTTTCTCCGATTGTTCGTGATGCCGCTGAATTTTTACCTATAAATGCCCAAACCCCGCTTGGCTTCTCAACGCCATTTCCAACACTTCCGGCAACTTCTTCCCTCGCTTCTTTGCTCGTCTCAAAATACCCTGACATGCTTTCGCACTCAAATAATATTTCTGGGGCACGTTGGCCTCTAAAATCTGCGACAAGAAAGATTCTCTTACGACGCTGGGCGACTCCCCAATATTGCGCATCACAGACTCGCCAAGCAACACTATACCCATTCCCTCTGACCATTCCAGCGTTTGCCCACTTTCCAGATTGAGGCCTTGGAATTTCGGACGCTGTGATTTCTTCAAGGACTGCCCTAAAATCCTGTCCTGAGTTTGAACTAAATGCCCCGGGCACGTTCTCCCATATTGCGTATCGAGGGTATTTCCCATTTGTCGCCTCCTGCATTTCTCGTATTATCCTTATTGCTTGACTAAACAATCCCGACCTCTCCCCTGCCATGCCCTCACGTTTGCCTGCTATAGATAAGTCCTGACAAGGACTGCCGAAAGTAATTATGTCAACAGGTTCAATTTCCCCCCCATTAATCAGGCAAATGTCGCCCAAGTGCCTCATGTCGGGAAAGTGATGCTGGCTAACCTTTAGCGGAAAAACCTCTATCTCACTCGCCCAAACTGCTTTAATCCCATTCCGTTTTGCTGCCAGAGGAAACATTGCCACTCCGTCAAATAATGATCCAAGTTTTATATCAATCATCCTTTTTATAATAGTAACCCTGGAAGCCATCCGCAGGTGTAGGTAATCCGGGCGCCCAAGATATTTCCCGTCCCATAATCTCGTTAAGCTCTTCCAAGCTGCCCTGCCCGATAGGTACATCACAGACTATTTCGTCATGTACGTGACTAACAATTTTGTAACCTGCGACATCTACCCTGATAAGCGCTTCCGCTAAACAATCCCTAGCAATTGCTTGAATAACATTTTCTACCAATTTCCCGCCGTATGTGTCAACTTTCGTCCATACCTTCTTAACCTGATCCATACCCCAGTATGTTAATTTTGGTCTATTGAACCGCTTATCAGTCTCCACTGCAGCCTTGTAATATGTTAAACGTCTACCAGACGGTAACTTGATAAACAAAATACCCGACTCAAAACTGAAGACTAAACCATACTGCAGTTGTATTATTTTCTTATCATTGACGGCACTTATGGCCGCCTTTTCAACGTCTTTCCACAGTCTCGTTATGGCCGGATTAGCTGCCCGCCATGTACTAACTAATCCTGGTAGTTCTTCCTCTGTCAGTCCCTGCTTCAAAGCTCCCATCGTAACCAGGGCACCAACACCGCCCGCATAACCCAAGGCTAATTCACTTATTTTACCTTTTTGCCTTAAAGGATTAGCTTTGGTAATACTTTCAAGCGGCACTTTGAACATCTGGGATGCACTGGCCTCGTATATCTTGCCGTGAGTGTTGAACACTTCCATGCGCCACTGCTCATTCGCTAACCAAGCTATTACCCTGGCCTCAATAGCTGAGAAGTCACTGACTAAAAATATACAACCGTCAGAAGGGATGAAAGCAGTTCGTATAAGCTGGGATAAGACATTAGGCACACTGTCAAAAAGCATTTTTAAGGTTTCAAAGTCGCCACTCCTGACAATCTGCCGGGCCATGTCAAGATCCTTCATGCTGTTTTTGGGTAAATTTTGAAATTGGACAATTCTTCCAGCCCATCTGCCGGTTCTATTCGCCCCGTAAAACTGAAACAAACCCCTTACTCGTCCGTCGTCCCTTACTGCCCTTACCATAGCATCGTATTTCTTTACTGATGTTTTGGCCATTTCTTGCCTTAGTTCAAGCATTTTTTTAACAGTTTCGTTCTTAGTAGTCTTAATCAGTTCCGCCACAGTTTCTTTATTAAGACTATCAACATCCGTCCAATCCTCGCTGAAAATCCAATCTTTAAGCTGTGCAACACTGTTAGGATTTTGTAGGCCCGTCAGCTTTTTTGCTTCTTCAGTTTTCCGCTGCTGGAATTCCAAGTCACAAGCTATAGCGTTATTGACAAGCTGGGTATCAATACGAATCCCGGTATCGTTAATCTTTTGGTCAAGGCACCAGAGTTTATGTTCTGCAGCAGGGACGGGATACTTTTCAAGCCTTTTTCTGATATCCCGCTCTACAACAACGTCCTGCCTGCAGTATTCTTTAAACTGTTCCCACTTCTCAGGTGCATGTTCCGGCAGGTTCCTTGTACGCATCCCGTTGGCTTTGGTAGGCTTGCACGGTTGGCAGAAGTAGCGAATCAGCGCCTTGCCTGACGTATCTTTTTGCTGCTCCATGCCTAACACTTTTGCCACAGCATCCAGGTTTCCAGGCAATCCAAGCGTTAAGGCATGAACTGCAGTACATTTCCACTGGCCAATAGGTAGTTTCTCGTCAGAGTATTTATTAAGGTGTCTATCGATACAAAGTCTTTCAAAATTTGCATTATAAGCTGTTTTAGTGGCTGTGTAGTGCCAAAGATAGTTTTCAACTTCCAAAGGTATAAATTCACCGTTTGCCAAATCTACGACAGTAACAGGGTTATCATCGAACGCATACCCGAACAATAATATTTCAAAATCCGGCGACGCTACATATTTGTAAGCGCCGCACGTTTTTATATCAACATCACTAAATGTTTCCAAGTCTATACTGAGAATAGTCATTTAATCACCTCGTATTACAACCATAGGAACCTGGTAAGCGTTGTCTCAGCTCAAATCTCCCAAAATATATCCCGCTGCATAAAGATCCGCTACATTCGTTTGCGGCAAATAATGTTATTATTTTATTAGTGTCTTTTTTGCTATACGGTTTTTTATCGATGATGTCGTATATTGTAATTTCCCCAATATCTAACAAAGATCCACATCTAGTACAGCTAAAAGTTTTAGTGTGCCTTTCTTTCTTACCGAAAGGAAATAAATAAAAGCACCCAGGGCATTTAAATACTGACGTGGTATTTAATGTACGTGATAATTTTTTATTTCTCCTTCGTCTGGCTTTAGCATCCGGCGAGATATGAGACCACCTCAACTTACTATAGATTTTATAGTGATTCGTACCACAACCATCAGATGTGCCCAAACCTATATCGACGATAACTATTTAATCTATTTATAATTAACTGTACAGCCACACACCCATACAAACCTATAACTTAAGTTTAAGTTCGGGCCTTTCTCGATACGTTCTTTAGTCATAGGTTTTTTACAATCAGGGCAAACCGTTTTATTGCTATCATTTTTAGCTTTTTCTAAAAGTTCATCTAAACTGAGCAGCATTCTTGCTTCAGCAGCATTGATAATATCAGAGTTTTTCAGTCCAATTATCTCTGTGGATGTCAAATTTAATCACCAACCAATTTTTCAATGATTTCTTTCGCTCTGTATAAACCGAAGGTCTTATCTGAGTAAGCGTGATACTCTAAATATTCAATCTCACGGTCAATCAAATCCAATATCCGCTCTCGCTCATTCAGCGCGCCATCTGTGAAGCTGTAACCTTCTAACAATCTAAACCGCTCAGTTTCGCCAGTTGGTAGAAGTTTGCCACCTATAAATTCGCTAAGCGGTCTATCAAATATTTCTTTATCAGACAGTCGCATATACTTAACGATATTGGCGGGTGTAACGCTTAAAACTAAGTAAACGCCGCCTTTAAATTGCTGAAACACCTTGCCTATTAATCCCTCGGCAATAACATAATCTTTTTTAGTACAGGTTTCAGGTGTGCAAGTGGTATGAAAAAAGCCTTTCTTGCAGAAGTACACACCATTAATTTTTACTCTCGAATCGCACCCATCACCAAACAAATTTATCACCCCAACATACCATCAATTTCCCGCGCCTGCCGGTCACGCTCAACAAGTACTTTGTACCTCTCCACATCCACCCTCTGAACAATCCAATCTCTAGCTTTTGTGCTAGTGTCAACATGTCCGACAACCCTACCAATACCAAAACCTCTGACTGTGTGGCAAACAACATCCTCCCCGACATTTAGATCCAAGTCGGTAAAGAAGTCATAACGGACTTCGTTGTTGCCTGCAAAAGTGACCTGTACTATTTTCTTGATTGGCATCTTCAAAGGACATGCGTCCCCGTTACAATTAACTCCAGGGTAATAGTTATCGCCGTGCGTACAAATCAAAGCATTTGGATAAGAAGAAGTCTGATATCTACAGCCTTTACCAAACCATTCTGTCAAACCATTCAAATTATCAACCTCCAAACTATTAGCTAATTTAGCTAAAACATCACCGTGACAAAGTTTAGGTTTACACCAGCATCCAAGCGTCTTTCCTCTCAACTCGTGCAAATCAGCTAGCAAATCCAGCCTTGACAAGATGTATTTTTCATACTTGTCAATAACATCTTTCCTTGATCCGTCCTCGCCAATAAAGAAAGGATTGCCCCACTTGGATGGCCTGCCGATGTAAACGTCATACTTTCTCCGGCAGTGTACTGTTTTAGTCTTTGGGTATTCTTTCGCCTCAAAACGCCATTTGTAAGCATCTTTACCTATTCTATTAAATAGTTTTTCAAGTGCTTTACGCTCGGATGGTTCACGTATACCGAATTGAAATTCTTTTTTAAAGATGTTATAGATACCCCACATCGTCTTACCTTCCATCGAAGGCGGGTAACAAAACCGCTACCCGCCCGATAATTAATTAACTAATTAGCTTATAAACCCATATCATCCCCGTCAGGTTCAGCTTCGATACCGTCAAAGTCTGCCACTGATCCACCACCGGCCAAACGCTCCCCATCTTTCCACTTCATAACGCCCTGCAGTCCTAACGATAGGCCCCGGTTACCTTTTTCGTCAAAAGCAAAGGCGTTAAAGCTGGCGTATACGTAACAGCCGGCATAAATAATCTCACCAAACTTATCCTCATCAAGCTTATTTTTAGCCCTGTCCAGGACGATAGGCTTGTTGTTGCTGTTTGCATTAAAGAACATATGACCCGCATACTCCGGCGCATCCTTTTCTACATCTCCGTCTCTCAGAGGCATTTTAAGGTTAGGTGGTATTTTATTGTTCCATTTAGTGGTCAAACCTACTACTTTTGCAGCCTCCACAGCGGCGTTTATAGCGGCAATTGTCTTAGTATCGGACTTAGGTACAAGGAAAGCAGCGCTGTATTTCAAAACTCCCTTGTCATTTGCTTCAGGTACAAATAATTTAGGATAACTTAATCTAAGCGGACCAATAACGATTTTAGTATCCTTTTTATCTACTGCCATATATTTTTTAGTCTCCTTCGATTTATAATTTCCGCAGGATATTTTGCCTGCCGTCTGTCTGTCAACATAGTAATCTGCTATATCGCCCATTATTCCAACCCATCAAAATCAGACTTTGCTGCATCAAGTGACTGTATTTCCGGCCTTCTGTCGCTCTCCGGTGCCAAAGTAGGCTTGCCTGCAGGTTTAATAATAAAGTCACCTAGCAAAGCGCTAAAGTTCTTTTTACCGATTTCTTTTTCCAAGGCAGTTATACCAAGCACGGATCGCGGTGCATATATTTGTTCCTCTTTGTACTCTGCATCAAGTAGCAAATTAGCTACCTTGTCAGCATCAGTGTATTTCCTGTTACTTCTGCCCTCGACAAGCTTCCATCCGGGCCACTTTACACCGTGATTAACTGCTTGATCCAAAGCATATGACTGGATATGGCCTGCCCAGCTTGTCAGTTCTTCTAACCTGCCCAGAATATCCGCTATTTCAGCTCCATCCAACAAAGCCGGACTTTTGAAATCGTACTTGACTAGCTCCAAATTGTACTCTGCCCTGGCCCTGCAGGTATTTCGTGCCTTGCAAAACTGACAATGCTTACCTGCACAAAATTCACCTTCGCCCTTGTCTGCCATTTTAGCTTTCGGTACTACCTCGGCATCTGCCCATGCTAATAAATCTGTTACGGTCATTTCCTCAGTAGATAAACTATCCAAGCGAGGTTGCATGATAGTCATTCGGATTATATTAAACCCATACAGCATTTCGTAAGCATTGATAGCCCCTAGCCCGTATAAACGCATTTGCGGGTTACCCTCTGCTGATACCGGCACCCCTTTACCATACTTAAGATCAATGACTTCTAATATCCCGTCTGCTACAAGTACAACGTCACCTGTGCCAAATCCACCAGGCACCCACGGAGAGAAATCAAGCTTCTGCTCCAACAGTACCAGAGTGTCAGGACAATCCTTTTTAAGCGCCATATATTTTTCAGTAACTTGAGTGGTGTATAGCCCGACTGATTCTTCCATCTCGGCGTTGTAAAAAGCATTTGCATGTAGTTCGGCAAGCTTCTTCTTAAATAGCGCCGGTTTAATGTTTCCGACTAGCTGCTTGCTAAGTATCAAGTCAGCTAGTTTGTGCGCATGTGTGCCTTCCTCAGCGTAGTTGCTAGACTCACGCGGGAAGCTCTGTTCCAGCATTGCAGAAGGAGTGCATTTCATCCAGCGACTGGCCCCCGAAGGGGAAAGTTTCGCATGATCTCCCAACTATATCGCCTCAGCTTTCGCCTGCATTTCAGTGGTGAATTTATCAGCGGGAATGTCGGTTAACTTTTTGACATCGTAGGAGGCAAGGAAAGCGGCTACTTTATCCTTTTTACCAGCTTCGACCTTCCCTTTGAGGATGCCGCGGATGACTTCAAGTTCAACCTTCTGTACTTCCTCTTTCGGCGGTTCCTCGGTAGCGGGTTTATTATCAGCGGTAGCAGCAGTTTCTGTAGTTTCGGTAGCAGTTTCAACCTTATCCGCTGTATCAGTAGTGGTAGCAGCATCCTGAACAGTAGCGTCAACTTGCTCCGGTTTATCGGTAGCAGCGTTCTTTTCTTCCTGTAAGCGTTTCGCAACAACCGCGTCATTCAAGTCAAAAGTAAAATTGGATTTGTCAACAGGGATATCGGTAACACCAGTAACAGCAGTGGTTTTCTGCATTAACAAGGCAGTAGCAAGATTATTTATTGAAGCGCACAGTTCCGGCGCATTTATGCTCACGTTTAAATTAATATCCAAAATGTAAAACCTCCGTTATAATTAATGTGGGTATTTTTTTTGTTGGCGCCTCTAACCGCGACAACGGACTGAGGCGCACTTTTTAATTTCTGTATGGTTATAAGTAGGTAAGGTAAATCATTAGCGACTACATAAGCTTTGCACCTCCTTAGTTTAGTCCTGTAAATCAGTTGACTATTTATCTAACCAATTCATAGTAATTATGACCTAATCGTTTACGCCTGCAATACTCACTTTCATAGCTTACAGGTTCGTCATTCCAGAAGCAGTATTTTTCTGCAAGGCAACGTTTTTGTAAGTCATCTCGCATCATGCAACCGCCACTTAAAAACCGCCTTTTGCAAGTGTTACAACTTCTTAATAACCTACCGTTTTCTAAATCTTGAATAATTCTTTTACAACCGGGATGTATGCTTTGACAGCAACACGCTAGATTCGGATATATCATTTATTCAGTTACTACGACGCTGCCCAAGCTGATCAGGTCAGCAAGCTTGTCCTCAAAATAGGCTTTTATATTTGCCCTGGCAACCATTTTCCAAGCGCCACCGTCAGCTTCAAAAATTGCTGCTCTCGGCCCGTTCTGCAACCTTAGCAAGAACTCACTCCCAGGCTGTTCGACTTCAACGAAAGTTCTGTAAGGTGCTAACAACTGAATCGGATTAACCGGCACTTTGCTAACAGTAGCTATGCCTGTCTTAGCGGTGACTGTCTGACTAATACCATCATCAACACTGGTTTTAACCGCTTCCTCCGTGATATTCCCTAACAATGTTACAAGTGCATCCCTTGACTCTGACTGAACAAAAGTTGATTTTAACCCGATAACCATTTTTTCTAAATCCTGATACTGCCCAAACATTTGCTGTGGTAACTCTGCCACAGCTTTGTAGATATGGAACCTGCCCAGGTCCTCCCTCAGTACGCTGTAGACATCAACTACAGTAGGATCTGACACATGGATGATCAGGTCATGCAGTCTGCCGTGATTGTGCTCTTTGTTGATAAGCTCTACCAGGCTGGCAAGTGTCTGAGTCTTAAACACTTCCGGTTTAGGTTCTATTGTCCTGTAAAGCTTTTTGCTCTGATACAGTACACCATTCAAAAGTACCTGCTCCATCGGTGCCAGTTCTAAAATCTTTTCAATTGCATCGGCGGTTAAACTCAAATTAATTCACTCCTTCTTCAATTTTTTCAAAAGATTGTTGTACACAAAGTTCCGCTGACTGATGGATGACTTTCATTTCCTTGTCACAATGCGGGCAAGTCTCGGTTAAAAGACTCTTAACTTCTACGCCTTGCTGCTTTTCATCCTCACAGAGTATAGCCATACTGTTAAAATGCTCACTACAATACGGACAAACAGCGTCAACATGGGTAACAATCTCAGGTGCTTCAGTACCTTCTTCCTCGGCAGTTACCAACTCGATATCTTCCTTAAAATCACGGTTATAATCAATAAGAGCATCCTGCATTAAAGACCTTACAGCTTTTCGCTGTTTGCTAGGTAGATTACAAGCGTCGATAATATTAGCCAGTTGACTATCCAAGTATGTCACGTGATGCACAATTAAGGCATCTAAATAGCCTACTTGTTCGGGAGTAAAAACTTTCGGTACTTCGTCAACACCTTCAAATTTAGACATTAATTCACGCTCCTTAACTGATATACTTCCGCTGTTCCACTGTCGCTCTCAGGCTTGACATACTCCACAGCTACAGCGTTACCCTTGCGGTCAGTGTCCAAGTTTAACCTTGTCAGAATCGGTTTAACCGGTGCCAGAGTAGCTTTTGCCTGCCCTGAACATGCTACCGATTCTCTGTTTTCGTCTACAACAAATTCCAATGTTACAGTTAACTTCCGCTTAGTTTTAAAATCCGTGTTCGGATCCGCTAAGTTGTTTAAAACCCTGCCCAGTTCGTTAGTGATTTGTTCCTGGATAGCCCCTTTTGCAAGCTCCAGAACATTAATGGTATTTGGCATTTAGATGATCTCCTCCTTATCCATTAAACTTTCTACAAAGGTTCTACTTTCCCAACCCACAACTATCGATGCGCTATTGAGCTTTTCGATATTCTGCTCAGTCGCGGTAAGTTCGGCAAACAGGATTTTAACGGATGGTCTTTTATCCTTGTCGATTCTTTCGCGCCAATCTGACCACGGATGCCCCGCAGCGACATTTCCAAGTCAGCTTTTGCACCTTCCAGTGTATTGTTTAGTTGGATTAAATCCGATAAAGTTATCTTAATCACCTCCTTAATTTGATATTTTGCGTTAAACTATTAAGCATCTTTTAATGCTCTATAGGCGTTAAAAGCCGCGTTATCCTGCAATAATTCGTCACCGTCTCTATCCCAATCAATCAGTGCCATATGCTTTGTTACAGCTTTTACGACTGCCCGCATGGACTTAAATTCTTTAGGAACTAGACGCCAACCGCTCTTCTCGTGCGAAACTGTATAGCACGTTTTCCCTAAATCCCGATGAATCATTAACCCTTTAAAATCGGGATGTCTGTAAACTGTAAGCTCTACTTCTCCGTTGTCGGCATACTTGACTTTACCCTTACCTTTTGTCCATCCCGCCATTGCTAGTTTAGTTTCCACATCGTCAACTAACTGCCTGATAATCATTGTCGCTGCTATGTTATCCTTGTCCAGCATAGCTTTTACATCAACAGGCAGTTTACTTTGATCAAGCAGTTCCCACTGGTGCTGTAATAAATTTTGTACTTCGATAAGTCTTTTAAGCATACTTTTTCACCTTTTTACTAAATCTTTTCCTGATTGCATCTTTCTTCAAAGCTAACTCATAAAGCGGTAAACCCTTGATCCATGTATACTTTTCATTTTCAAAACTTGCTGCTTTCCAAAACAATCCCGGATGTCTCTCTAACAATTCCACCCACTTGATACGCTTTTGGAAAGGACAACAGTAGCAACCGGATCTGGATCGCCATTCGTAAAAATCGGGAAGTCCTATGCCTGCTAACTCCAAGATTCTAACTACATCAGCCTTTACGATACCTTCATCTTGAAAAATATAGCTTGTCTCTACATTGGCGGGCCATTTCCAACCCCTACTAGATTTAGATTCATCAGCAGTCAACCCGACATACATCAAAACCTTATCCTTACCAATGTACTTACTGAGCGGTTCAATCTTTGTTTTCCTGGTACACCACCGAGCATTTGCACCTGGTAAGAAGTTACCCCACTTGCTCAAAATACTCTCAAAGTCACTATGCAGAACGGTTATTTTACATATTACGCTTTCCAGTTTTGGTAGGTACGCGTAAGCTTCGGGCAACTCTGCCCCGTTATCAACAAAAACAAATTCAAACTTTCTTGCTGGGTACTTTTCTTTTAGATAAACTGCTAATGCTGAGCTGTCTTTACCTAAACTAAGACTTACAACTTCTCTCACACACCCGCGCCACCATAACCGAATTAATCAGCTATGTGGGTATGGGAACCGTATTGACATATTGTAGCTAACTAACTACAACCAACCCTAACCATGTTCAGTTTTACGTCTATTTACATATGGCGCCCGGCGTATCTCCGGAACTTCTACGGATATCCTCCCGACAGAGGGTAGTTATCTATTGTTTGATCAACTCAATATCCGATTTCGACAACCCGCGTCAACGGGTAAACTGAGAAGTGAGAGAAAACGGTATTTGACTAACTGGCATACTTACAATTCCTCTGTTTCGACTTCCGGGCCATTTTCCGCTTCGCCTTTTTGCGCTCGGACAAGCTAACTACCTTTTTACCGTCTGCCGTCCTTGGGTGATTATGCACCGATTTCTTTAACTTTTTCGTTACTGCTGTTTTATCGGGTTTGGTAGCTAAATCCACACCACCGATAAAAGGTAAACTATTCGCTAAACTTCTAAGATAAGAGTGTCTACTAACCCCGTTCCCTACAACCATTGAAGCATTCGCCATAAACTCTTACACCTCCGCATCTTTAGTAATAGCAGATATCCAGTCAATCGGTATGCTACCGTTGTTTTTGACTACGAGAGCTTCACACTGATTAGTTATCGTGTGCCCTGCTAATGGTTTTTCTAGTGTCTTGTATTTGCAATCTTCGCATACAGATCTGAGATACCCACCTGCAATTGAGTTAATTGTCTTTTTGCCATCTTCCGCATAACCGATATACTTTTGCATCATTTCTTTATTGCGTATGTCCTCAATTTGCACAAATCCGCAAGGACTGACTAATATAAACCTTATTACTCACACCTCCAAAGTTTTATTACCCCTCAACACAGCATGTAGCATCTTAACAAGCGGTTGTTTCTGTCTTGCTCTTGCTGTGCCGTCCTGATAACCTTTCCTGTATTGTTGCTGGTCTGTCAGATTATCTGGTAACTTCCTTGCCATCCCAAGAAATCCGTAATTAAAGCCTATTTGATAATAACCCCACCTTTCCACATAAAACCCCTCCTAATCTATAATCCTAATGTAAACAGTGTTACGTTTACCGCGCCTTTTACAGTAACTTGATTACCTCTGACTGTAACACCACTACCAAGATGTTTAGTCCGGTTGTTACTTTTACGGCAACTGGTTTTACAGTAAGTATGCCTGTTGTTACGCGGTACAAACGTATTCCCGCATACAGGACACGTTTTAGTTACCAGAATATTGGACATAAAACCCCTCCTAATCAATGACTCTGCACTCGTAAAACACATAATAAGGTTTTCCCTGCGACATATTTAGAAAATTAACGCTCATGGCAAGTGACCATTCAATGTAAACGTGCTTGCCCATTTCGAGAAAACCTTTCATTTTAGCGGCAACCTGTTTGGCATAGCCTAAAAGTCTTATAAATCCATCAGTAGGGACGTTACAGTTATAAAAGTAACATCGAGCATACATAACCCTAAAGTCTGGTCTATCCTCTGTAACAAGCTTCCACAAGTCGCTATAAACACCTTCGATAACTATGCGTTCTGCTGAAATATCTATTACACCGCTAGTTAAAGCCTTGAAATAAGGGTAGTAGATAACTTTCAAACCTTGCTTGCTAAATTCAAGATATTTCTGTTTTGCTACCTCAGCAGTTACCCCTATTGCCCTGGGTAGGTTATAATCGTCGCCTACTTCAACCGCTGTTCTAACAGTCCACAATAAACCATTGTTCAACTCTGTATCAGCGGTCATAAATTTCCAAGGTGCAGCAGGTATGCCTAATTCTCTTAAAGTTTTAAATCCTTGCAGTTTGTTCATATCTCACCTCTTAGGTGTATTGATAAGGACATTTCCCTTCCGGAGCGTTCAAGTCAAATGGTTCGATATCGTAATTTATAAACAACTTTTTCAGTCGGCAGGTATCAGCATCCTCGCCTGTCAGCTTACACTTCACACATAACCCACTAAGCGCATGGTCAACGATATCCAAAAAATCCTCTGTACTAACCGGAGTAACGCTGTCAATCTTTTTAGCTTCTTCAAATTCCCTGAGTGCTTCACGTTTGTACTTCGTGACAACTGACATTTTCGGTATTTCAGCTATCAGCTTGTCCTTCTCGTCAGCATCCAGCGGTAACATAATTAGCGCCAGAGCCTTGTCAGCATACGTTTTAGATGTTCGCAAAAACTTCACCAGGTCTTTTGACCTTCCAAGTTTTGCGCTCTCCTCTGCCCGTTCTGACATAAAAGCTATAAACGCCGCCAGTGTTAACGTTTGGTTCTTCTCATCTCTGTTAAGGTATCTTTTACTCATGCGTTTTCGCCTCGTGATACTGAAATTTACAGTGCTTACAATCATACGATATAACAGGATTTTCTACACACATAACGCCTGCAGGTGTATTTCTGCCACTTGTGCAAGTGCCGCACTTCTCTTGTATTTTAACTTTTGTTTTCCTAACAAACTTTTGCCAAGCACTTTCAGAGTCTGCCAAATTCAGCACCTCCTATTGTTTAGCTTCCAAACCTTAAGTTTTAGGTTCCCATTTCTCAAAATTATTGCTGCTGCCACAATGCAAGCATCCTCCTGAAGCTTCTTGAGCCATGTGCCAATACTTGCAGGACCTACAACCCCGTATAGCGCTGTCTACCTTACCTCGGGCAGTTTGTAGCTTGTCCAACTCAATACCAGCTAAAATGTGGCCATAATCAACTGCTTTTTTAACGTCTTCAAGGTTACCTGTATTTTTAAAACGGGTAGCATATTTGATTATGTTAGCTATGCAAAAGTCCTTACCTAAACCTTTGCTAATAATCAGGTCAATCGGTTCAACACCACCATCTTTATAGTGCTGTGATCCTTCTGTCTCACAAAATTCTTTGCCTAACTTTCTAATCTCTCGTATACCCAATAGTTGCCCTCCTTGATCTCCGCGTAGTGTTCTGCCGGAAAACTTCTGTCATAATCCACATCAGCAAACAAAGCAGGCAAGCACTCCTGGAATTTTAGCAAAAGCGGTATGGCGACTTGTTTCATTTGCGGATGCGCCTTTGCTGAGCATCTTAATTTAAAAAAGTGCCTCCACTCCCGCATGTTGAATGTTACAACAATCTCAGTTTTAAGACTGTTCGGTAGGACTGACCTTGCCTCTTGTGGTGTGTTACCCAGTTCTAATAGTGACATGTAATACGCTTCTGTAGCGATACAAGCATCATACCAATCTCGATACAGCACAGAATTATCGTAAAAGTAAGGTTCGATAACGGTAATCTCTTGCCCAAACTTTTCCTTGCCGTAGTTGCAATAACGGGTAGACTCTTGACTGTAACTACCTATCCGATGCCTGACAATCTCATGCGTAACGCCTCTGTCACAAGTGATAACCACAGTGGCTTTTTCATGCTCAATAACTGATTCGTGACCTGATTTAATAATTCCAGCAACAAACTTTTCAGCACTATCAGCGGTAATCAAGTCCTCTGACTTATAGCAAATACGACCATAACGCTCGACAGCTTGTACCTTCTTCGGGTCTAACTCCCCTACCGGAATAACTACAAACGGTTTAATAATTTTCAACTTTCGTAATACCCCCTAATATAATTTTTTTGTATCATAGCTTTCTTACCTTCCTCTGTGCTAATCCTTGATCCCCCAGCCCTAATGCGATGGAGTGCTTCAACTATAAAAGTAATCCGGCTCAATTCGATGCACACTGCCTGTAAAATACCTTCTTCACCCCACATAACAGCTTCCATTGCCAGTAGCGTTATGTGGTTTAAGTGACCGTCGAATGTAGCATTTTGCATGGCGCTTAAAGGTTTATGACCGCACGTTATATCGTGTTTTTCCTCAAGTATGTGCTTTGCTGTCTCAACACTCTGACAGATGTCATGCAGCTCAATGTCCATGTCGCCCAGCTTATCCCTGTTAAAAGCTTGTATAGCCTCAACGATCTCTGACCTTATGTGTTCTAACTGCTGCTCTATCGTGTTGGTATCAGCAAATTTAATCCTGGGATATTTATAAAGCGGCATGTCTGACCTTCTTTCCTAACAACCTGCTAATCAACCGGCACCAAAAACCTTGTTCCATTATTTGAACCCTTTTACTAATATCGCTGATCCTTTCGTTAGTCCAATATAAGTCCCTTGCAGAATTAGTGGCTTTACCCTCCAACCTCACAATTCTGTCAAAGTGTGCGGCCGTTATATCGGTCATAGCGTCACCTGTATCCTTCAAAGCGTTTAAATCTAATACAATTTCCTTCCTTAAATCATCTACATCACCTCTGGTAGCTATGACATGGTTGTGCAGCTTGACGTCTCTACCCTCGCTCTTACTGTGGACATGTTCAATCCTCTCAGACAGGGCAGCTATACATTTTTCCAAATCGGATATAGTCTTTTTAGCTTGTCTAAGCTCGCTTTCTGTCTTTTGTACTCGCGTTTTTCTTTGCTTCATACCTTGCCCTCCTTATCTTCTTAGCACATTGCTTGCACCGTATCTGTGTGCCGGATGTAGGTTTGATCCATCCGCCACAACCGGGACACTGGATAACACCGTAGTCCTTAATCGGCTTTTGCCTGCCCATCCGTTTCTCGTATTTGATAGGAGCGTTAACAGCTTGCAGGTCTTCCGGTTCATACTTTTTACAGATTTTACGTACAGTCACGGCAGATAACCCATACAATACAGCTACGTCTTCCACACTTAAACCATTTCTAACCATCTCGGCTATTTTCTTGTCCCTGATCTCTCCCATCCGCATCACCAATGCTTTTTCAGATTTTTGTTAAATCTATAAGTCTAATTCCCAGCACTCCGGTTATCCTAAGCAGTAGCGGTAAACTAATTCTTACCCGGCCGCTTAAAATATTTGAAACATGCGAAGTTGAAACTTCCAGCGATTCGGCAAACTGTTTTTGTGTTAATCTTTTTTCTTTTAAAATCAGTTTAATATTGCTTATAATTTGCCGTTGATCCATGATGTCACACCCATGTTAAGCGTATTTTTCAAGCTCTCCAACCGTCGCATCTCCGGCCAAATCTTGAATATTAACCCCAAGCGCATCGGCTAATTTTAATACTGTTTCAATACCGATATTTTTACGCTTGTCGTTCTCGATATCCGAGATATGACCTTTGCCTAATCCCGACAACTGGGCAAGTTCTGCCAATGTAAGATCCTTGCTGGTCCTGTAAAAACGAACTTTATCCCCAATCAATTTCAGTTCACCTCCTCATAATTTTTTATCACTTCGGTTATAATAGTTCTAATTTGCGAACTACTTTCATAAAAATAAATGAGCTATCTCTGCTCTTTGCTTGCCATGTTTGATATTATAGTTCGTTTTTGCGAACCTGTCAAGCATATTTACAAAAAAGTTCGCATAAGTTTTAAAGGCAATTAGTTCGCAATGTAGAATTTATTATGTGGAGGTGATTATATTTTGAAGTCTTTAGGCGAAAAAATAAACGATATGCTAATAATAAGAAATAGAAAGGCTGTAGAGCTGGCAAATGAAAGCGGCGTAAGTAAATCCATTATATCGGAATTAATAAGCGGCAAGCGAAGCGGAGCGTCCACTGAGACATTAAAAAAGTTGGCGAAGGTATTAGGTGTTAGGGTGGATTACTTTATTGATGGTAACGTTATCGGCCCAGTAGAAATACTACAACATCTTTCAGATGAAGAAAAAGCATTCGTGGTTGATGAAAATAACGTACCTTTTATAAAACTAACCAGCGAAGCCGCCCGAAAAGGGCTAACGCCTAAGCAGCTGGATTATTTAATAAAAGCTATACTAGAAAATTCATAATCATAAACAAATGTCGAAAATTAAAACTATGTGTCGTAAATTAATAGGCAAACATTTGTACGATTTTTTTGAATTATGGGCAGGAAAAACTTAACCCTTTAACGTATATATTATTAAATATATTTAAAGGGGGCTGCCGCTTGAAAAACAACAATGAAGTTGACTTAAAGGGATTGGCGGATTACGTAGTGACCAAAAAAGGAATCTTTACCGATACTAAAGAGAAAAAAGCGGTTAACTCATAGATCACAAAAACCCGGCCACCTGTGCCGGGTTTAATAAATTACGTTGTATTTTTAGCCGGGTAATGCTAAAATTATTGTCAAATAAATGCCGAAAGGAACCCCCACCGACCAAAGTTTGGGTCCCTTTTACCTAAAGCGGAGGCTTTGCCCCTGCCTGCTTTGCTGTTTATTATTTTAGATTATGCAGGCCAGAATGTCAACTCCTTACCGCTTAGAATTTTATTGAAAATTTTAGAGCGGAGGGGAAATTTAAAATGTTGGCGGCTAAGAAATTAAATTATGGTGGGTTAAGAAGTTCCGGAAGTTCTATTCTGGAAGGTTTGGAAGTGGGTTCCGGAAGTTCCAAACCTAATAATAATCTTAATAATGGTGGTTATTATATTAATTCTTTAAGATCTTATCTTTTAGGGATAACGGAGACAATACATACCTACAAAGACAGGTTTGGAACTTCCGATCTAAGCGTTGGAAGTTCCGGAACGGAAGCTAAGAAGTTCCAGACTGGAAGTGAGGCTGTGGATAACTTGAAAACTGATATAGACAACATAAAAACCATAACAGTTTCAGAGGCACATAACATTATAGGTAAGTCCACAAAGACAATATATAAATGGTGCGATACTGGTAAACTCTTAGCATGGAAGGTTCCAGGGCCTGCCGGAGACTATTGGAAAATTAGCTATGATAGTGTTATTGAAGTTAAGAATAGTTTGGAGAAGAAGTTCCGGGCCCCTATTCCAGAAGAAGTTCCGGAAGTACAAGAAGTTCCGAACCTAGAGGGATCGGAAGTAGAATCTATAGAAGTGTCAGAATACATCCCTTCCGTTGTAGAAAATTTCGTTACCAGGGATGAATTAAATAACTACACTTTAGTTATAAAAGATTTTACAGAAGCTCTGAATCATATCCGGGCCGAAAACCAGGAGCTAAAAACAGAAAATGCTCAACTCCATAAAAAAGTTGAGCACCTTATCAGTCATGTTTCGCGTGTTGACGAATTTATAGAATCATGGCGGCAAAAGAAGAAGTTGCCGTGGTGGAGGAAGTTATTTAGTAAGTAATTTATTCTTCATTACTCTCGAAAAAACTTACATCCTCAGAATAATAACCGTTAGATTCCCCATATCACTTTATCGTTACGTAGCCCTTAATTGTTGCAAGTTTGTAAAATGTCCATGTGAAACTATTGTCGTAATCACTTTTGGGATTTTCATAGCTAGTAGATTCGTCTGCCATTATAATGGGCGATCCCAATATATCTACCAATGCGCCACAAATATCATCGACAGTAACATTTTCGCAACAATCTTGCTCATGGAACATATTAAATATAGTTCCGTCGTCACAACTAAAGGTTATATTATCCTTACCAGCATTTACCTCTATTTCGGTTAATGTTTTTCCAATTAATGCGTTAAAATTAACTTCAGTATTTATCATATTCCAAACCCCCTACAATTTACTTGTCAATCGGTTAACCCCATTCTCAATAACAATACCCTTACCCTTAAGATTATCTAAACATTCTTGTAAATAATCATCATTATGCTCAGGGTATACACATTCTCGATTGTCGGCATAACTATGATTGTTCATATAGAACTCATAATCGGCCACCGGACAATTTTTACCCCGATATTGTGAAACAGTCCATTCGTATGATACCTTAAAACCGCGCCGAATCATTTCCTCCATGACTTTCACATGGTATGAAAATAACATGGCATAACTATGTGTGAAAACATAATCAACAATGCTATGTTTTTTGCCCCAACCGTTACCACGTAAAGCTGCACATTCCCGATGCTGACCAAGTAACTGAGCATCGGGAAGTATAGGTATGAGTTTTTCGTGCCATAATCTCATTATTTTATCCCCTCTCTGTATTTTGCCCATATCTTATTATACAATAGTTTTTATTAGTTTATTTTTAAAATAAAAAGCCGCCTATTTAGCGGCCTGTTCAAGAAACTTTTTTAAATCTTTTTCGTATATCCTGTAGTGCCTACCTATCTTAAGCGCTGGCAGTTTTCCAGTCCTAATTAGTTTCCATACCGTTTCCTTGGGTAATTGAAGGTATTCCGTAACCTGTTCTGTTGTGTATATCTTATCGAGATTATCCAAGCTATAACCACCTGTAGTTTTTATAATTATACTACAGCAGTTTATATTAGTTGTCAATAGTTTACTGCTTTTTCTTCTTTGCTTCTTTCGCCTGGGCCTGCCGTTCCTCCCGCCAGGCTTCATCATGGAGAGCCTAGCCTGTTTTACTTAAACTTAAAATTATTTAAAATGCTCCAAGCTATCTTTAATTAACTGATATGCCTCCATGTCTTTTTTCTTTGGCTTCACACTCCAACCCCGGTCATAATCAGCTTTTAAATCACCTTTTATATTTCTTATTGTAAGCTTTGATATTCTCCCGCCATCAATACCTGAGTCGCTAGGACTATCATAAACTTTGCCGATAAAACTATAATCTCTGTATTTACCGCAAACCAATGGTGATTCAGGGTTATATCGTTCGATTACTACTTTTGAAGTTGCATCTTTACAATCGTTTAATAACTCCTGATATGATTGTTTACTTTCTACTAATTTTACATATTTATCATAAATACTTTTTTCTTCTTTGGTCAATTTATTACAAAAGCTGTTTAAATTTTCCCCAAGCACCCACTGCTTAACCCTTTCGCCATTTTTATTAACAATTTCGCACTCGTCAAAACCTTCTTCCCAAAACGCAATATTTTTATTGATATTAACTATCATCATGCCGTTTTTAAGCGGCGTCAGTATTTCATAGTGACTACCATAATCTGATATATGTGGTTTTTCTGAGAACATACCCAAAAAACTACTAGCCGCATTAGCCATTACCATAACACCGCAAAATATTAAGCCAACTATCTTTGTCGCCGCTGGAACCTGTATAAGCATATCTTAGTCCCCCTTTTTATTTTTCTTTTGGGCTTTGGCTTCCTCTTTTCGTTCCTCTCTCCAAGCCTCGTCCAACAGTGTAATCCGTCTTTTCTCCTGTATATACTCAGTAACTTCTTTCCAATGTCGCCCGAACTGTTTTGAACATTCACCCCGCCGATAACTCCGATCCTTAACTGGCTTCGGCGGCGGCGTCATGTGACATATAAATGCAGGTAAGCTATCCGTCCCAGGCAGCTCCATTTTACAAGCAGCAACCCATCGTTTAGGTAGTTGCTCATAAAGGCTCCGGGCTTCCAGTGGGTTTAGTTTCTCGGCATGGTCGGTAAAAGTCTTAATATACTCAGTCTTAAAAAAGTTGAAAAACGGCCCCCCGGCGTAAATCCCTGACTTAAATTTTCCGAACTGCTCCGCGCTGTGAGCTAAAAACACCATCTTGTTTCGATACTTCCGGGCCTCAACTCCGATCTCACCGTCCAGGAGTGGCCCGGTACCTTCAAGGCAGTTGTGTGGTTCGTCAATGATGGTATAGAACGGTCTGCGCTTGTTCTGCGTCGTATCCAGGCGGCTTAGAGTAGCAAGCCATATTTTTGCCATCAGAAAACTAGCTACTCGGTTAACTCCGTCCTTACCCAGCTCAGCTTTGGGTATTCTCAGTCCGACAAAGTAACCACCTTCGTCCATCATCCGACGAAAATCAAGCATAGGCTTGCCGTTCGTTCCCAGCTTCTCCTGCTGTAAAAAAATATTGGCCAGCGTCCTTTTCCCGGCCAGCAAATTCAGCCGATCGAGGATGGGCTGCACCAGTGTTTTATCGCTACCCTTGACGGCTTTAGCTTGTAACTCCCTGAGCACGTCAACCACTTCCGGCTGTGACTGGATAACAGGGTCAGCTAACAGTTCTTCCCGGTAGACGGGAGAGGATAAGGCTAGCACCACGTCAAGCAGGCCACACTTAGGATCCGTCAGTACGCCCTTACCTACAGGAGTAAGAAAATACTCCATCCGGTCTGAAAACTCACTAGATGCCAGTTGGTTGATAAAAGTGTATATGTAGTCAGTCATCCGCTCTGCAGCGTCCAAGGCGGCCAGTTCGTCACTTTCCCCCTGCATCCCGCGCAAAGCAACGTCAGTCAAGGTCAGAGGTATTGGCCAGTGCTTGTTGCCGAAATCTAGGTCAAGAATTTTGTGATCGGGAATGTCGGAGGGTAAAGCATCCCTCACCTGATTAATAGCATCACCGTCTGCCATATCAAAGTAAAAAACGGTTCTACCATAAGTAATAGCGGCAACAGCAACAGTGATTCCCCTCCCCGTTTTACCACTTCCCATATTGCCATAATTTATCTCTCCTTTACACTCAATATCTGGGTCGCTGATAGGCAGTTTAGCCTCACGCGTAACACCCCGGTCTGTTACCTTACCCAGCGGGATGCCGAAGGTGCCGAAAAGCTCTGCAGGTAAAGTTACCTCCTGTAACTTAATGCCGTTGATCTGTGGGTAATCCTCCTGTAACTCGCGCCCTGGGATCTGAATGAGTTTACCGGCCTCTGCTGTGCTTAAAATGCTATGGTTAAATTTCAGCTTTGGGAGTCGCTTGGTCGTGATCGCCTTTATAGCTGCAGCTTTCTTTTTGCGGTTCTTAATCTCCCTGGCTTCAAGCTCGTTATCCCCGGCAAGGTCAGCAAAAGCTCCTGCAAGAGTGCGGGCAGTTGATTCCCTGCGGCCTTTGTCCTCTGACTGCGCCACTATCCAAATGTAAGTTCTAAGCGCCCCCATGCCGCCTTTACGCTTTGTGGCCGATGTTAAGTTTTCTATCGCAAACAGGCCAGCTTCCGGATCAATCTCTTTTTTCGCGTACCTGTTTTCCTGTTTGTCAGACTTGATCATGTCACCCAGGCCCGTCATAACCTCCTGCATCAGCTGACCAGTGCAGGTTAGGCCTAAACGAAAATACGCTCGAGCGTCACCATTCCTTTTTACCGGCTGCCTGCCGTTCCTGAGCATTTCCCAGGCTTCCTGGTATGTCGCGCTCCAATCAAGGCGGCCTACAGGGTCGAAAAATACAAATACTTTGGCCTTGTCACCTACCTCGAGAGATTTAACGGCCTGGAGCAGGGACGGCAAAGGCAGGTTGTTTTTGCTGTCGGTCATCAGCGAATACATATCATGCTTGCGGTATACCAGCTTGATAATAGTAGTTTTGTCGGTTTCCAAGGTGTCCCGGTAATCGTTATCTATCTTAATAGTTGACTTATCCCATATACCGGACAACCGGCGAACCCAAGAATCAACGCGATCTCCCGGCACTGTCAGGAGAAAATCTATACTGTCTTTAGTATAATCGATCTCCCAGGTTGCCCGGTCTGGTTGCCTGTATCGGAGCTTCCAACCATCTTCAAAGTAAAACCTATCCAGAGGTATTTTAAAAGCATCGGAAATAGATTTAGCTATGTCCTCCGTGTGCCAGTTCCGGGCCGATGTGTCGGGACGGATGCGGATAGCTTTATGCTCGGGAGCAACGATCTGATAATAGCCTCTAGCGTTAAAGCCTTGCTTTTCCTGCATTTCGTACCATTCCGCGTCTATGTAATCGTTTTGCTGATGATAGCAAGATGTTCTATTTTGGGGCAGGTTTGCTTTTGGAACCAGTGCTGTAGACTGAAAAAACTTTTTAATAAAATCACCTACTTTTTATTAAAATCGTGTTGACATACGGTAACGCATAGTGTATAATTATAAATAAGAAAAGGCGATAACGCATAGACGGAGGGCGAGAACATGAAATCCAAAATTATGAAAAGAGCACATCAAATAGCAAAAACTTTAATCGGCGACTACTACGCTCGCTTAGCTCTTGCCCTCCGCCAAGCCTGGAGGGAGGCAAAAACAATGATTAAAATAACCTTAACACCAGAACAGCGCACAATAGTAGAAACCGAATACCGCCGCATGGTTCGCCGCGGTAAGTACGAAATGGTTCCTGGACACGTAACGCTGACAAAAGCTATTGCCGATGACGCTGAGCAACTACAGCAGTTCGGTATGTTGAACGAAAAGTGTACTGCCGAGTACGCCAACGGTACATTGACAGTTAACACTCAAAATTCTAGAATCACAACCGAACGTGTGCAAGAACTTGTTAACATCTACGTTCCCAGTATCACAAAGGAACGAGGAGGGATAATTTAATGAGATTCTACGCCGAGAAGATGCCGGACGGAACTACAAGCATCTGCACTGTCAGCAGGAGTCAGCAGTTACACCTCACCGAACCAAAGCCCACTACCTGGGGCTACTTCGAGAAAGTAGAACAGGCAGAATATGCTATTCAGCACGACGTTTGGCCGAGTGAATTGGAAAAAATCATGGGAGTTGAAGAGGCTGCCGAACTATGGGGCCTCGCTCCCGGCACAATCAAAAATCTGTGTGCTGCTGGTAAAATCACTTCCCGGAAAATCGGGAAAACTTGGGTTATACCGAAGGATCACCCTAATCCTAAAAATAAAAAGGAGGAAGAATAATGGAAAACACCGTTTTAATCTACACCTTCCAACGACTACTGTAATTTTGTTCCGTGGGCAAAAGGCTGGTTTTTAGCAACAGAGGAAACCCTATGGATGTATACCACAGGAAAAGATTCTTGGGATTGTTACTTATAGCCGCCTAAGGGCGGTTTTTTATTTTCCTAACATAAGGCCCGAATATAACAACCGCAAAACCACCCAAACAAGCGCATATCAATCCAAAATAACAAAGGTCAAATAACATCAATACCCCTCCTATAATGATTTCCCCAGCACCTGCGCCACAATATACAACGCGACCGAAAATAACACACCCTTCCGGGCCAGCAAAAAGCCAAACATACTGAAAAACAATGACACCATGGCACCCATCAGGCAGATTTCAAACGAATAGTAGTAGAACGCTGTCCCAGCTCCGGCGATGACAGCAACCCAGCCAGCGACTTTTTTAAGCCCAGCAGCGACAAGCCAAGCAGCAACAGCAGGCAATTACGCCACCCCCAGCAGGGCCATTGCCAGCGGCATAACACTGAGCGCCCCTTTAATCTGATAGAAAAAGTACGGGATAACGAATACACCGATATACCCAAGCATGGCGTATTTAATCTTGTCTTTGCCTCCTGGATTGCCGATAATAATCTCTATAAGCCCCCAAATAGCCATGCCTATCCCGACAGGTAAAGCTAACTCCTGAAGCATGGAAATAACCGGCTGTAGTGCTGGAGCTATGCCCATATACGTAGTTGCGGCCACTGGTACGGCCTGGGTTGTTGCTGCTACACTGTACTGCCCTGTCACAGCTGATATTGGGGCAGTTGCCAAGAGGTTTATGCCTGTAGTCAGCGGTAGTATATGTCGTTTGGCGGCCTCACGGATGCGGGCCAGTCTGTCGCGTAAAGTCTCAGTTTTTGGCTCTGGCTTGGTGACTGCTACCGGGGATGATTCAGGCCTTACCTGTATGGCAGTAGCTTTTTTGGCCTGCCAGTTGAAAGCCTCGTTTTTAACTGGTCTTTCCGCTGTTTTGCGGTAGTTTATTGGAGTTCCGTTGATTTTTATGATCATGCGATAACCACCTTTCAAGATGTTAAGTAAACCGATCATTTTAAGTTTGTATTTTAGTATTATGTTTTACTGCTTGTCCGTTATGATAAAAAAAATAAAACCTACCAGAGGTAATTTATTCCTCAGTAGGTTCGAGATAAAATATGTCTGTTATTTTTTCCGGTGGATAACCAAGCGCATTAACAATTAGGTAAGCTACGGCAAGGGACGGTTCGTATTTTCCGGCCATTAACTGCCCAAGGTATGCTCTATTAATACCAACCTGCTCAGCTATGTCTATTTGCTTTTTACCGGACTGTTTAAGCGCCTGCTTAAGGTTATTTCTAATGACAACTTTACCTTTGGTCAGCTTTGAATTCTCTTTCCCCTGCCTATAAGGTTCCAACCAATCACAAATAATGTGCTCAATAAAAGATGTTTCAGTAAGCTCCGGGTTATGCTTTTTGGCTTTTTTGAGCAAAGCTGATAATGTTTCTGCCGTGTCCTCAGATATCCCAACCCACTTAAAGCTCAAAATACCCACCTCCTATTGTTTAGTATATGCTTACTTTGTTTCGGGCATAATCACTTTTAGAGGTGATAATAATGTTTGTCGTAATAGACAAATTGAAAAGCAGTTGTGACCGCGACAGCTACGACATCAACAAAGCCGCCAAAGATATAGCCGATAAAACCCTCAAAAAAGCCGCCGAAAACAGTAAAAAGCAGTAAGGCCGGAGTTGCTCTACTGCTTTTTTTTGCGTTACTCACGCTTGCGCGTTCCGTTACTCAAAAGCTATTCATCAGCGTTCTGATATATTCCGGTTTTGGGCAAAAAAAAAAAACCGCCCGGAGGCGGCCAAATATTATTGTCCTAGATATCTTTCCCAATAGCGATCCCATCCACTATTCGCCCCTTCGCGAAACATGTAATAATAATGCAGTATGTTATATACTGCTTGCTTCTTACTATCAGCGGTGGTAATAAATTCACCCGACTTTTCCATACCGGAATCTTTGTCTTTGACTATGATTTCGGCAATCCAGTGGGTATTCACCAATGACTTACCATGAACTATTACAGGACTTACAATTCTCGCATAGGGATTTTTAGGCTTAAAGTCCCTAATGCTAACAGGTGGAATATAGCGAAGTAGTTCTTTTCCGCCAAACTTTTGTTCCATTGCTCTACCAAGGCTGGATTTCATTAAAATTCCTCCTTTTATTATTTTACTGGTAGGCAGCTTTTGTCCGGGTGCCGCCGTGAACCGGGGAAGACTAATATTCTCTGTTTGCTAAGTTATGCGGCCATGCAGGTTCGTTGTCCGCAGTAACCAGCCAGTATTCTTAGCCCCGGCTGTTATTTATATTATAAACCGCCCTGAAGGAATTTTTATTTCCTTTTCAGGCAACCGGGCTATTCACCCGGCTTTTCCCCGTACACCCGCCGCATCCCTGCCAGCGTAACCAACCAAGTACCTCCTGACTTCCTGGCTTCGTGCGGATGGAATCTGCTATTCAGGCAGGCTCTTTTGACTGTGCTTACATCAAACCCCCAAAGCTCTGCAGCTTCGGAGGCGGTAACTACTTTCCCAGTGGGATTTCCCAACCTGCCCAAGCCAGAGCTGCTGCCTCGTTATTTTTATACATACTGGTAAACGTTGCAGCAAATAAAGTCATTTCAGTATTTGCCGGATGCTGCCCAGCATCAAAAAGTTTTGCCTGATCTAATGCGTCACCCTCGTCCGCTGCATCAACTACAATCCAGTCTTGACCGTATGCGTATAACAAACCTGTAACTGCATCTGGTATATTGACACCATCAAACAGTATAACGTCGCCCTCATATACGATAAACTGCATCTATAAAACCCTCCCTCTGCCGGGATTGGCTCCCGGCCATCCTAATTATTTAGATAAGAGTTAAAACGTACTGGGTTACTTGGTCGCCTGCCGGTTTTGCGCCTGCTGCTATAGCCTTTTTAAGTCCTGCAGCTAAGAAAGCCATTCCTTTTTCTTGGTCCTTAGTTTTAATAATTTCCTGCGGTGTGTCCATTCTCCAGGTTTTGTCTAAGTAATAAAATCCAGCTATTTTAAGTGTATCCTTGATTTCGTAACACTCGGTTACTACTACTCCGGTTAATCCGCATTTTACTTTAGCTGCAGTTTCTATTGCCTTAGTCACGATAGTCTTTGCCTCCATCCAAGCCTGGCGGAGGGCTAAAGCTAATCTAGCGTACCAGTCGCCAACCAAAGTTTTTGCTATTTCGTGTGCTCTTTTCATAATCTGGCTTCTGTTGATTTTCATTTGTTCGCCCTCCCGGCTGTTTATTTTCCGTCCCGTTTTCGGGTATAACTTATTATAGCATCCCTTATTCGGGATGTCAACACCTTTCAGAGAAATATTTCACCGAATAGAAAATCTAAAAACCCAGCAAATACGCGGCTTGCAGGGCAAAATAAAAAAGCCCTCCGGTTAGGGAAGGCATGAAAGTAATTCGCGTTATGCTATTTTTAACTATTCTATATCTTCCAGATCCAATGTTTTGCCCGCATAGCGGTGGAAACAGTCATTCAAAAACTGTATTTTTCCATCCGCAACAAAACTGTGGCACCTTGATTTTGGGTCATGATTATTTACCAGCATAGATGGTGAAAATGTGGGTTTTTCAAAATCTCCGTTAAAACTCCATCTGCTATCGAATAAGTGGTGAGTATTGCACCCTGGGCAAAATATTATATAACCGCCAAATTCACCGCTCTGATTTTTTAATTCCTCTGCTTTAGGCATATTATTCCACCGTAACCTTTCTAGTCTCACCGTCCCAGGTAACTTTATGTCCCAAAGCCTCTAAAACTGGCCGTAGCGGGATCCATGTTTGACCGTCAATCAACTTACCGGCAAGTTTCTGACCACCGGCAATAACACTAACGGCATCATCGGGCCGGTTAAGCCTGTCCTGTAATTCCTGCCAGGGAAATAAACTACCTGGACAAGATGTGGCTTGCAAATCCCCGTGCCTGACTATCTTGGCTTGTGGGTGCCTACCCCGGAGGGCTGTCAACAATTCCTCCAACGCATCCATTTGTGCAGGCGTAGGCTTGTTAGTCATAAACTTACCTGTCAAACAAATACCAATTGACTGGCTGTTATAATTAAGGGTATGCGCCCCGACAACGTTCTCAGGCCTGCCCTGCTCTATACTTCCGTCAGTTCTGATTAAAAAATGGTACCCGATACCAAGCCAGCCTCTACCGTCTTTGTGCCATTTATCGATCTCTGTGGCAGGTACGTCATGGCTTTCGGTATGGTGTATAACCAGATAGTTGACAGCTTTCAGCGGGATAAAATGCTTTGTTCTGTCGCCCCAGTTAAACGGTTTTATTTTCATCTTTGCCTACCTCCTTAGACTTTCCTTTCAAAATCTCCACAGCCTGCCTGATAATATCAGGCACCGGCAGACCAATGCGGCCGGAATTTTCGACTATGCTCAAAAGCTCGTTAGCCAGGTAGAAAAATATCGTTGCATCCCGAAAAACATGGCCGTCTGCAATAGCTGTATCGACCAGGTGGGCAACTGCCACCATGCCGAAAATAAAAACTTTTCGGGCTATTCCGCGAAGTCCTACGGAGCTTGACAGCACTCCTTCGATGGCAGCCGCCACCATGCCTGATAGGTAGTCCATGACCACAAAGGCCAGCAACACCCCAAGCAGCGTTGACCAGCCACCAAAGAAAAACGATACTGCCGCCCCACTTACTGCTGCTAAAGTTTTAAAAGAATTTTCCATCTTGCACCTCCTGTTTAAATTAAAATAACCCCCGTTTGGAGGTATACTTTCGTGCCTTGATTTTACTGAGGTATACATAGGTATACTTGTATACTTTTTGTATACCTAAGACGTAATCTTAGATTTAACTGTCCCCGCCGAAATCTGCCTTAAATAGTCAGATAGTTGTGGCTTATTAATCTTACCGCCCGAATCAACGGTAAAACTGGTATAAAACCCATCCAAGCCAAAGCCATGTGTGACCGTTGTGATAACGCCCACCAATCTCGGACCGTCATCGTCAATAATCTCGGCCTGATCTCCGGGCATCAGTTGTGGTCTGATAGGGCCAACGAATTCTTCAACTTCTCCGGAATTGCTAAGTTGTTCAGCTATCTCAGTGGCTAAAGCCGCCGCTGCCATCGGAGTTGTGCCATCCGGTGCCTGTTGGTATAGTGTTTTCTGTGCCGGAGGTAGCCAGCCAAGCGACGATGATACAGGCCTATATACTTTGACCGCAAAATCTGAGGTATGCACACACACCCGGCCATAGGTTTGCCCATCGTCTTTAGTAACTGACCTTGAAAAAACGTCCTTACTTCGATAGAATGTGTACTTCCCCAGTTGCGTAAACGCTGCGTCTGTTCTCTCTGCCACAACTACTTTACCGTCAGCTATTTCCTCTCGAATCTGCCAGTCCCTGACGGTCGTTAAAACGTCGTTGATGCCGCTCATGATGTCCTGACTTGGTGAAAATTCCATGCCTAGCTCGGTTGTTTCGGCTCCGACATGGTAGTTAGTTATGCCTGCGCCCGTGAGGATTTGAGTAAGTAAAGCTTGTACCGTCGTTGGAGTGTAAATATTTCTCTCATCGAAAGTCTGGTCTTTGAGATATTTTCCGATTGAGTTTCGGGCATCTACGCTGGCACTCCCTTGACCAACTTCGAACTGCATCCTGTCAACATAATATATACCCATCGGTAATGGATCGCTGTCTCCTGCCTTGAATCTTAACTGTATTTTTGAGGCTGGCGGGTAGTTGGGTATTATTTCATCTGGCACAGGCTCTTCATAAATCACCCAATCTGCATTTACTATTGTTCCATCTCTTGTACCAAAAGTATCATAAGCAGTTGTTCCGCTACCTTCGTCTAACATCCACTCAGCGACCAGACCATCCATTAACCTAGTTCCATTTTTAGCTTGTAATATCTCTGCATCACTAAGAACCCTGTTATATAGCCTTGCATATCCAATAATGCCTGGGTATGGCATGTTTTTTATAGAAATTTCCTCCCACACCAAACCCATTGCAGTTGCCCCACCTGAGCTAGTATATTGTACTGCTTCAGTTGTTGTTATTGATTCACCTTTTAGTACCCCATCAACATATATCCGACCTTTTCTGCCGTTCGTCAAAGTAGCAATCACGGAAACAGGTCTATCCGTAGGTATACTATCTGGACTCGTTGCGTAATGACCATAATCAACATCACCGGCATTAGACGCTGTAAGAAATGCAAATTGGGGTACGCTATTGCTACTTAACGCCATATAATAACCAGAACGCTGGTTAGAAAATCCCCATTTCACAGAATTACAGAAGAATATAGTTCCTTCAGGTGATACTGCACTTGGAACAAATATTTCAAAAACTAACGTGAAATTTTGAAGGTTATAGTCAGATGATCGACCAAAATCTATATAACTGCCAGTCGTACCTTTAAATTTAACACCAATCATCCCGAATCACCTCCCGCCCTAAAAACTCGGTATTTCTAAAGTAACTTGCACAACCGGAGTATCCTGCCGAAGTGTAATACTGCCACTAATTAGCTGTAGCGTTTCCCCTACGTCAGCTGCCTCGTCCTGGGATAAAATCCTATGTTGCCCTCTGGAACGCCAAGCAAGCCAAGTTTTACCGTCAAAGTGCTTTGCAATCAGTTTGGAGATATAGTTGTCAGAGGCCATGTTGGTTACAGCACCAAACGCAAGAGCAGACCAATCACCAGAAAAAACTGCGTCTGATTTTGAAAGTGACTGCACAGCGTTGACAAAGTATAGTTTTGGTGTATCATCGGTAGTTTGGATTAGATTGCCGCCAGTGCCGGGAGGTAGTGTTTTGGTATATTCGACGGTCAAGCTATCCTGCTGGGTTAACGCCCAACTCATGACACCGTCAACGTCAGTCACAAAGCCTATACGATCATCGTTGGTTTTAAACGTGTTCAGGGTATCGACTCCGGTAGGCAGGTCATCCACCTCAACCTCTGCCGCCCAGGATACACCGTCAAATTTTCGGTAATAAGCTACTCCATCAATCGTGTAGGCACAAACAAGCCCTTGCGCTGTCGTGCCTTTAACCGCTGAAATAACTATCCCAAGCGGGTCATAGAATACCTTCAAAATAGGGTAAGTGCTTTCGTCCAGATCAATCACAAAGTAATAATCAAACGACATCCAGTCCTCTGTATACGTTTCTTCTAGCTGCAATTCAGCAGTGGTTTTACCTTCGCCCCCATTGGTATTTGGAGCTGTGTTTGTGTCTGAGTTGTAATATGCCGGTGATTGATAAATGACTTCACCTATCGGGTCATTAGGGAAGTACGGAGCGCCACGAAGGCCGATAATAGCGCCCTTGTTTCGTGTTGCTGTGACCGAACCAGTGCAATATATATCTCTAAAATCTAAATAACTTGGGAACACATACCCTATAAGACCACCGACCTGACTGACTCCGGATACATTACCCTGGGCAAATGAGCTTTGAATGTTTGGTGAACGGTATCCTCCGCCGGTTCCTGCACCAACTAGACCACCGACACGGTGAAATCCGACTACGTCACCCAAAGCGTAGCATCTGTCTATTCCCTCAAAGATTGTAAATCCAACAAGTCCACCAATGCCAAGCATACTTGTATCCCAAATTTCTGGCTCGGCATAATCCTCAGTGCCGGTAACATCACCTTCGGCATAGGATTTTTTCAATAGCGATCTTCCTAAATGCGCCCCCACCAATCCCCCGGCAACCTTTGTTCCCGCTACATTTCCCAGGGCATAGCATAACTCGTTAAAGGCGTTCCCTGCCTCTAAACCAATCAGTCCTCCGACAACATTGCCACCAGCAACAGCACCGGACGCATGTGATTTATAAGCTTTTATATCTTTTGTTTGACCAATTAGCCCGCCTATATTATTCCCGCTACCTGACACCGCTGCTGCGGAGAAGCAAGTATTGATACAACCAGCCATAGGGTCGTACTCGTCAAAAACGTCATTGTCCGGGCCCTCAACTAAACCGATCAGACCGCCGACATTAGAGGCACCAACGACTGCTCCGGCAGAAGAACAATTCAAAGCCAAATCAAATTCCGGTGATACCTGCTGGTTTGTCGTTATTTTACCGGCCAGCGCACCGACGTTATCTTTCCCTGTGACGTTAACACCTGTAATGGTAATATTTATTAGATTCGGATTATTGTCCAGCACATTAAATTCACAGACACCGAATAGACCGACATTGTCAGTAGTCGCTCGGTCAATGGTCAAGTTTGATATGTCGTATACAGATCCGTCAATTTTTCCAGTAAAAGGTGTTAATTCTGTACCTATCGGTTCCCAGTTTGCATATCCTGCTAGGTCTATGTCAGCGCCCAGGACGTAATCACCAGCAAGGTCAGATCGTATTGCGTCAAGCTCTGCCGGAGTTGAAATTACTGTTGCCACATTATCACCTCATTTCAGAAATATAAAAAAACACCCCCGAAGGAGTGCTTTTTTATATTAAATTATCTCATATCGCTCTTTAATCCACCGCAACATTCCCTCGTCATTTTCTCCGTAAGGACTGCCAGCTTCTATATATTCTTTACTTAGTTTTAATCGCATATTTCTTAAAATGCAATTCATATCTTCCATCAGCTTCTGAAAAACAGGAGATAATACACCTACTAATTGAGTAAAAACTTTTTCAATGCTTTCTTTACTTTCTTTTAACATTTCAATTTCACGCAACATAATCTACCTCCCAAGTAGCCCCTTTTATTTGCAGTATGGGCGGCGGGTACCGCCCGGAGCGTCGACACTCCCACTACAAGAACATTGTAACAGCATTATCTAGTAATTGCAACCAATTCTGTCCCTGCCGGTTGCGCTCCGGTACCGTCCCATAGTACAGTCCAAATTTTGTCGTAACTAACACCACGTTCTACCCAAAACAGCCAAGGATTTGCACCATCAAAGGTTATCGACACATCCCGAACCTTCGCGCTTGCTTCCTCTGTTGTCAGGGTGAACGTTCTGTCGGGGGTGGTAAAATCTATAGCGTCAGAGTATGTGTAGACATTTACCACGGCCTGACCACTTACGACAGCAATAATCCATATTTCAGTTACAATAGAATCGACTATTTTCGGGACCAAGTCAATACTACCCAAGGTGCCGGACTGAATTGTTTGTATGTCCAGAGTTCTGTTTGCCTTGATTATAACTGCCTCCATACGAGGATCTGCGTTTTCGTAATTAGTTTGATTTAGTTTTTGGATACGTTCCAGGATTTCCTCCGGGATATCAAGCATTAAACCGATCCCTCCTCAGTCACCAGAAGGACAAGGCTTGTTTGATAAATACCGGGTGCATTTTTCGTCCACTGTGGTAATCCGCGAATTGTGCCTATGTAATATTTTCCGTCAGCAGTTACCTTGACCGGAGTTTTGATTGCTTTGTAAGTATCTATAGTTTCTTTTGCTATTGTCGATGTGACAATTAAATCAACAGCGCATGTCCGCGCTGGCTGGCCGATTGTTTGGACATGAAAAGAACCGTCAAGGAGACGGTTCTCTACCTCTTGGATTTCGTAATCCGGTATAACGGAAGTAACATGCTCGGTGATAAGAGTATTGGCTGTTGTGTATAGTGCTGCCATTAGTTACGCACCTCTCTCCTAAGAATGCCGCCAACGATCATTTTTACGGTTCCGGTGTTTATGTCTGTTACGAACTTGGCACCAGTTAATGCTTGTGCTATAGCTGTAGCCATGCGGTTATAGTCTATGTCAGCACTAGGAGTCTGTCCCGATTTTACCTCAAGCGGAGTCACTGAGGCGGCGCGCGGTAAATTAAGTATTTCGGGCCCATACTCCCCAACTACAACTGATCCAGTAGATGTTAATGTCCCACCGGAGGCTAATCCAGGAAGTTTAACACCAGACGTAGCACCTACATTTACTTTTATTTCCCCGCCAGTCAAACCTTCCTTAAATCCTCTCAAAAACTCGCTGCCCATTTTCTTAGCCGATTCTATTAAGTTAGGGATGAAGTTGATAATTTTGTCCAGGATATTCAGAAAATACTCCTCGATTCTTTGCGGTAAATGCTTGATACTTTCGATAAAACCATTCACAAAATCCTTGCCCGCCTGTATTGCAGAATCAATCATTTCTGAAAAATAATCTTTAACTCTGCCGGGTAGTTCTTGGATATAATTTAATGTTTCGCTTGCCAATTCCTTTGCGCTTTCAACTACAGTGTTTTTGAACTCGATCATTGAGTCTGCAATATTTCCGGGTAAATCCTTAAACCACTGTATTATTTTTTCTCCTGTATCAGCTAAGAGTTTTACCGCCGCACCTATGGCATAACCAATCGAATAGGGTATATTAGTGACTAATTCGCTTAGATATTTTCCGATTTTACCCGGAAGTTCTGCGAACCAGTTAATAAAACCGTTAAATTGCTCCGGCAGCGTTTTGGAAAATAATTCTCCAAGGCTCGGAAAAATATCCATGATTGCCTTGGCGAAGTCTACAAAGAATTGCTTGACTGATTCCCAGTTTTTAATGATCTCGTAGCCTAAATAAATCAGTGCTGCGATTGCCGCCGCTACAGCCGCGATAGGCCACGTTAGACCTGCAAAAACAGCTGTAAATACGGCACCAAGTTGAGGTAAAAGTACGGATGCGAAAGATGTTATCATTAGCACTATGAGCCTTAGTCCGGTTAGTAGTGTTCCGGTTATTTGGAGTCCGGCAAGTGTCGTAAATAAACCTGCGATTGTAGGTATAACTGTTATTAATTGGGCCAACATAAAAAGCACCGGCCCCATTGCAGCAGCTAGAAGTGCAAAAACAAGAGCTGTATTCTGTACTGGTGTAGGTAGTTGATTAAACCATCCTACTAAACTAGCTAAACCAACCGTCAACTTAGTTATAATCGGTTCTATCGTTTTCCCTAAATCGGCCATTGCTTTTTGTATGTCGTATGTAGCCTTTGCACCATCAACCATAGCCTGGTTATTCTTTAGATATGCGTTATAGGTATCAGCCAGACCTAAGTTTGCCATAGTATCTAATACATATTGCAATTCTGTCCCGTTAGCTTTCGCTGCAACCAACCCGGCGTTAAACTCATCAATACTTACTCCCATACGTTCGAGCAACTCAAGAAAAGAGCCTGCCGCTTCACCTATAAATAGGGTTTCTTGGATGCCATCAGCTATACCTTCAAAATTAAGTGTATCCTTGAATTTTATTCCTGCGCCAATAACACCCTCAAGAGCTTTTTGCAGATCGTCGCCTTTAAAACCGGAGGCCAGGAGTTCGTTAATCGTTTCGCCATTTGCCGCTAAATCGTCGTCGCGAATACTATTAAGTGTTCTGTAGGCCTCGTTTACTTTTTCCAGGTTTGCCCCGGCCATCTCAGCATTAGTTTCCAAAATAGCAAGTTCTTTCCTTAATTCTTTCGTCCCCTCGGTTACCAAAGCTAAAAATCCAGCAATCGGGAGTGAGATAAAAGTAGACATTTTTTCCCCGACGCTGCCCAGCCTTTCAGCCATCCCTGACCAACTACGTCCGGTTTCCTCTGACGCATCAGCTTGCTCTTGTAGTTGCCTGTTTGTTTGCCGGATCTGTTGCTCTGTTCTAGCCTGTTCTTCTGTTGCCCTTGCAAGTCGGACGGCAAGCCTTTGCGCTGCGTCTGAATTTTCGCCATAAACTGCGACGGTTCTTTGGTATGTATCATTCAACAATGCAACAACTGACTGCTGCTGCTCCAATCTTTGTCCTAAATACTGTTGCTGTGCTGTTAGTCGTTCCGTTGCATCGGTATTTTCATCCATGCGCATTGTGGCCGTATTGAATTCAGACCTCATAATTGTCATTTGCCTTGATGCTTGCCGCCCTAATTCTGCTAGATTTTCTTGGGATTGTCTAAGTGAAGCGATCATGTCGCTTGTGTCTAAAACGAGATCGACATTTAAACTGCCAACTGCCATTTTTTTTCACCTACCTCTGCAATAAAATAAACACCTAAGTTAATAGGTGTTTATTTTTACCATACCTTATTAAACCGCACCACAACATACCTCGCCCCGCCGTACCTCGCCAGTCCTGTCCAATCCTCGCCATGACTTACCAGACCGATCCCCGCCACACCGAGCTGTTATCGTCAATCTCATCAGTGTCGGGTTGACGAATCCCGACAGACGGTGCAAAGCACCGTTTCGATCCCTTACCTTGCCACACCTCACCGTTCCTATCCTTGCCTCGCCTATCCACACCTCACCGTTCCAATCCCCGCCAGTCCTCACCGCTTATATATCAACCATCCCAAACTAACTCGCGCCAGTTTGGAGGAATGATACCATCCTTCAAAGCCTTACTAATCATACCTCTATGCCTACTATCACTCCTCAAAACGTGACACCTACGGCATAAAGTCCTTAGATTTTTTAACTGATTAGTTGCTAATTTTCCGCTTTTAATGTGATCAATATTACACTCATTTATTTTAACCGGGATGTGACAGTGAACACACTTTCCACCGTCACGCTCCCAAACTATTTTTCTTAGTTCTGCCCATACCTCTTTAGGAGGTCGCTTTTTCGGCATCTTCTGTTACCTCAAATGATACTACTTCAAATCTACCATACCCAACTGAGCGACCATCACCTATGCCGCAAAGTTTTCCGGCATCTATGATAGCGGCCTGCATTTCAGCCCTACTTACAACCGTTTTATCGAAAATCACTGAAAATTTACACTCCCAACCCGGGCAAGTGGCAATACGATAACGAATATTCCTTGCCTTGGTGCTAGGGTTTCTTACCGACCGTACATCAATATAAACAAGTTCATCGTCAGCATTATAATACTTTTGCGGTACTTCGTAAATGTCACTCGGTAAACGGCGATTAACTAAAACCTTATCATCCAACACCTGTAATGTTGCCGATACCATGCTCTGAATTGAGCCTTTACCCTTCTTAGTAAACTTGGCACCTGCTATGTAGGTTCCGAAAAAATAAGAACCGGGCAAATAAAGCTGACCTTCTTTGGTTGCTGTAAAAGTTTTCTTCCATTCATCGGGATTATGCCCGGCAACGCCGGTTTTTTCTTGTTTTTCAAGCGGCAAAGAATCCGGCCCGAACACATGCCATAACAACGGTCTTATTCCCTTAATCTCGATAGTTGCTGTTAAAATATTCTTACCCATACCATACCCCTCCCGGTATTAACCTGCTATTTTTTGAATGGTTTCCTGTTGCTCCTGCTCTGTAAGCGCTGAACTAATCATTAAGCACCCAGATATTACTGCATACTCAATAAGCTCCGATAGATTACCACTTAATTGGATTATTTTCATACTACGCCCCCAATCTGACCGAAGGCAGTATTTCTTCCAATAAGGCTGCTCCATCCTTCATGCCAAGCTTATAGCCATATTCAGCACATACGCCGCAACAAAAGACAAATGCTTCCTCAATAACTTCGGCAATATCGGTATCTATTTTCTGCAAAGATTCTACCAGTGCATTGTGCTTTTTAACATAACTAGCGTCAATTTCTGCTTCACCACAAGCAACAGCAACCGCCCGTTCTAGCATAAACTTATTGAACGCATCCTTAAAATTCAATTTAACACCTCCAGCAAACAATGTATTTTTTACTTACTTCATTGTACATTATATATTGTTTAGTGTCAATAGTTTATTGTAAAAAATATTCTATACAATTGAATTTCAGCATACTATGTTGTATAATATCTATCATGGAGGGATGGATATGATTAAATTTAAATTAGATAAACTAATGTTTGAAAATAATAGAATGAAAGTACCAGAACTACAGGAACTAAGCGGAATAAATAAGAATACTTTGTATGCTATGTACAAAGGAACTATTACTCGCGTTGATGTTTCCGTAATAGATCGTTTATGTACTGCTCTGAACTGTCAGCCAGGAGACTTATTAGAGCATATAAAGGGGGTTTAATACATGTCAGATAATTGGTCGCCGTGTCCTAGATGTGGTTCAAATAGAGTCCAATCAGTAAGCAAATGGGCAGCCGTGATAGCCTTATTCAGCTCTGCCGGGTGTTTGATTTGGGTAGGTATATTGTTTCCTCCCCTATGGATAGCTGTTCCGATACTACTTATATTCTCCGTTTTAGCTATGGTTGGCAAAGACACATGGCAATGTCAAGATTGCAAACATACTTGGATAAAAAAGAAAACAACAGATTATGGAATGTGATTTCTTAGACAGTAGTCCCACCAAACGCCGCATTAAGCATTTTAACAATAGTAAACTGTTCCTCCGGAGTCTGCTTTTTCTTCTCCCCAACAACCTTCGGCATAAAATCGTCCGGCTTATATGGAGTCAGTTTTTTTCTTTTATCCCGGTTAATATTGGCCAGCACACAACAAATCAAAGCGGCCTGGTAATCAGACCGCTTAATTTTCGCTTCTTCTAAAGTAATTTTTGCCTTTTCGTGTTCAATATGTCGTTTCGCCAGCAAATCATACTGTGCAGGCGTCAACTCCCAAAATTCTTCCTCACTTAGTCCGACATCGTACCTCCCGAATACCCAAAGCTCGTCTAGGTCGGGAGGTTCTCCGGCAAAGGGTCTGTATTGCCCTCTGCCGGCTCCTTAGGTTCTGGCATGGCCATACCCCAAGCCTCGGTTATTTTTGACATCACATAATACAGATTGCTCGGGCCGATCATTTCATCAACTTGCTCAATAGTCAGTTCCTTGTCCTCATGCAACAGACCAGACCAAAGTAGTTCTGTCATATATTCGTTAGACTCTTCCGATTTTAACTTAAGTGCATTTTTACCGGTTTTTTCCTCAAATTTACGCAAAGCGCCATTTGTGTATTTCAGTTTCCTTGACTTATCCAGTTCAATGTCAACAACGGCGATAGCTTTACTTTTTGAAAATTTACCCTTACTCATGACTTACCTCCTATGCTGCTGCCCTAACGAGCTGCAAGTTATATGTCTTAGCTGTTTTACCTGTTTCCTGGACTACAATTACGGCCTCGGTTATGCTGCCTGCTGCACCCAAGGTAATGGCACTGGAAGCTACGCCCGTTGCTACTATATTACTATTGACAGTGATAACTCCTGCTGCAGCAGTCGGTGTAATCGTTACCGATGTTATGGCGGTAGCAATATTCACAACATAGTCATAGACACTTCCGGATGCAGTCGGAACAATCAGAGTGCCAGCGCCGGATACCGTAAAGAACGGAGTTGTTAAGCCTGTCGAAGCTGTTACTGCTAATGTGGGTTTTCCTGTAATTTCTAAGTTAGCTGAAAACGGTAACTGTCCGTCAATAGGAGCATCAGCAGCCTTAAAGCCAACTACTAAGGCATTAAATGTCCATGCTGCACCAATGCTAGCAGGGAAAGTGATTACAAAAACCCCTACTGTTCGAGCTAGTAACTTTGCAAGCAGTGCCATTTGTCCTGTATCCCCAGGATAGAAGTTTCCCTCAATCGGTATCTGTCCGGCATCAATAAGTCCGGCTATCTTTTCGCGAAAAGCATCAGGACTATCATGGTTTGTCACGTCAATGGTGTCCATAGATATATCCACGCCGCCGATGTTGGTCAACTCGGCTATCGCTGTACTGTCAATCGTTATACTTGTTCCAAAAGCTGAATTTGCTTGTGTCAAAATTTACCCCTCCCTATACCAAATAAAAAAATCGACCGAAACCACATAAAAGCCGGTTTCCGGGTCGATTAGGTCAAGTTCGTTTTGCTGAAAAACCCCATTTAAGTTAACAGAAGACCAAGTTTCAAGGGCTTCTGTGACCTTAGCGGCTATACCTTTAGCCATCTCGTATGTATCGGCATAGCAGGATATCTGCATCCTGGGGCGCTGTAGGTTGCTATACCCGTCGTGAGAGTACCGTCTGCCGCCTGATACTTGCTCATACACGCAATACGGCTCTTTTACCCCCTGCTCGGCTTCTACAGGCCATATACGGTCACTAATTAACGCCGTCAAGCCTGGATAAGTCGTTAATCTGGTGTAAAAATCCTCAATTAATCCCACTATGTCACCCCCAGGCGTCGGCGAATAACTGCCATCATTGCTGATTTTACCTCTGTTTCATGTTCGTCTAGGGCAGGACGGATAAAAGGTTTTTTGGTTACTCCAGGGTGATTTACTACTGTTCCGAACACTTGCCCATTGCCTGCTAGTACCCTTTTTAACCTGGCACCTCGATTAAAATTCAAACTAGTCCTTAGTGTCCCAAAGGCATTGCCACGCGTCCCAGCGGGTAATCGTTTTTTAGTCTCGATGGTGTGTGGCACAGCTCCGAACTCCTGAAAAGCGGCATACCAATGATCTTTATCCGGGCCTATCAACACCCTGGGAACTCCTGTAGTCTGAGGAAAATGTATTTCTATAGCCTGCGCTGTGCTGCCTAACGCCTTTGCTGACATTTCGCGCTTGACCACCTCGGCACCGGCCATGAGTGCTTCTTTTGTTATATCTTTTTTTAGATGGTCGGCCATAGAATTTAACCTGTTCATTAGTTCAGTTTCACCGGTTATTACTGCCTGGGTTCTTGTACTGCCTGTCGGTCTTCTTCTAGCCATTAGACAACCTCGCCCCTATCGACACACATTAAAACCATTTCACGTTTCCGCTCGTCAGGAATAATGCTTTCAATCTCCAAAATTCGGCCGTCAAAAACAATTCTCATAGTCGGTAGTACACCTGACAAGTAACGAATGGTTACTTTATGGGTAGTATCAGCGTTGACCTGTTTTGACTGCCAGAACTCGCGCCCTGACAGAGCTAAAACCTGCGCCCTTACAGTCGCAAAAGTTGACCAGGTTTTTACAACTCCACCTAGACTGCCCTTAGAGGTGGTCAGTTGCTGGATCGTTATTCTGTGCCTGTATTTACCCGCTCCCACAACTACCACCCCCTATACTAAAATAATTTTATCCTGGCCAAGCAGCGCAGAAACGGTAAATGGTATTTCTCCGCTGACAGTTCCGTCTACTATGGGTTCCCGTTTCTCGTTCCAGTGGGAAACCAGGAATAATATTGCTTGTTTAATTTTCTGCGGCACATCGTTGGTGGTATAGGTTTTATTGGTCAGTGTCCCTGCCGTAGCAGTAAGCACCAAGTTATCCTCGTCAGTAACGGAAGCGATAGTGTAAACAACTCCGTTAATTTCAATAGACTTGCCCGCGGACCAGTTGACATTAAATTCACTGCCGCTTACCCTAGTTACGGCCGTGCCGTTGGTGTTGACCACTCCTGTATACGACGGATAACCTGCAGTAAAACGCACACAGACAGCATTTGCCGGTCGAAGTACCTCCGTCGGCCATAGTTTACTATATCCAAGCGATACGCGACCTGGTTCGCTCACAGCATCAACGAAATAGTCAGTTTCCGGCATAGCATGTTCAACATTTTCGGTGTCGTAATATTTCACCGAAGCAACCGACTGCAGGGGGGGCCTTGGAATAGATATATAGCCACAGTAGGGCCAATCATCAAGCCAGAGTTCCCAAGTTTGCAGTAAATAGGCTAATCTCTGATAGCTTTCGCAGTATGCCGTAGCTGCGGTGATTAGACCGGAGATATAGGTGTCCTCACTAGCTCCGTCTATTCTGCAGTGTTCTTTTGCTTCGGTAAGCGTTACGGGATCTGCTGTCGGCGCCGTGATTAATTTTAAGGCAATGTTAATTCACCTCCACAAGAAAACCGCCCGGAAGCGGTTATCTAAAATATTATATATCCCAACTAACACAACTTCTTTAGTTGGTTAACCTTCCTCTGGGTAGTACCAATCGCTAGGCAATGTGTCTGCGATAGTTACCCCTTCCAGAGTAGCAAAATAATCTAAATCCATTTGAACCCAATCCATACACATAGCATATCTTATGCCATCGTTAGCCGGTACAGGATTGCAGAAAATTTGACCGCTTGGTAAAGGATTTTGACATGACTGAAAACTTTCTAATGTCGGAAAAATAATAACTTTAGTCGCCAATAATTACACCCCTTAATTTTAGGGTATTTTTCAATACCCTGTAGTTTCTTAGTATTTCTGAATCCGTTAATACTCTGGTATATATAAGCATGTGAGATAATATTCCTTCTAGTCCTATCGAACCTATAGGTCTTAATCCAATACGACAACCAAGCGTAGTCCCAGCACTAGAAGCAGTTATTCCGTTACGAAAATTATCTTTGTTTATAAAAAATTTAGCCTTATCTCCCTCAGAAGTGTATGTGAAGACATTAAAAACATTGGAATTAAACTCTTGCCCTGCCCGACTATAATTTACGGTTTTAAACAAATTACCTCTTATTGTCTTTGGATATGCTGTGGTTACATTGATATTTAACCTATCATCCACTGCTTTTACGCTACTTAAAACGGTATTAGCTTTAAGCATCCCCGCAAAAATAGTAGTAAAAGATTTTTCTACAGATAAAGCATCCTTGATTTGCGATGGTAAGTCAACATAATCGTCAACAAAAAATAACCATCCGTTAGGTGTTGGTGTGGGTTTATTATTACCTGTACCGGAAGTGCCATTATAACCGTTTTTATAACCAATCAAAATTTCCCCGATAGATTCTTCAAAACGATATTCCTCTAAAAGGCAGTCCTGAACAATATCTTCTACCCCTTTAAGTCTCGGAGGTTTAGCGATAATATACATCTGCTTACCTCCTAAAATAATTCTACGGTAATATTTACACTAGTACCTTGCCCGGAGATTGTGCCTACTAGCACAATTAAATTTCTAGCAGAATTTACGTCTACTACAAAAACTTGTGGCAATGGCTGTCCTGTTGCGCCGTTCATTATAGCAATAGCCTGAGACTCAATCTGGAACCATTTAGTTGATTCGGAGTCATTATTTTGCATAAACGGGTTAATTTCAATTGCCGGAGCACTTCTTAAATCAGCAATAGTTAAATCCAGGTAAATGTATGCTTTTGTTTTACCTGCACACGATACTGCTGTAACGCCTGTGGGAATATAAGCGTTATTAGCAACGAATGGTGCAGCGGTTGAAGCGTTTCCAGTGCCAACAACTTGGATATTTACCACCCCGGCACTGCCGCCTGCTCCTACAGTATAAGCTGCTGTAATAGCGCAACCCGTGGCACGTTGTTCCTCTGTGATACGTGCAAGTAATTGAGGGCTGCTTGTTGATGTACTGACAAAAATTTCGTAATACTCTGCCCCTGTTGCTTGTGGGATTGTTATGTCTATGGACTTGTTTACAGTAGGCGTAACCGTTACGAGAGCACTTACACCTGCTGAACCATAGGAATTACCCGGTGCAACACCTATTCCATGAGCAACGGCAGTAAGAGATCCTGCGGTGGCTGGTTGATCTGCTGCGGTTATCGTAATTACTGGTACTTTATCCGCTGTAGTTATCGCTGTCCTGTGGGCTATTACTGCACCTCTGCTACCGATTAGTTGGGTATTGACTGTATCGGTTATCTTCTTTATACCATCGGTGTTTTTGATGCTAGTTAATAGCGCTTCAAGCGCCGCCAACGTTACTTCAGTTGCAGCTTTTGGTTTATTTTTTGCCCATGCTGCACCATTAAAAATATACTCGTCACCGGTGTCCGTCTCAGTACATATTGAATCAAGAGCTATTCCTGTAGTCGTCTTTATGTCGGTGGAAAGGCAGGTATACTGCTCAAAGTTTTCTTTTCGCCTAAATGCCAATTGCTTTGCCCTCCATTCCTTGAGGTGAAAAGAGAAGGACAGCTGTCCTTCTCTTTTATTTTACGCCGGCTGTCCAACTTCGCGGCCAATCATCCCCGTCGTGCCGTCAATACTTGTGTTATTCCATACATCAGTTGCCGTTCCAACAATATCAGGTGTGTTGAAGTTAGCAGTTGCTGTCTGGAAGTAATTATCTACGACAAAGTTATCTGCCCCTCCGCCGTTATTGGTATTAAGTACAACTGTAGTGTTAGGAGTTCCGCCATCGGTAAAAGTGTTGCCCTTAATCCGGCATCCGAAAGCTGCAATCTTTACGCCGTTGGCAAAACCATAAAAGTGATTATCCTCAATAATCCAATCGCTCTGCCCAACTCCAATGTTACCCACGCCTAGAATACAAAAGTTGGTGAGTGCTCCAAAACGGCACCCCTGTACAAGCGCACCCCAACAACCTCCAGAGTCATTAATGCCGTTATAACCAGAGGCAAAGCGGCAATTAATAAACTCAGCGTGCGATGCATCGCGTTCAGCATCGTCCGCGCCCGCATCGCGATACAACTGAATACAATCAGAATCGGTAGGCCCGGCGAACAGGATATTTACGAATCGCCAACCTTGTTGAAGAACCTTACAAAGCGGTGCAGTGGTTGCACCCGATGCCGGAATTGTCCATGTGTTGGTCACGTCCTGACCGCCGTCAGGAGTGCTGTCAGCATGTCGTGGGCGATTGCCAGCACCGATAATAGTTACATCAAATACCTGTACCGGTGTAGTTAATTGTTCACGAATTTTCCCACGAAAGAAAATAGTATCTCCACTTGCAATTACCGCAAAAGCTTCGGCCATCGTTTTAAAGGCTGCACCCCAACTAAGACCATCCCCACTGGCCCCAATATTAGCGTCAACAAAGTAAATTGCTCCTTTGGGAGAAATTATGTTAATTTGTCCACCGGATTCAACGGTGATTATGCCTCCATTGGCGACAACAAGTTCATCTCCGCCTTGCTTACGATAGACTTTTGAATTATATGCCACAGGTTTACCTCCTTAATGGCCCGAGTATAAAACCCGGACCAGGTTTTTAAATTAACTAGGCGGTTCCTTCGTTGGGACTCACATGCAGTTCACCGATAATCGTATTGGTAATTACATTATCAACCGGGCGCATCCGTCCCGCGTAACGCAAAGCATAAATTTCACCAACGGTTGAACCTGCACCGGCACGGATAACTGATACGCGCACAAATTGTTTCAGCGGGCGGTAAACGTCCAGCCAAATAACTTGATCGTTTGCGGTAGCGACAACTTTTGTCCCTTCCAGGTCGGCTGCCCCGGCCATTCCCATTACATCGTCCTGTTGAGCCTTGATGTAATTTCCGGCGTTTGCTGTGCCTATAGCGGTGAAAAACACAACTCCGTCATAACCAGCCATATTAACCTCATCGCTCAGTACTTCGGTCCCGGCGCTTACTTCAGCAGCTTTAACTTTTGTAATCTTGATTTCACTTGAAAGATTCACGGTCTATAGCCTCCTGTTTTTTTTATTTATGAAAAGTGAAGTTAGGAATTAACCCAGCTTCACCCTGGCGAATGCTTCAGCTCTCACCGGCATTGCATCTGTTTCAGCCCTAATAACAAAGCCGATCTTGTTGTTCAGACTGAATAGTTCAATCAACCGCTGGATTTCCATATTCAATGCGTCAACAATCCAGTAGAACCGGAAGTCGCCGATAATTCCCACGTACTGACCGGTAGTAAAGGTGTTTGGTGCAAATTCTGACATGATGTAGGGCACCTCAAGAATTGTATCAGGTTGTCCATTAGTTAGGCCGGCCATCCAAATATAATTTCCATTACCGTCTTTTAATTTACGGATACGTTTCATGGTATCGCGATGAAATAACCATCTGGCATTCGCCACGTACTGAGATTTAAGAGCGTATTTAGCCTCTATTAAGCCATCTCCTTTTACATCAGTTGCAGTGTTGCCGGTGCTTATGTCTCGCGATGTCGGGATGCCATCGTCGCTTGCAGTGAAAAATCCCAGCGGCCTTCCTGCACCTGGCCCGGTCATAAATGCCTTCTCCTGTGTACCGCCTAGAATATAGGAAATTTCCTGACGAACAAGTCCTTCCGGATCAAGCATTGACTGGCGCATGAGTTTTGAAGATATTTTAATCAGTTTGCTGAGCGGATGCGGCCTGAGTTCGCGCTTTCCAAAAGTCATGCCGTCGTCCTCTTCAACGGTATTAACTTCACCTGTCCAATCAAAGTCATCATAGCGACTTTCACGAGTTGGAACACCAAGGCTTTCAGCTTTATCTAGAGTAAATGTCCTAGCTAACTGACGAATTACCAAGGCATCGTCAACATCTTTTAGAAGCTCCATGACAAACTGAATAGGAGCTACGGTATATCCGCCCTTAGTATCGCTGTCTGCCTGCAGTGATCGCATCTGGTTTTGTGTTAGCGCATCTCTGCCACCAATAAGATACTCGCGAAAAGCTGCTTTGTATTCTTCTGTATCGCGTGGCCTGGCATTTCGCTGCTCATCATTGCTTTGTCCTTGCGGATTTTCCCCGCCCACAAAACGTCCTTGGCTTCCTTCTAATTCGCGGGTAAGGCCATCCACTTTGGCACGACGTTCCTGCTTGCGTTCTTCGGCTTGAATTTCGGTTCCTATGCGGTCAACATCGGCCATAATTCTTTCGTACTGCTCATTCTCTTCTGCTGTAAGGTCACGTTTTTCTTTTTCAGCAGTATCAAGCATAACTCTTGCCTCGCCAACAAGGGCGAAACGGGCTTGTTTCTTTTCTCTTAATGGCATTTTTCATCCTCCTACTTATTTTTGGGCTAATTTACGGGTTTCAATATAAAAAACACCATCTACATGGTGTCTATACGGGAAATTAAATCAAGTTTTCGCCGCATTATTTGTAATTTTCCTGATTCCTCAGAGCGTTCATCCTCTTTTTCCGGTTTTTTAGGTATCTCAAAAGGAATATTTTTCATAATCCTTTCAGTTATAACATCAGCCATACGGCCAAACATATATTCAGACATTTCAAAACCTGTTTCATTTGAACGGCCCACACCCACAGTAACATCAGCAGGTAGAGAAACAATACTTACCTCGTAGGGCGTCCATCGGTTTGCTATCTCGCACGGACCAGTAAAACGCCCACAAGAAGACTTCTTGCCGTCTTTTACTACCTCCCAATCTTCTTCAAGCACCCGGTATCCTACTGAAACGCCGCGCAAAGTACCACTCAGGACCTTCTGGAACACTGCGTCGCTTTGCGGATCTGTGTCAAAACGGGCTTTTGCCATACATTTACGCTGGCTTTCATCAAGATACGGCTCCATAATACTCCCAATTGGAGAATAGGAACTGTGCATATACAAGAGTACACCCATATCCCTAAGCCTCATCATATCAATAGCCTGTGTTTCATGCCTAAGAATTTCAGTCCATGCGCCCATAAACCATGACTGGCGTATTACAGGAGCCTCACTCGAAAAACTTAAAGTGGCTATACGTGATGATTCGTCAATAGCGTCCCTTTGAAAGGTCATTTCTCTGTAGAGTACCGGCGGTTTGTTTTTACTCAATTCAGTTTCACCTCCATATCCAAGTTATTGTTTTGTGGTGCCATGACCTGTCTGGTCTGCCGAAGCCATATTTAACGGGGTAAGATACTTTTTCCCCTGACCGTCTGGCAAAGGGTTCATGTTTTCCAAAGCCCTAATATCATCCGCTGAAAGCCAACCCCATTGTCTGCCAACCGCATAGGCATTATATCTACTGGTTATATCACCACGCAAAAGACCGTCTAATAGATGCTCAATAAAATATTTTTTGCGCTCGGCAGGTGTCAACAACTTCATAAACATATACTGTTCCCACCGTACACACCAGGGGCGTATAGTGTCCCGTACAAATTCAAGGGATTGTTGCTCTATATTGGAAAAAGTTGCTTTTTCCAGGTCACCAATCATATGGGGCGGCACTCGGTAGATACCGGCTATTTCAGATTTTTGGAATTTCCTTGTCTCTAAAAACTGTGCGTCTTCAGGTGGGATGCCTAAAGACTGGAGTTTCATACCTTCGTCAAGCAACATCAACCTATGGCTTTTACCAAGACCGGCATGTTTTTGCGTTAACTGGGACTTAAGATGATTAAAAGCATTGTCAGATAACTCTCCTGGATGCTCAACTATAACGCCTGGGTGAGTTCCATTACCAAAAAATCTAGCCCCGAATTCCTCAGTAGCTAACCCTAAACCAATTGCCTCCCTTGCCATGCTGATTGGGGAGTAACCTTTGATCCCATCGAAACCAAGTCCAGGAATATGGAGTACGTTGCTTGCAGGCAAAACAACCTGCTCCCCTGTACCAAAAGTATAGCGGTAAACAAGAAGACCGCTTCTACGATCCCCGACGTCGCCAAGCATTTTTTCTCTCTCAATCTGTAAGCGATCTGGTCGCATAGGCCAAAGTGCTATTGGGTATCCGCCGTTATTGAATTCTATTTCAGCACAGCCATTACCCCATGTACTTATATGCGCCTGTATGGTTTCCCGAACGGTAAAGCTTGGCATCTCAGGATTTCCAATGTCGTGTAACACAGAGTATAGTGGGTGGGACACTGCTTTTTCTTTGCCCTCATCAGGTAACCCTCGATATAGATGTAGCGGTAAGGATGCTATTGTTTCAGATATAATTCGAACACAGGCAAAGACTGTAGAGTAGTACATAGCTGTCTTTTCGTTTACGATTGCGCCAGCCTTTGACTCACTGCTACCGCCAAATAAATCCATAAGCCACTTACTTGGATTAGAAATGCTTGCCCCGCTTCTCTGCCCTATTAGTTTTTTAAATATCCCCATCATTCCACCTGCCTTAAGCCTAAAATACCAGCAATAAGGCTACAAATACCAACAAAAATTAATGAAGCTGGCTGATATATTTGCCAAATTCCTGTTCCTGTAATAGCCACTCCTGCTATAATCAGCAGGTCTGAAGCATCAACAGGTAACTTTTTATCTTTTTTCATCCCGCAAATACCTCTCTCGTAGTGTCCTCGTAAGCTGATTTTTTGGGCTTTTCGTTAACCATAGCCCGCACATGAGCGTTAATGAGCGATGCTAACGGGTCAATTTTATCACTTGCCTTAGACTTATCCAGCATGATATTTTCACTTGGACCTTTTCTGACTACGGCATTGCCTATTGCCCAGGTTAAAACAGGGTTATTATTGTGGAATATTTTTTTGTTATACACCTTAGCCCTAAAATCCTTTGTCGCCTCGCTTAAGCCGGTAAATGACTGCGGTATATCTACCGGGATAAATCCTAATAGATCGAGTTCATGCGATAGCCAGGTAGCAAGTGCCCGGTCAAAACATATCTCACCCTTAGGCCATTTGTATTCTTCGAAAGTTTTAATTAGGTATTCTAAAATAAAGTGGTAGTCAACTTCAGCCTCCGGCGTAACCGTCAGCCATCCTTGATCCCTCCATAGGTCGAATCTAATTTTACCCTCCCTCATTCTCGCATCATAAGTTTCCTCAGGCATAAAGGAGTGAGACAAAACAGCATAACACCCATCTGGCAATGGTACATCGAATGACAGACTTGTTAAGTCAAGTGTTGCCGCAAGATCAAGTCCAGGATAAACTTTCATACCCGTAACGTCTGGGAATGGTCTGCCGTCATTTGTGCTACACAATTTCCATTTTGCCATATTCATATAACCGGCAGCTCGTTGGTTGATCCAGATATTGAACGTCTTTGTTAGAACGTCCCGCAATTTTTCGGGCTTGTCCTGCGCTTCCATAACGTCATATTCGATAGACTCTTTACCTACAGCGGTATTACCGATGATGGGGTTTGACTTTAAACGGGCAGACTCACTTGTTATATCGTCTATCATCTTGCCGTTTTCGTCAGTTTCGGCCTCACATATTGAAACAAAATAACGGTCATTCTCAACGGGATTATCGGGGTCAAGTATCTTACTGACATAATCATATTCAACACGGTAGCAAGGGTTATTCAGCTCAAAACCGGCGGTCGTTATAATCGACAATAAAGGCTGTAACCTTGTTTTCATGCCGGATGAAGCTAAGTCGTAATATTCCGTTGTTTCGTGCTGGTGATATTCATCCAGCACAACGAATTGGGGATTGGTACCGTCGCCATTCTTCTTGTCTTCTTTTGATAGACGTGCAAAAAAAGAACCGCTCTTTTTGTGCTTTATGACAGTGGCTTGCAGCTCTTGGTCAAATTTAGTTACGAATTTATCCTTAAGCAGTTCTGAATTCTGATATAACCAGCTTGCTTCACCCCAAACAAACCTTGTATCGGCTTTTTTGGTAGCCGCTACGTAAGCCTCTGCCATCGGTTCACCGAAAGCCGATATCTCGTACAATGCTTGGATGCCCTTGTCCTGAGATTTTGCATTCTTCCGCGCTAACTGCTCATACGACCTGCGGAACCTTCTCAAGCCGGTTTCCCTGTGTACCCACCCGTAGATATTGCCGTAAACAAAAAGCTCATATGGTGCTGGTTCTTTTTTCTTGCCTGCAAGCGGCCCTTTACTGTGCTTAAACAGGCGCATCCAATTGAAATATAGTTTAGCTTTTTCTTCATCCAGTAACCAAGGGAATTCGTCTGTTTCTTCGCGTCTCAAATCTCTCAGGAATCGCATAGCAGACCATTTATATTTTAAGCAGTGGGCTATATCGTTGTTAATTACTTCATCACAGTATTGCTTAAGTTCGTACTTCATACATTCCCATATCCCATATCTGCCAAAGGATCGGCTTTCTTTTCTTCTTTCTTGGGTACATTCTTCAGTCTCGATACCGGATTCAGAAAAAGCCGGTCCTCCATCTTAATCAAGAGATCCTGCTTTTTGTCAATACGGGCATCCAGTTTAAGCATTTCATCAAACATAGCCAATCCTTCAAGAGCTCCAGAGTGTTTGACTTTATAATCAAGCAATGACTGTAGTTGACTGTAAGTTATGCAGTAACGGTTAATGATATTTTCATCCAGGCCGTCAATGAATTCTATCTCACGGAATAATTTTTTCAGATGTTTAAATTTTGTAAGTGCCACTTGATCAGCCATCACTTGTTCTGATGCCTTAAAAGTTTTATTGCCAGATTTTATCTGGGCTGCCTTCCGTTTTGCAATTTCGGCTTTGGTAAGATGATGGCTTTTACCCTTGGCCTGCAGTATTTCGATTGGTTGTCCGTTTCTACCCATCATCACCACCTCGCTAAAATTTCATAAACGGATATTTTTGTACGGAAAGG
>Ga0209000_1000245_pt1 | contig 63087 bp, 59 predicted proteins | sample RifGroD2_FD_183998 | JGI IMG/M metagenome (GOLD analysis project Ga0209000, IMG submission 183998) | Groundwater microbial communities from Rifle, Colorado, USA - Groundwater D2 (SPAdes) (version 2) | ecosystem: Environmental > Aquatic > Deep subsurface > Groundwater | place: Rifle, Colorado... | reverse complement strand
CTAAGACCTCCTCGTATATTATTATTTTAAGTTCAATAATAATTATGGGTAATAAAAAATAAAATATACAAAAATTTTAAAAGATTGGTCTACCACATTGACATTTTAATATCAATGTGGTAATATCTACTTAATACATAGCTATAATGATAAAAGAATAGTAATTAGTACTAGATTATAAAGCGAGTTAGGGGTAGTGTAAGCCTAATTAATCGGATTAATGAAAGGAACTTTTTGAATAGAACCGCACCAGCGTTAAAGGGAAAAAGAGAAAATTAAAAATTTAAAATTGAAAATGAAAAATTAAGAAGCAGTATCTCTTGATTTTCAACTTTCAATTTTCAATTTTCAATTTAAAAAAGGGTGGAACCACGAAAAATCTCGTCCCATGATAATATAATTTATTTATATTGCATGAGACGAGATTTTTTATTATATAATAAAGTTTAGAATAAACAAAATACATCAAAAGAAGGTTCAGGCATGTCTGCACTGATAAGGGAGGAACTTATAATGGAAAAAGTAGAATCAAAAGAAATAATAGTTGAAGAAGAAAAATTTAAAGTTGAGATGACAATGGATAAGTTAGTTGCACTTGCTAAAAACAGAGGGTTTGTATATCCAGGAAGTGATATATATGGAGGGCTTGCAAATACTTGGGATTATGGTCCGCTGGGAGTGGAGCTTAAAAACAATATAAAAAAAGCATGGTGGAAGAAATTTATACAACAAAATCAATATAACGTGGGGATGGATGCAGCTATACTTATGAACCCTGAGGTATGGGTAGCGTCAGGTCATGTAAACAAAGCTACAGATCCTCTTATGGATTGTAAAGAATGCCATGAAAGATTTAGAGCTGATAAACTCGTGAAACAATACTTGAATGAAAATGATATTAAAGTAGAAAAGAGCCCAGACGCATGGACAGAAAAAGAATTAGAGGATTTTATTAAGGAAAACCAGATTAAATGTCCGTCATGTGCTGCAACGAATTTTACAAATATACGACAATTTAATATAATGTTTAAAACTTTTCAAGGAGTTACGGAAGACAATAAAAACACTGTATATTTAAGACCAGAAACAGCACAAGGCATATTTGTAAATTTCAAAAATGTGCAGAGGTCAGCAAGAAAGAAAATACCTTTTGGTATTGGTCAAATAGGTAAAGCGTTTAGAAATGAGATAACTCCAGGAAATTTTATATTTAGAACTCGTGAATTTGAGCAGATGGAATTAGAATTTTTTTGTAAGGCAGAAGAAGATTTGACATGGTTTAGCTACTGGAAAGAGTTTTGCATGAAATGGCTATTTGATTTGGGGATGAAAACAGATAATGTAAGGTTCTATGACCAATCAAAAGAGGAGCTAACTCATTATAGCAAAGCAACATCAGATATTGAATTTAGATTTCCATTTGGTTGGGATGAAATATGGGGTATAGCTGACAGAACAGATTTTGATTTGAAAAATCATGCTGAAAATTCTGGAGAGGATATGTCATATTTTGATCAAGAGACTAAAGAAAAATATATACCTTACTGCATTGAGCCTTCGCTTGGAGCTGATAGAGTGACACTTGCGTTTTTATGTAATGCGTATGATGAGGAACTGGTTTTAGAGGGGGATGTACGAACTGTACTTAGACTGCACCCATTTCTTGCACCAATTAAAATAGGTATATTTCCATTATCTAAGAAGCTAGAAGAAGGGACAAAAAATGTATTTGAAAAAATGAGTGCATTGTATAATGTAGAATATGATGATACAGGAAGTATAGGTAAAAGATATAGAAGACAAGACGAAATAGGAACGCCTTTTTGTATAACATATGACTTTGAATCTGAAAATGATAAATGCGTAACAGTAAGGCATAGAGATAGTATGTTGCAAGAAAGAATAAAAATAGAAGAGCTAGAAGGTTATTTCAAAGAAAGACTGGATTTTTAATTTTGGACATTTAATATTTTTTTTAAATATACTTGCAAAAAAAATGGTAATAATATAAAATACTAATATATGCTTATTATTTGAAAATCGTATTGAAAGTAAAGTTTGAGCTTGTGGTTCGAAAGGGGAGTATTATGGCAAGGATAGCTATTAATGGATTTGGTAGAATAGGAAGAAATGCTTTTAAAATTGCAATGAAAAGGGGATTTGATATTGTAGCGGTTAATGACTTGACGGACTCATCTACATTGGCACATTTGCTTAAATATGATACGGGTTACGGGAAATTTAATGGTATGATAGAGGCAAAAGAAGATGCACTAATAGTAAATGGTAGAGAAGTGAAAGTATTAGCAATTAAAAATCCAGCTGAATTACCTTGGAGAGATCTAGGTATAGACATAGTAATAGAAGCCACAGGGGAATATAAAAGCAGAGGAAAAGCTGCATTGCACTTACTTGCAGGGGCAAAGCAAGTCATAATATCAGCTGATTCTATACAAACAGAAATAAAGTCTATAGTTATGGGAGTTAACGAAGAAAGCTACGATCCAGATAAGGATGACATAATTGATAACGCCTCTTGTACCACTAATTGTTTAGCTCCAGTTATAAAAGTGTTAAATGATAGCTTTGGTATAAAAAGAGGTATATTTACAACAGTACACTCATATACAAATGATCAAAAACTACTTGACTGTCCACATCAAGATTTAAGGAGAGCAAGGTCTGCAATAGAATCAATAATACCTACAACTACAGTAGCAGCAGAAGCGATTGGTAATATTATTCCGGATATGAATGGTAAATTAATAGGTATGGCACTCAGAGTTCCTACGCCTAATGTATCAGTAATTGACTTAACTGTAGAATTTAATAAAAATGTTACGATAGAAGAAGTAAATAGGATACTAAAACAATCAGCAGATGATAAAATACTTGGGTACACAGATGAACCACTTGTTTCAGTTGATTTCAAAAAAGATTCTAGGTCAGCTATAGTAGACGGGTTATCAACTATGGTCTTGGGTGGTAACATGGTGAAGATAATAGTATGGTATGACAACGAATGGGGACACGCAAACAGAATAGTAGACCTCACAGAATACGTGTCAGCGAAGTTCACAATGTAGGACATTTATAGGATATAAAGAGGTAGAGGGCAAGATGATAAAGAGATTTCAAGAAATGGAGAACTAGACATGGACAAAATATATATAGACATTATTAGCTGGGCGGGTACTATATTATCCATATTGGGACAAGTATTGATAAACAGAAAACAGGTAAGTGCATATTATTATTGGATTATAGGATGTGTGTTGTGGGGAATAATAGGAATCGCAACAAAAAATTATGCGTTGCTTACAATGTATGTAATATATCTTGGATTAGATGTAGAGGGACTATACCACTGGAAGAAGCTAGCAAAAAAAATAAAAAGGAGGAAGATTAAACATGCCAAAGATGACAATAGATGATTTAGATGTGAGTGGTAAGAAAGTGCTACTCAGATGTGACTTTAATGTACCTATGAAGGATGGTAGAATAACAGATGATAACCGTATTGTGGAATCATTACCAACAATTAAAAAACTATTAAACGATGGTGGCAGAGTTATAATGTGCTCGCATTTAGGTAAGGCAAAGGGACCAACACCAGAGTTTTCACTAGAACCAGTTGCAAAGAGGCTTTCAGAGCTTCTAAGTAAAGAAGTAAAATTTGCAAATGATGATAATGTAGTAGGTGAAAATGCTAAGAGAATAATAGCCGAAATGAAAGATGGGGACTTGGTTTTACTACAAAATACAAGATTTAGAAAAGAAGAAGAGAAAAATGAAGACAATTTCAGCGAGGAACTGGCTAGTCTTGCCGAAATGTATGTAAATGATGCATTTGGAAGCGCCCACAGAGCACACTGCTCGACAGTAGGGGTTACAAAATATATAAAAGAAACAGCAGCAGGATATTTAATAAAAAAGGAACTAAAATACCTTGGGGATGCAGTAAATAACCCTGCTAGACCATTCGTAGCTATACTCGGTGGCGCAAAGGTTAAAGATAAGATAAAAGTTATCGAAAACCTGCTTACAAAGGTAGACAAGCTCATAATAGGTGGCGGTATGGCATATACTTTCGATAAGGCAAAGGGTTATGAGATAGGAAAGTCATTACTTGATGCTGAGGGTATAAACTTTGCGAGGAAGATGATAGACCTCGCAAAAGAAAAAGGCGTGGAGCTATTACTCCCTATTGACTCTGCAGTTGGGAAAGAGTTTAACAATGACACAGTATATATGGTAGTAAATGAAGATAAAATCCCAGCGGATTACATGGCACTTGATATTGGGACAGACACAATCGAGTTATACAAGAAAGCGTTAAAAGATGCAAAAACAGTAGTATGGAACGGACCAATGGGAGTATTCGAGTTTGAAAACTTTGCAAAAGGAACGCTAGAGATAACTAAAACACTTGCAGAACTAGATGCTACAACGATTATTGGTGGAGGAGACTCTGCAGCAGCTGTAAATCAGTTAGGATACGGTGATAAGATGACCCACATATCAACTGGTGGAGGAGCATCACTAGAGTTTTTGGAAGGCGGAGAACTACCAGGGATAGCGGCTATACGGGATAAATAAAAAAACACTTGCCAAAACTTGTATGAGAGTGGGGACGGTTCCTTCTTTCTAGGAACTGTCCCCTTAAAATAAACTTAAATAAATTTAAATAAACTTAAATAAGTGTAAATAAGGAGACATACCATAGACATAGATAAATCTGATAAATATAAGGAAATATCAGTATATGATGGAAATAATGAAGGAATAAGTAATATATACAGATATGATGGTAATGATGTAATGCACATAGGAATTATATTCAAAGATAATAATGGAAATGATATATTCCGACCTGCTGAAAAATGAGATTGGATATGTAAAATTTCGTTTGAAATGTTAGAAATAAGGTGGTGGGGCAAATTGAAGGAAATAAATATCAATATAATAAAAGAACTTATAACCTCTAGTCAAATAATATGGAGTCAGCACATATTAATTAGAATGAGCCAGAGAGGTATGAAAATAGAAGATGTAGAAAATGCTATCAGTACAGGTGAAATAATAGAAGAGTATTATAATGATTATCCACATCCAAGCTTTTTGATTATGGGAATGACTGTTAATAATGATAAAATTCATATTGTCTGTGGAGTTAATGAATATAAAATATGGATGATAACTGCGTATTACCCAAGTTTAGAGGAATGGTTAGAAGATTTAAAAACAAGGAGGAGATGATGTGATGAATTGCTTTATGTGTAAAGGGAGTACAGAAAATGGAATAGTAAATCATGTGGTTGACATTAATGGAGCAATCATTATAATTAAAAATGTTCCTGCCAATGTTTGTAGTCAGTGTGGTGAAGTGTTTTTTGATAATGAAGTGGCGAAGAAAATTGAAATTATTGTAGAACAAGCGAAAGAAAACCATGCTGAAATAACTATTATAAATTATAGAGATAAGGCAGCATGATTTTACAAAAAACACTTGCCAAAACTTGTACTATAGTATAAAATGGTATAATACACAACATAATAAAACATATGAAAAAAAGGGGAGAATTATAATGATTAAGGTAGGTATTAATGGTTTTGGAAGAATAGGAAGATTAGTTTTTAGAGCAGCCCTAGAGCAAGGGCATCCGGGGATACAAGTAGTTGCAATAAACGATCCATTTATAGATTTAGAGTATATGAAATATATGCTAAAATATGATTCTATACATGGGAAATTTACTGGAAGCATAGAAGTAAAGGATGGAAAGTTAGTTGTGAATGGTAACGAGATAACTGTTTATGGAGCAAAAGACCCAGCAGAAATACCTTGGAGTGAATCAGGGGCAGAATATATAGTAGAATCAACAGGTGTATTTACAACTTTAGAAAAATGTGATGCACATTTTAAAGGTGGAGCAAAGAAAGTTATAATATCAGCTCCATCAGCAGATGCACCAATGTTTGTTATGGGAGTAAATCACAATGAATATACAAAAAACATGAATGTTGTATCTAATGCATCATGTACAACAAACTGCTTAGCACCACTTGTTAAAGTAATACACGATAATTTTGGTTTAGTAGAAGGGCTTATGACAACGGTTCACTCAACTACAGCAACCCAAAAAACAGTAGACGGACCATCTAATAAAGACTGGAGAGGTGGTAGAGCTGCATCAAACAACATAATACCATCATCAACAGGAGCTGCAAAAGCGGTTACTAAAGTTATACCAGAGCTTAAAGGAAAGCTAACGGGTATGGCGTTTAGAGTACCTACATTAGACGCATCAGTAGTTGATTTAACATGTAAATTAGAAAAATCAACAACATACGAACAAATAGTAGAAGCTATGAAACGTGCAGCTAACGGTGAACTAAAAGGAATACTTGAAGTTACAGAAGACGAAGTAGTTTCTTCAGATATAATTCACAATCCAAATACATCAATATTTGATGTAAAAGCAGGAATATCACTAAACGATAATTTTGTAAAATTAATTGCATGGTATGATAATGAATGGGGATATTCAAATAAAGTATTAGACTTAATTCAGCATATGGCAGGAGTAGATAATAGATAGGTAGTGGAATAATAACTAATTATTAGAAACATACAAAAAAATGTAAGTTAAACTTACATTTTTTTGTATGTTGTTTGACTTTATTATATAAGTAAGAATAGTTTATAGTAAATCTGTTAATATCCATAATAATAAGGGTATCTATTGTAATATGGTCGAATACCATAACTACCATAACCACTATAACCACCGTAGCCACAACCACCGTAGCCACAACCACCGTAGCCACAACCGCCATAACCACAACCGCCATAACCACAACCGCCGTAACCGTAACCTCTCATGTAAGGCATATTATCACCTCCTTTTAAATAATAGTGAAACAAGATTCAATAAATAGACCTTGATAAATATATTTTAATATTGGTAATACACGGAAAATCTGATTACCTTTAATATATAATATGTGTTAGCTTAAGAAAATGTACATGCATATAGATATGTGATGGGAAGATATTTAAAAAAAATTCAATTTTTTTTACAAATACACTTGTATAATGTTAAAAAAACATTATAATTTATTTACAGTCATAAATTCTGTATATAAGAGTAATAGTGACAAAAAAATAATCTAGAAATGAGGGATATTTCTGATATGAAGAAAATACTTTTCGTAGATGATGAGGAACAAATATTAAAATCAGTAATACGACTTTTTAGAATGACGGAATATGATGTAGTTACAGCTAGTGACGGCGAGGCAGCACTCGAGATACTTAAGACAGAGCATATAGATTTAATAATTACTGATATGAGAATGCCATTTATGGATGGTTATGAGTTACTAGCTAAGGTTAAGGAGTTATTTCCGAACATAATCAGAGTAATTTTAAGTGGATATACTGATGAAAAATTAATTTTTAAAGCAATTCAGAGAAATATAGCCAAACTATACGTATTTAAGCCATGGAAGAACGAAAAGCTACTAAATATTGTAGAACAAATATTTGAAACTGAAAACGCTATAAATAATAGTAATCTTTTAGCACATATAAATAATATTGAGGAACTTCCTACTATTGATGCAAATTATCAGAGAATAATATCACTTATTCAAAATGATGCAGATATTGAAGATATAACACATGAAATAGAAAAAGATCAGGCAATAGCTTTAAAAGTACTTCATATTGCAAATTCAGCTTATTATGGTGTTAAAACAGGATCAATAAAACAGGCTGTTTCCTATTTAGGATATCAAAATATCAATAATCTTATATTATCAACTTCAGTAATTGATGCGCTTAGCAATAACGGCTTATCGAAAACGGATAGCGATATTCTATGGAAACATGCATTTATAACCAATAAACTTGTGAACTTTATATATAGTGCATTTTTATGTAAAAATCTTAGAGAATCAAGTAACACAGCTGGTTTGCTTCATGATATAGGAAAGGTAATCCTTTTTAAGTATTTTGGAGAAAAATATGATAGTTTATATATAAAATCTAAGAAAGAAAATCTTAATATTTTTGAACTTGAAAAGGATGTCCTAGGAATTACACATGAGGAAGTGGGTGGGTATCTGTTAAAATGGTGGGAACTACCGTATTCAATTGTGGAAGCAGCTTTTTTTCATCATAGGCCTATGGATGATAGAATAATAGACAAAGAATTGGTTTGTGCTGTGCATATTGCGGATAAATATTCATGGGATATTCTTCGTAGAAAATGTTTGTGTGATTTTAACGAGGAAGCATTCACCTTTCTTAATATAGAAAAGAGCAAGTTTGAGGAAGAGTTAAAGAATTTTGTTGTAGATGTATGATATCTGGGTATGTATTAACCAATTTGGAGGTGAACGTATTGGAAGTAATATATTCGATACTTTTTGTTGACGATGAAATTAATGTTCTTAATTCATTAAAACGAGGAGTGAGGGAAGAAAGCTATAAAACTTTCTTTGCTTTAAGTGGTAAGGAAGCCTTAGAAATATTGGAAAGAGAAGAAATTAATGTTATTATAACAGATGCTGGAATGCCAGAAATGAATGGATTAACTTTACTTAATATAGTTAAGAAAAAATATCCGCATATTGTAAGAATGATGCTTTCTGGAGATTCGGGAATGCCACAGATTGGAGATAGTATTAAGATTGGAGATGTTTTTAAGGTAATCAATAAGCCATGGAAGCTTGAAGATGAACTTAAAGTTAGTATAAAAGAAGCAATAAAATATTATAAACAGCAAATTAAGTAGCTGTAAAAGGGGGGGATTAGTATCATGAGAAAAATTTTAATTTTTATTATGTGTATTGTATTTACCGGGTTATTCATAGGATGTGGGAGTAAACCTTCAAATGACGGACTTATTCAGGACGAAAGTACTCTGAATAATAAAGATACTAGTGAAAATAAGTCATATAATGTTGCGCTTATTATGAAAACCTTGACAAATCCTTTCTTTGTTAAGATGGAAGAAGGTGCAAGAAGGGCAGAAAAAGAATTAGGAATTAACCTTATCGTTAAAACAGGAGCAAAAGAAACATCAATAGAGCAGCAGATAGGAATCGTAGAAGAGCTTATAGAACAAAATGTCGATGCAATAGTTATAGCACCGGGAAGCTCAACAGAACTTGTACAGGTATTGAAGAAAGCACAAGATGCAGGTGTGAAAATTGTGAATATAGACAATAGACTGGATGTAGAATTATCTAAAAAAGTAGGCTTAGTAAATGTACCATTTATAAGTGTTAAAAATGATGAAGGAGCTTATCTTTCGGCGAAATATATTTCAGATATGATAAAGACACCTACAAAGGTAGCGATAATTGAGGGAATGAGAGAAGCTAATAATGCAAAACAGAGAAAAAAAGGTGCGGAGAAAGCTTTTAGTGAAAATAAAAATATTAATGTAGTTGCAAGTGAAACAGCAAATTGGAAAATCGATGAAGCGTATGATGTGGTATCGTCTATATATAAAAATAATTCAGATGTAAAAGCGATATTTTGTGCTAATGACATGATGGCACTTGGAGTAATAGAATATTTAGGAGACAATAACAAGGAAGATGTGCTTGTAGCAGGATTTGACAACCTTGATGATGCAAGAGAAGCTATATTAGATGGAGCTATGACTGTAACAATAGATCAACAAGCTGATGTTCAAGGATACACAGGAGTCATGCAAGCAATTGATCTTATAGAAGGCAAGAATGTTTCTCTAGAAACTTTTATTCCAGTAAAGGTAGTAACAAAAAAGGATTTAGAATAATCTTTAAAGCTATAGAAAATGGAAGTGTTGCTTATGCTGAAAAAATATATTTCAAAAAGTATTACAGTAAAATTTGTTATATACATGCTTATCATTGGTCTTATTCCATTGCTTGTTTTTGGCGTCCTAGCTATAATGGGGTTTAACGATATTTTAAGAGATGAAGCCGAGAGATTTAATTCGGAAGTTGTAAAAGAAAAAAAGGTATATCTTGAGCATTTGATGGATGATGTTGAAAGTGTTATTGTAAATATATCAGGTATTGAGGAAATAAAAGATACATTATCACAAGATAGTTTAAATGATTCTGTCTTTCAAAAACTGACTACCCAAGCTAAAATAGGTTATATTCTTAGTGGATATATAAATCTTAAGGGACTTGTGTCCATAGATTTATTTTCAGAGAGCAATATGCATTATTATGTTGGTGAAACACTTAATACAAATAGAATAAATATTGAGCTAAAAGATAAAATCTTACAAGAAGCAATAGATTCAAAAAGGAATATTTATTGGAGTGGACTTGAAGAGAATATTAATCTGAATTCAAAAAGTCATTACGTAATAAATGCTGTGAAAGTTATTTATTCTAGTGAATATAAAACTTCTAATGTAAAGCCTATAGGTGTTCTTATAGTTAGTTATAATATTAATGTTTTCAATGATTATCTTGAAAATTTAAAAAATTATGATGGATATAATATAGTAATAGATAAAGAAAATAATATCGTCTATCATTCTGAAAGAGCATATATAGGTAAGAAACTTTCAGACAAATTTAATAATAAATTTACTGGAGAAAACGGAAAATTTGTGGTTAATATGAACGATGAAAAACATTTGATTATTTTTGAAAAGACAGCTAAAAATGGTTTAGCTATTGTTAGTATAATCCCTTTTAAAACAATCTACAAGGAAAGTACATATATAACAATTTTCTTGAGTGTAATACTTTTGATAGCGCTAGCCATGATAATTATTTTTGCATTTATTATGTCAAAGAGCATTGTCGACCCTATAAAGATGATAACAAGTACATTTAAATCACTTCAAGAAAATCCTAATATTTTACCTAAAAAGCTAGAATTAAAGAATACAGATGAAATAGGACAACTAGGTACGCTCTTTAACAGTTTTATTGATGCAATAGAGGATATTTCTGTTCAAAAAGCACTTGAAAGGAAGTTAAATGAAAGGAATGAAGAGCTTCAGTCAGCTTTAGTACAACTCACTCAAACACAAGGTCAACTTGTACAACAAGAGAAACTTGCGGGAATTGGACAGCTTGCGGCTGGTGTAGCACATGAAATAAATAATCCTTTAGGATTTATTTCATGTAATATGGAGACTTTAAGTGAATATATTGATAAGTATTACGATATAATGAAAATTTATTTAGCACTAGATACAACACTATATGAAACAGATGATAATGTCTCGAAATCGATTATAGGGGAGGCTATCAGAAAACGTAAGGAAATTGACTTTCATTATATAATGGAAGATACCAAGGATATATTTAAAGATACAAACGAAGGTATTCAAAGAATAAGTAAGATTGTTACCAGTATGAAAATATTCTCTAGGGTTAACCAATCGGATGAACATTCGGAATACGATTTAAATGAAGGTATTGACACTACAATTATAGTAGCAAATAATGAAATAAAATACTTTGCTGAAGTAAAATACAATCTAGGTAAAATTCCTAAATTGTATGCTGATGGTGGACAAATCAATCAAGTACTTCTTAATATGTTAATCAATGCAGTTCATGCAGTTAAAGACAATCATATATCAGAATTAGGTTTAATAACGGTTACAACATATGTTGAAGATGGATATATTGTTTGTGAAATAGAAGACAATGGAAAAGGAATACCACCTGAAGTCATAGACAAAATATTTGATCCTTTCTTTACAACCAAACCAATAGGTCAGGGTACCGGGTTAGGCCTCGGAATAGCGTATGATATTATTGTAAATAAACATAAGGGTATGATAGATGTAGAGAGTGCTGTTGGTATAGGGACAAAGTTTATAATTAAATTACCAGTTACAGGAGAAAAGTAAACGATAAAAGGGTTGAAAAATTTACTTATGTGAATATTCAAGCCTTTTTTGTAAGTATATACAGATATTATTTAAATTAATTGGAGAAATTTCTAATTTGGTATTGACAAGTTCTTCAGTGAGGAGTATTCTGTTATAACATGAATTTTTTTAAAAATAGGTTTTAAAGTATAATTTTCTAGAAATTCCTTATATTTTATAAGCGGATAGCGATTGAAAAAGCTATCTTTTTTAATCTGTATTTATCATAATATTTTCCTGAAAAATATCTTTATAAGCAAACATATTTGCAAATGAACTATATTTAATAAAGAAAAAACAAAAAAAGAGGAGCAATCAATGGGAGAAAAAAAACTAAATGATTTACTGTGTAAAGCATGTCTTATTTATCCGAATACTGAAGAAACAAGGAATAACCTCAAGAAATTTAAAATTAATGATATGTATATGACTACAACTGAAAAAGTCTTCAAAAAAGAGAAAAATATTGAAGGAGAAATAAACAAACTGGTAAACTACGAGTTTTATGTAACGCTAGATGTGAATCTAAAGGCACGACAAAATGTCAATTCAATGATAGCTGCAGCAAAACATATAGTAAGGGATAATATATTAGAAAGAAGGCGAAAAGAATAAAGAACATAAAAGATGCTTGTTTTGTAGCTTCTCGGATACTCGAGGGGCTTTTTAGTTTGTTTTTTGAAATAAAACTTTAAATAAAAACCAAGATATGCTATAATTATCCTATAAAAGACAAAATACAAATGGGAGGACGATATGAAATTTATAAAAGCTTATGTAAAATCTATGAGATTGTACTATGGATTTATAACAGGTATTGCAGGATGGGTAGGTATTGAATTTTACGGGTATATTGCGAGGATTTCATCAAGTGATATTTATGTAGATCCATCACCCAAAAGAAAGGCACTAATACTAGCTATTCTTTTTCTAAGCTGGGGTGTTAATCAAATAATTAATGATTATTTAGGGATGGAGGAGGATAAAATAAATGCACCCATGCGACCAATGGTTACTGGGGAACTTAATTATAAAAAGGCGATTTTACTGTCATTTATAGTAACGATATTATCATTCATATTAGTAGCTATATACTTAGAACCTATTGCGATTGTACCAGCAGTAATAGGCATACTCCTAAATATTTTATATGAGTATGCCAAAGGACATGGGATACTAGGGAATATAGTGTTTGGAGCTATGATTGCGACTTGTCCTTTTGTTGGATTGTTAGCATCTGGGCCTATTGATGATATAAAATATATATATGACTTTATGCCGAGTGTAATAGTTATTGCTATACTTAATGGGGTTATGACCTTTTATACATATTTTAAAGATTATGAGGGAGACAAGGCAGCTGGTAAACGAACGTTAATAGTAATGTATGGAATCGAAAAAGCAAAAATAATTTCAATTGTTATGTCATTTGTACCTTTGATTACAGTTGCTATAATGTATGCGACAGGCTATGTCAGTGTAGGGTTTACTAAAGATATTTGGTTTTTGTTTTGTATTGCTGCATTTATGCAGTTCTGGAATGGATATCAGTATTATAAGCATCCAGTTGGCAAAGAAACATATTATTCACTTGTAGTTAATTTTCAGGCATGTGTTTTGGGACAAGTTGTGTTAATTGCGTTTTATAATCCTGATTTAGCTATTAAATTATTTATAATAACATATATTGGAATAAGCTTTTTGTTCAGCTTACATTCTAATCGGGAAGCGTAGGTGATATTGTGCTATTTGATGAAGTGAAAATAGGTACAGAAATTCTTAAAAACAGAATAGTGCGTGCTGCTACATATGAAGGAATGTGTGATAAGGATGGATATCCAAAAAAAGAATATGTAGAGCTCTACGGGCAACTAGCAGAGTCAGGTGTAGGTGCAATAATAACTGGGTTCGCTTACATAAATAAGCAAGGGCATGCTATGCAAAAAGGACAGGCGGGTATAGACTGTGAAGATAAAACAGAGTATTATAAAAGAGTTACAGATATCGTACATAAACACAATTGTAAGATATATATGCAACTAGCGCATACAGGAAGACAAACTAGAGAAATTGATATAAACGAGGAAGTTGTAGGAGTATCAAATAAAAAGTCATTTTATTTTAAGCAGACTCCGAGAGTCTTAACTACAAGGGAAGCTCATAGCATAGCATGTGATTTTGTAAATGCAGCTATCCGCGTAAAGGAAGCAGGATTTGATGGAGTAGAAATTCATGCGGCACATGGTTATTTGATACATCAGTTTATTTTGCCATACTTAAACAATAGAAAAGATGAATTTGGAATTGACAAAAGTACTAAGATTGGTACTAAATTTTTAGAATTAATAATAGACGGAGTAAGAGAAAAATGTGGTAAAGATTTTCCTATACTGGTAAAGATAAGTGGAAGCGATGACTATATAAATAAATTTACAAAGAACCAATTTGTTAATCTAATAAAGTTTTTAGACTATAAAAAGGTTGAAGCTATAGAAATAAGTTATGGAACTATGGATTATGCACTTAACATATTTAGGGGGACGATCCCTATAAATACAATATTAAATGTAAATCCTATGTATAGGGGAACTAATACTTTTTATAGGTTTATTTGGAAGACGGTTTTTTATCCTATAATGAAGCAGAAAATAAAAAAGTTTACATACAATTATAATTTGAGCTTTTCTAAAATTGCAAAGCAAATCACTAGCATTCCTATTATATGTGTGGGTGGAATCAGAAAAGCAAGTGATATGAAAAATATTATACTAAATAAAGAGGCAGATTTAATAAGCTTGTGCAGACCTTTTATATGCGAAGCTGATATAGTAGAAAAAATAAAGGCAGATAGTGAGTACGTTTCAAAATGTATAAATTGCAATCTGTGTTCAGTAATGTGCGATTTCGGAAGTAAAACAAGATGTTACAATAGAAAAGGAGAAAAGTAAATATGAGTATAGAACAAAGAATAGTTAAAGTAGTTGAGAAAAACATAGAATCAAATTTTACAAAGTATAATGTTACTTTAGAAAGCATGTTGATAGACGATTTAAATGTTGATTCTTTTAGTAAAATGATGATAATAGCTGGTCTTGAGGATGAGTTTAATATAGAAATAAATATTGATGAATTTAGTGATATAAGTACAGTTCACGACATAGTAAATAAATTATCAAAAATAGTAGGTGAAGGAAGCAATGAATAAATCATTTATGGAAAGACTTAAAGTAGATAAATCATTTTTAGAGAGAACAGGTTTTAGCCCGTATTACCTTAAAATCGAGACAGAGTTAGGTGATAAGATTCGTATAGAAGATAAAGAATACATAAATCTAGCTTCGAATAATTATTTGGGACTAGCAGCAGACACCCGAGTTAAAGAGAAAGCAAAGCAAGCGATAGACAAATATGGTGTATCGCTATGTGGTACTCCTATTGCTACAGGATATATAGATTTATTTGTAAACACTGAGAGAAGACTATCAAAGTTTGTAGGACTTCCTGATACAATAATATTACCTTCGTGCTATCAGGCAAATAATGGGTTGTTTCAAACAATAGCTACTAAAGATGATATAATTATAGTTGATCATTATGCACACTCATCGCTTATTAGTGGAATAAGGGCTGTTGGATGTAAAATAAGACCGTTTTTACATAATGACATGAATCATTTAGAAGAAGTATTAAAAAATTCAATAAAGTATAAGCAGGCTTTTGTTGTTACAGAATCAGTATTTTCTACAGAGGGTAGTATAGCCCCATTTAGAGAAATCGTGGAGTTATGTAGTAAATATAATGGTATACCAATTGTAGATGACTCACATGGCATAGGAGTCATAGGAAAAACTGGAAAAGGAATATTAGAAGAAGCTGGTATAGAGAATTTTGAGGGAATATATACGGCATCTTTAGGAAAAGCTTTAGCAAATCAAGGTGGAATCATATCTGGAACGAAGGAAATGATAGATTATTTAAGGTATTACTTACCGCATTTAGTTTACTCTACAGCACTAACACCAGCGACATTAGGTGGGACCTGCGCGGTTATAGATATAATAGATAATGAATTTGAAAGCATAAGCAAGAAAATGTGGGACTATAAAAATAAAATCAGCAAGAGCCTTATAGAAGCTGGGTTTGAAATAGGGACTGGAGCTGCACCCATTACATCTATAAAAACTAATAGTTTTAATGAAACTCTTGAATGTGCAAAAAACTTTTATGATAATGGAATACTTACAACGCCATTCATTGAGCCATCCGTGCCTCATAATGAAGGTAGGGTAAGACTAATTGCAGGTGCAAATCTTACAGAAGATACTATCGATAAAGCAATAAATATAATAAAGAAAGTGAGATAAATATATGAAATACTTTTTTATAATGAACCCAGGCTCAAAATCTGGCAAAAGTAAGAAGAAATTCAGAACTATATTTAAATTATTAGATAAATATAATATAGAATATAGCTTTAAGTATACAAAGTCATTAGATGACGCATATAATTTTTCTGCTTGTGCAAACAAAGAGGGATATGACATAATAGTTGCGGTTGGTGGGGACGGTACTATAAACAAAGTAATCAACGGTTTTTATGATAGCTATGGTAATCGTATTTCAAATGCCAAGTTTGCTGTTATATATACGGGTACGAGTCCAGATTTTTGCAAGAGTTATGGAATACCTCTCAATTTGGATAAAGCAATTTTATTACTAAGTAATGCTGATAGTAAAAAAATAAGTATTGGACAAATTAAATTTTCTACTGGGGGACAAGTGACTACTAGCTATTTTGCTTGCTGTGCTAATATAGGAATCGGAGCAGCTCTAGCAAGAGTCGCTGGTGGTGGTATAAGAGGTATATTAGGTGATACACTCGGAACTTTTTTATCGCTAATATCGGTACTTACAAAATATAAAACATGTGATTATAAGATTTGTATTGATAATAAGGAGCATACAGTGAAAAATGTTCATAATACTTCGATAGGTAGGACCTTTTATATAGCATCAGGAATAAAGGTCAAAAATGAACTTAATATAGAGGACAATAGGTTCTATAGTCTAACTGTAAAAAACATCAGGATAAAAAATCTTATAAAAGTCATTAGTAAAATTTATAGCGGGGAACAAATAAATAATGACGACAACCTGCAGTTAGAGTATTTTGAAAAATTAAAGATATATGATTCAAAAGCTGAAGTTGAATTTGATGGGGATGCTGCAGGATTTTTGCCTTGTGAGATAGAAATGGCAAGAGACAAGCTAGATTTGATTTGTGAGGGATGAGTATGAGTAGTGAAAAGAATCTTATAAAATTAATTTCAGGTGTAATGCCCAAAAGTCCTCTACAGATGAATAAGCTATATGAGTCCGATTCAGAAATAGTAGACTATAAAGGTAGCAAGCTTTTGTTTAATATCGATGAGTTCTCGAAAGAAGATATGTTTAGAGAGCATAACCCACGTATCTTAGGGTTTAATATAGCAACTGCAAGTATATCCGATATACTTGCAACTGGAGGAACACCGCTATATTATTTACATAGTATGTGTGTACCGAGTAGATGGGATGAGAACTACATAAAATCATTTTCACAGGGAGTAGCGGAAGCTCTTAGGTTAAATAATATGACTTTCTTAGGTGGAGATTTTTCAAAATCAGAGGAATGGAAGTACACAGCTACTGTAGTTGGTGAAAATAATAATAAATGCATATTACGAAGTGGCGCTAAAATAGGCGATAATATATATATAACTGGAAAAATAGGCACAGGTAACTTAGAAGCTTTTTTGAAGATAAAAGGTATTAATAAATTTAAACTAATGTTTAACAGCAGACATAAGGAATCGAGGTTTATAAATAGTTATGCAACTGCTTGCATAGATACTAGTGACGGTTGCTATAACTGTCTAAATACAATTGCAGAGATGAGTAATGTAGGATATGAAATAGAAAAAGTACCATACATAAGACTCGGTAAAATAGCTGCAAAATTAGCTAATGTGGAAGAATTGCTACTTTTTTTAGGTGAATGTGGAGAATATGAGCTAATGTTTACTATTGCCGAAGGTGAAGAAGAAAATTTTATAAAAAATGCAAAGAAGAACGGATTTAGGTTTTATCGTATTGGAAAAATTGTAGAGACAGGGACAAAAATTATTAGAGATAGTAAAAGGATAATAGATTTTAGCAATATAAACATCAGTGCTAGAGATTATGAGAACATAGAGGATTATTTACAGGAACTTATTCGTGTAATTAAAAGGGATGATACATATGGCAAATAGGGTTGTTATAACAGGCATTGGCATGATAACATCATTAGGATTTGAAAAAGAAACAGTATTTAAAAATATTCTGAATAATAAAATGATTATAGAAAAAGTACCAGAGAGGTTTAAAAAAAGGTATCTATTTAAATCAGGGTACTATGTACCTGCACCAAAAATAGATATGAGTGAACATGGGGTTGATTCGGGAATAGTTAATCTAATGGAACAATCGGCAAGGTATTCAGTAGCTGCAACAAAATATGCCTTAGAAGATGCAGGACTAGATAAAGAAGCTATTCGCAACGCAGATGTTATAATGGGGCTCGGAATGAACAGTTTTGAGACACTACTAAATTCCTATTTAGCACATTTGCAGATAAAAGAAAGTGATTTTGAAGATATAAAACCTATTTTTAATAGAATGATAGTACCTATGCTAATGCCGAACTCAGTGTCAGCCTGGATAAGCATTTTATACGGTGCGGGGGGGACTAATTATACTTTGAATGCTTCATGTGCATCTGGAACTCACGCTATAGGGGAAGCTTACAGGAGAATAAAAGACGGATATAAAAAGATAGTAATAGCTGGCGGAAGTGAGTGTTTAAGGGAAAAAAATGGAGCAATTATGAGGGGATTTGATATGCTGCTAGCACTTACACAGTCGCAGGACGGACATCCGATGCCTTTTTCAAATAATCGGAGTGGATTTTTATTTAATGAAGGGGCGAGCTGCGTTATAATCTTAGAAGAAATAGAAAGTGCTATAAATAGAGGAGCAACTATTTATGCAGAGGTATGTGATTATCAGTCAAACAGTGATGCTCATAATATAGTTCAGATGAATGAACAGGGTGATAGTATAAAAAAATTACTGAGTGAACTATCAAGTGGTAAAAAGATTGATTATTTAAATGCACATGGAACCGGGACAATACTGAATGACAGAATAGAAGCAAAAATTATAAGAGATGTTTTTGGAGATAAAGATAGTCAGCCCCTTATCAATTCAACAAAAGGAATACTCGGACATAGTATAGGCGCGAGTGGTGCCATAGAAATAGGTGTAACTGCATTATCAATTAAAAACAAAATTGTTCATGGAAATTTCATTACTGATCCTATAGAAAATTTAAATCTACCACTTGAAAACATAGAAGTTGACATAAATTATGCTATATCGACATCATATGGGTTTGGAGGACATAATGCAGGAATTTTACTAAAGTCGGTAGGTGACTCGTGATGGAAAAGGTTTTAATTACTGGGGCATCAGGATTCATCGGAAGTCATGTTGTTGAATATTTTTTGGAGAAAGGTGTTAGTGTAGGGTGTTTAATCAGAAAAAGCAGTAACACTGAAAACATAAAAGAACTTAATGTAGAATTAGAATATGGGGACACCCTAGACTATAATGGACTTGTAGAAATATTTTCTAAATATAATAGGGTTATACATATTGCAGGTCTTGCAACCGACTGGGAAAAGTGGAAGAAGTTTTATGAAGTTAATGTTACAGGAACTATGAATGTATTAAAAGCATGTAAAGAAGTGAATATAAATGACATAATCATTACTGCATCTATTTCAGTGTATGGTGAAGAAAATGGGTATGTAGTAAAAAACGAAGACAGTCCTTTAAACTCACATTACAACTATTTTTTAGATAAAGTGTTTCCATCAGGGATGAATTATTATCGAGATTCTAAAGCAGTCGCCAAGAGAGAAGCAATAAAATATTCACAGGAAAATGGGCTGAACTTAACTATTATTGAACCTGCGTGGGTTTATGGGGAGAGGGAGTTTAATACAGGATTTTATGAGTATATTAAAACAGTTAAAGAAGGCATACCATATTTACCAGGTAGTAAGCGTAACAAATTTCATGTTGTATATGTTAAAGACTTAGCAAGAGCATATTATCTTGTGTATAAAAAAAGTCTAAAAGGAATAAATGCAATAATTATAGGAAATGAAAAGGTAGAGACAATGGATAATATATATTCATTATTCTGTAAGAAGTTAGAACTAAAAAAACCTAAAAAGTTACCTAAGCTAATTGTTTATCCGATAGGGCTTATGCTAGAACTTATTTATACAATTTTCAAAATACGTCAGTCACCAATTCTCACCAGAGCTAGAGTAAATATGCTTTATGATAGTATAGAATATTCTACAAAAAAAGCAGAGAAATTACTTGATTTCACAGCTGAATATACATTAGAAGATGGCATAAGCAGGACGGTAGAGTGGTACAAAAAGCAAAAGCTTTTATAGGAGGTAGTTATGAAAAATACTAAGAATGTTATTGGCTTTAAAAAGAAGATTTTTATTATTTGGGTTATGGTGAGTGTATTTATACATTCTATTTTTGATATGATAAAGGGAAAGATAAAGCCTTCAAATCTTATTCGATATCTCAAGAGACAAGAGGGCTTTATTAAAATGGTAAGTGATAATAAGTTTGTAAAAATTGATGGTAAAACAAGAATGGACTTATACGTACCTGGCTTCCCATCAAAAGCTTTTTATAATGCGTGTATGAAGTTTAATGAGTTTGATGATAAGCTTCCATGCAAAACAGTATTAATATCAGTAACATCCGCATGTAAGTATAACTGTGAGCATTGTTATCAAAAGTATGATAAAGGCAAGGATGTAAACATAGATTGTTTGAAAAAGGTAGTTAAGCATTTGAGTGATATAGGAATAGCTTTCTTTAATATAGAAGGAGGAGAGCCTTTCTTGGTTTATGACAGACTGAGAGCTGTATGTGAGCAGGTAGAAGATAGTGCAGAAATATGGATAAACTCTACAGGGGAAGGGATGACACTAGATAGATTAAAAGAATTAAAAAAGTTAAACGTGACAGCAGTAATGTTCTCGTTACATAGTAGTGACAAAGAGACGTTTAACCATTTCTTTGGTAACGCAGGTGCATGGGATACAATGAAAAATGGGGTTAGTCTATGCCACCAAGCAGGAATAGCAGTAGCATTTAATGCATGCTTACAAAAAGAAGATTTTGATAATGGAAATTATGAAGCTATAATGGATTTAGCCAAAGACCTGAAAGGGAGCATAATACAGCTTATAAAACCAAAGCCTGCAGGAGGCTGGTTAGAAAAAGGAGTTAAATCAATTACCCATAAAGATATAGAGCATATAAAGTCAAAAGTAAATAAATATAACTTAGATAAAAAGTATAAAGAATATCCATCGATATCATCTCAGATTATAGAAGAAGATGAAAACCATTTTGGGTGTACAGCTGGTGGGACAGATAGATTCTACATAAATGCAAAAGGAGATTTACAGCCTTGTGAGTTTCTAAATATATCATTTGGAAACGTAGAAAAGGAAAACTTTGAGGATATATATAAGAAGATGAGAGAGGTTTTTAAAAGCCCAGGTACTTGTTGGCTATGTGAGGCATACTCAAAGGATATTTATAAAATAAAAGAAGAAAACAATCTTGTTACTTTACCTCTTGATAAAGAGCTATCAAAACAAGTGTACGAAAACTGGGACAGAGGAGAAACGACAAAGTTTTATAGAGACTAAAACTAATATTAGATGAAAATCACAAATTTATAGAAAATAAAGAAAAAATGATTATATAGCAATCTTTATGGAAAAAATTTTAAGAACTTTTTTATTGAAAAATTACTCGAAAAATGTTATAGTTAAATAAAGATGAATTTAAGTCAAATAATAAAAGGGGAGATAAATCATGGAAAACATAGAAATACTTGACTCTACACTACGGGATGGTGCTCAAGCTAGTGGAATCTCATTTACTGTTGAAGATAAACTAAAAATAGTAAGAGCTTTGAGTGAAATGGGGATAAAATACATAGAAGCAGGGAATCCAGGGTCAAACCCAAAAGATTTAGAGTTTTTTGAAAGAGTGAGGGAACTGAAACTTACGAATTCAGAACTTGTTGCATTTGGGAGTACACGTAAAAAAGGTATAAAACCAGAAGAAGATGCAAACTTAAAGTCGCTCATAGGTGCTGGGACAAAGTATGTTACTATATTCGGAAAGGCTTGGGATTTTCATGTTACAGAAATTATACAAACTAGTTTGGAAGAAAATTTAATAATGATTGAGGAAACTACAAAATATTTAATAGAGAATGGCAAAAAAGTATTGTTTGATGCTGAACACTTTTTTGATGGATATAAAAATAATCCAGAGTACTCAATTGAAGTACTGAAGACAGCAGAAAAAGCTGGTGCAGAATGTATAGTGTTATGTGATACAAATGGTGGTATGTTTCCAAGTGAAATATATGAAATAACAAAAAAGGTAAAAGAAGTGATAAAAATAACCATAGGAATACACTGTCATGATGACAACGGGATGTCAGTTGCGAATTCTATTATGGCAATAGAAGGAGGTGCAAATCATGTACAAGGCACGTTCATCGGATATGGGGAAAGATGCGGAAATGCCAATTTGTCAACAGTAATACCAAACTTACAATTAAAAAAGGGATATAAATGCATATTAGAAGATAAAATAGTTGGACTTACATATTATGCAAGACAAATAGCAGAAATATCAAATGTGGTACTAAAAGATGAGCTACCATATGTAGGAGCGAGTGCCTTTGCTCATAAAGCAGGGATGCATATAGATGCAGTAAGTAAAGCTCCAGAAGCATTTGAACACATCAACCCAGAAAAAGTTGGAAATGAAAGACGATTCTTAATTTCCGAAGTAGCAGGACGTAGCGTAATATTACAGAAGGTTCAAAAAATAAACGCTGAATTAACAAAAGACTCAAAGGAAATTCAAGAAATTATAGACAAACTGAAAGAATTAGAACATGAGGGATATCAATTCGAGGGAGCTGAGGCATCTTTTGAAATTATAGTAATGAAACAACTTGGTATGTATAAAAAACATTTTGATGTTAAGAAACTAAATATAATGAATGAATATCCATCGATAGATGAAACATTAAAGTCAGAGGCGGTTGTTAAAATATCAGTTAATAACAAGGAGACAATTATTGCAGCCGAAGGAAATGGGGTAGTAAATGCATTAGACATAGCTCTCCGAAAATCATTAGAACAATTTTATCCAAAATTAAAAGAGATAAAACTTACAGACTATAAAGTAAGAATTCTAGAACCAGAAAATACAACGGCAGCTAAAGTAAGAGTATTAATAGAGTTTTCTGACGGAAAAAATGTATGGACAACAATAGGAGTATCAAATGACATTATAGATGCAAGTAAGATAGCATTTATAGATTCACTAGAGTATAAGTTGATGATGGAAGAAAGTAATATTTTTAACGTAGTAGGAAGATTTATAAAGAAAATAATGAGAATAGATAATTAAGCGCTATTGATAGTATACAAAATTAAGCAATATATATAACTGTTACGTATAATCTATATAATATAAACAAGAGGGATAAAATAATGTAACAGTAGATTCTATTAAACAGACAGAGGAAGAAAAAAGCGAAATTGATAATATGTTTGCAAATGATATTTCTTGCAATGGTCCTACTAATCAAAATCATACCTTGGACGTAAAGGATGAGTATTCTCTTTAGGAATAAAGATTTAAAATACTGTCTTCACCTTTTTGAAGAGATTAAGGAATAGTCTGGATTCGTAAACATTTTTAATAAATACATAATAGAGCATAAAACATAACATAGACCGCAATACATAGGAGTAATAACTCAGAAGATAAAATGGGTATAAGATATTAGGCAAACTAATATCTTATTTTGATGCTTAAAGTATTAAATGTCTTGTACTTTAATATACATTGCTTAAGGGATGGTGGTATAAATGGATTTAACATTAGAACAACTAGCACAATATGATGGCTCTAGAGGCAAGCCTGCATATGTTGCAGTGAACGGCGTAATTTATGATGTAAGTAATGCGAGGTCATGGGGTGGTGGGACTCACTTTGGGCTATATGCTGGGAAAGATTTGACTGGGCAATTTAGTGGATGTCACCAAGCAGATATTTTAAAGAATTTACCTGTAGTGGGTAGGTTGATAAGATAAGGGGGAATACATTTGCCAAGTGAAAAATGTCCAATATCGGGTAGTAAACAAAATATTCCTAGACATATAATTGATAAGGCAGTAAACAACATAGATCAAAGCAAAAAAATAAACTTAATATGGCTTGAAGCTCAAACGTGTTCAGGTAATATAATATCATTACTAAATGCAGAAGATCCAGACGTAATATTTCTACTTAGAAAAATGGTTAATATGACTTATAACAATAGTTTAATGGCAGAAGAAGGAGAAAGAGCATTTGATAAATTTTTAGAAACTTTAAATACAGAGTTTATTCTTGTAGTAGAAGGTGCTGTTTCTACCAGAGACAATGGATTATATAATGTTATAGCTAGACACGAGGGGAAACCCATAACAGGTATGGACGCAGTAGCTATGGCGGGAAAAGCTGCTAAGTATGTAATAGCGGTTGGTTCATGTGCATCTTACGGAGGGCCATCTTCAGCTAGACCTAACCCGTCTGAAAGTAAAAGCGTATATGATTTTCTAGGAAGTGAAGTTATAAGGGTGCCAGGGTGCCCAAGTAACCCACAGTGGGTCATAGGAACGATAGCACATATTTTAACTGAGGGCAAACCAGAGCTTGATAAGGAAAATAGGCCGGTATTATTTTACGGTGTGACGGTGCATGATTTGTGCCAAAGAAGATCGTTCTTTGATAGGGGCATATTTGCTAAGAAGCTAGGTGAACCAGAGTGCATGTTTAAGCTAGGTTGTAGAGGGCCTATTACTAAGACAAATTGCCCAATACGTAGGTGGAATAATAGTACGAATTGGCCTATAGGAGATAATACTCCATGTATAGGGTGTGCACGAAATGGATTCCCTGATTCTATGGAACCATTTGTGAGATATTGATAGGGGTGGTTAAAATAGAAAAGATAGTTATTAATCCACTGACAAGAATAAGTGGCTTTTTAGAAATAGAGGTTACGATAGATAACCATAAAGTAGTAGACGCGAAAAGTAGTGGTATGATGTATAGGGGCTTTGAAAAAATGCTACAAGGAAGGCCACCACTTGACGCAATATACTTTACAGAAAGGATTTGTGGTATTTGCTCTACAGCTCATTCGGTTGCTTCAGCCCTAGGACTTGAGGATGCACTAAAAGTTGTTCCAACGCCCAATGATTCAATGATTAGACAGATTATACATGGGTGTGAGTTTCTACAAAATCATTTAAGACATTTTTATCAGTATACATTTCCTGACTATGTCAATGGACCTCATATAAACCCATTGTACAAAGAATCTGTAGGAGATTATAGGCTACCGGAAAACATTAATAAGACTTTGAGTGTACATTACTTGAAATCAATAGAATATAGTAGGTCTGCTCACAAGATGCTTGCTATACTTGGTGGGAAGGCCCCTCATAACCATGGTGTGTTTGTTGGGGGAGTGACTGTAAATATGGATGCAGATAAATGGATAGAGTTAAAATCAATAGTATCATCAATCAAGGGCTTTATAGATAACATAATGGTACCAGATGTGAATATACTAGCAGAATATTATCCCGATTACTTTGAAAATGGAAAAGGATACGGAAACCTTATGAGTTATGGATTATATAACCAGTATATTGACAAGAAATTTAAGTATGTTGATCCGGGAGTACTAATAAAAAACCAAAGGTATGGATTTAATAAGGATAGAATTACAGAAAATATACATTATTCTTGGTATATAGGCGATAGAGAAAATATAGAACCTGAAGGAGAGTATGTAGAAACAGATGTATATAAAAAAGGAGGATATAGTTTTATAAAAGCTCCGAGATATGGTGGATATGGAGTAGAGGTAGGACCACTTGCGAGAATGTATTTAAGTGGGGAATATACGAGAGGTATTTCAACCATGGATAGAACCATTGCTAGGGTATTAGAGGTAAGCAAAGTATGCAATATAATAGAGCATCTTTTGGGAAAGATAGAGTTTGAACCTACATCTCAAAAAGCATATGAAGTAACAGAACAGGCAAAAGGAATCGGACTTACAGATACGACAAGAGGGGCACTCGGACACTGGATATCTATAGAGGACACGAAAATTAAGAATTATTCAATCATAACTCCATCTGCTTGGAACCTATCACCTATGGATTCAAATGGTGTGAGAGGAGTAGCAGAAGAAGCACTCATTGGTACATACGTGAAGGATGAAAAAAATCCAGTAGAGATAGGAAGAATCATCAGGTCATTTGACCCTTGTGTTTCATGTGCTACCCATATCACGAGTGATAGATATAAAGATATAAGTGTAAAAATAACATGATAAAAGTGATGGCATTAGGAAATGTTTTAATGACTGATGACGGGATAGGATTAAAGGTGTTAAAGGAGATAGAAAAGAGTGTTTTAAAAGTTAATACAAGCATAGAAGTGATATATGGGGAAACGGATTTTGTGTATTGCTTAAATAATGTGTGTGATGATGACATTATAATAATCGTTGATGGTTCATACTTTGAAATAAAGCCAGGAACCGTTACAGTAAAGAGTTTAAGTGATTGTAGTGGTGAATTTCATAAAACTAGCTCACAACACCAAATTAGCCTTGTTGATATGATAATGGACTATAAAAATAATATAGAAGTTTATTTTATAGGTATAGAAGTAGCGATAGTAGATTTTGGAGCTAGTCTTTCTGATGAACTAAATCATATGTTTGAAGAGATTTGTAATGGGGTTTTAGATGGTATTAAAACAATTATAAATAGCAAGTCAGGAGGGAAAAATGCATGAGGTTTCAGTTGTATCGGATATGTTAAATATTGTTTATGAGAATGCAGAGTCACATAACATAAAAAGTATAAACAAGATAGTCTTGAGAATAGGTGAGTTTACATGTATAAACGAAGGCAGTATTCGGTTTGCATTTGAATGTTTATGTAAAGATACGATATGCGAAAATGCTTTACTAGAAGTAGATAGAGCTACAGGCGATGAATTAATAATAGAGAGAATAGAAGGAGAATGAAAATGAAAAATATAGTAATAGAAAAAAGTATACTGAAAAACAATGATGAAAGTGCGGCAAGGAATAGAAACATCTTAAATGATAAAGGAATCTATGCAATCAATTTGATAGGTTCGCCAGGGGCAGGAAAGACGTCAGTACTGGAGCAAATAATATGTAATATAAAAGAAAAATCTCATATGGCTGTTATAGAAGGGGATTTGTACACAACAAAAGATGCAGAAAAAATTGAGAGGCAAGGTGTTAATGTAGTGCAGTTAAATACCGAGGGAGCATGTCATCTGGATGCAACAATGGTAGGGCAGGCACTTGAAAATATAGATACAGATGATCTAGACTTTTTGGTTATAGAAAATGTAGGTAACTTAGTATGCCCAGCAGAATTTGATTTATGTGAAGACAGTAAAGTTTTGGTTATGAGCGTGACTGAAGGACATGATAAACCTCTTAAGTATCCAGCAATGTTTCAAAAGGCAGAAACACTAATACTAAACAAGATAGACTTGATAAAGTATACGAACTTTGATATAGATGAATTTTATAAGGATGTAAGGTCTTTAAACTTTAATATACATATATTTGAAATATCATGCACAACAGGTGAAGGAGTACAGGAACTCTGTAATTACTTACAAGAAAAGATAGCAAGGAAGAAGAGTGGAAGGTGAAAATAGAAAATAAAAATAGAAAATACATAACAGTAAAGGGAATAGTTCAGGGAGTTGGATTTAGACCTTACGTATATAGACTTGCTGTGCAAAACAACCTAAAGGGGTGGGTAAAAAATACTAGTGGTGGTTTATATATAGATGTTGAAGGAAAAGAAGTTAATGTAGAAAATTTTTTAGCTGAGATAAAAAATAACCCGCCTAAATTATCAAAAGTAGCTGAAATATATGTTGAAGATAGAGAATTAGCAAATTACGAAAAGTTTGAAATAAAGAAGAGTAATGGGGCAGAAGGTAGGGTAACTTTGATTTCACCAGATATAGGTATATGTGAAGATTGCATAAATGATATAAAAAATATAGAAAATAGAAGATATAAATATCCTTTTACAAACTGTACAAACTGTGGACCCAGATACACCATAATAAAGGGCTTGCCCTATGATAGATATGCCACAAGCATGAGTGAGTTTGTAATGTGCAGTGAATGTGGAAACGAGTATGAAAATCCTTTAGACAGAAGGTTTCACGCACAACCTACAGCTTGTCATATATGTGGACCTAAAATAGAACTTGTAGATAGCAGAGGAAATAAAGTTTTAAGGGAAGATATTATAAAGGAAGTTGTAAGGCTTCTTAAGAAGGGGGTTATTATTGCTATCAAGGGTCTTTCGGGCTTTCATTTAGCATGTGATGCCAAATGCGAGAAAGCAGTAGAAAAGCTTAGAGATAGAAAAAATAGGCCAACTAAACCGTTAGCAGTGATGATAAAAGATATATATACGGTAAAGAAATATTGTAACGCGATTAACATAGAAGAAAAGATACTCGGTAGTGAGAGGAAGCCAATTGTTTTATTAAATAAGAAAAATGATTTACTTCTACATAACATTGCACCAAACAATAATAAGTTGGGTGTTATGTTGCCATATACGCCACTTCATCAATTAATATTTGATGAGGGAGTAGATGTATTAGTTATGACTAGTGCTAATCAGAGTGGTATGCCTATCATATATAAGAATGATGATGCAGTGGAAAGTTTAAAGAATGTGGCAGATTATATGCTAATTCATAATAGAGACATATATATACCTGTTGACGATTCAGTAAGTATGGTAGTTTTGGGTGAAGAGAGAGTACTGAGAAACTCAAGGGGATATGCACCTATAAATATAAACCATCATATGAGTAATGAAATATTAGCTTGTGGTTCTCATATGAAAAATTCAATTGCACTATCAAAGGCGGATAATATTTTTGTTAGTCAATATATTGGCGATGTTGAGAATATAGAAACCTACGATAGAGTTAGTAAAATAATAGAGCATTTTAAAAGTATATATTATATAAAGCCTGAAGTGATAGCAGTAGATATGCACCCTAACTATTGGTCGTCGGAGTACATAAAAGAGCAAAACATTAGGCATATAGAAGTACAACATCACCATGCCCATATTGTAAGTTGTATGGTAGAAAATAAAGTGGAAGATAAGGTTATTGGTATAGCATATGACGGAAGTGGATATGGAACCGATAGGAAGATATGGGGTGGAGAGTTTTTTATATGTAATTATTCTACTTCTGAAAGAGTGGGACATTTAAACTACCTAGGGATGCCAGGAGGGGAAATAGTCATAAAAGAACCTTGGAGAATGGCAGTTAGCTATTTGTATAAGGTATATGGTGACGAACTAGATAACATTTTGCCTGAAAGTTTACGTGTTAAAGAGATAAGTAATTTAAAATCCATGCTGAGACATAGCATGAACATAATAGACACATCTAGTGTTGGAAGACTTTTTGACGCTATAGCGGTTATATTGGGATTTACAGGAGAAGTAACTTATGAGGGAGAAGCAGCTATATTTTTGGAATACATATGTGATCAAAACGAAACGAGCAGCTATGATTATAATATACAGCTCATAGATGATGAGTATATCATAAACACAGATAATATGGTAAAAGAGTTAATGGGAGATATAAATGTCAATGTAAAAAAAGAAATCATAGCTAGAAAATTCCATAATACCCTAATAGACTTTTCCGTACATATGTGTGAACTGATATATGATAAGAAACATATTAAGAAAGTTGTTTTAAGTGGAGGAGTATTTCAAAACCAAATACTACTCACAGGAATTTATGAAAAGCTAATTAGTAAAGGATTTGAAGTATACACTCACAAGTTAATACCATGCAATGATAGTGGGATTAGTTTAGGACAATTAGTGATTGCAAATGAAATAATACACAAAAATTCTCCCCTTTGGTAAGGGGGAGATAGAGGAGGTATGTTTATGTGTATAGCAGTGCCTGCGAAGGTTCTAGAAATTGATAAAAATAATGCTGTTGTATGTTTTGAAGGAGTGAGTACTAAGGCGAATATAGATTTAGTAGAAGGGATAAGGGTAGGTGATTACATACTACTACATGCAGGATGTGCCATACAAAAAATAAATGAAGTAGAAGCAAAAAAGACACTCGAATTATTTAAGCAAATGCTAGATTGAAGCAGATAGGGGTGCGAGATGAGTTATGAATATGAAGCCATAAATCAACAGGTGGCACAAAATATATTAAAAAGGATTAAACATATTGATACAGGACATATAAAGATAATGGAAGTATGCGGGACACATACTATGGCAATTATGAAATATGGGATAAAGGAGTTGCTACCCAAAAATATAGAATTAATATCGGGGCCAGGTTGTCCAGTGTGCGTAACTTCGCAAGGGTACATAGATGCAGTAGTGGAATTGATACATAGACACAATATGATAATAACGACTTTTGGAGATATGATAAAAGTACCAGGGACAAATACATCCCTAAAGACTGAGAGGGCCTTAGGCAAGGACATTAGGATCGTGTACTCACCTTTACAGTCGCTAGAGATAGCAAAGCAAAATCCAGATAAGGAGGTAGTATTCTTAGGTGTAGGTTTTGAGACAACAACGCCAATCATAGCGCTCTCAATAGAGAAAGCCAAAAGTGATAACATTAAGAATTTTGCTGTATTTCAGAGCTTGAAAACAATGCCTAATATTATAAAGAAACTAATACTAGACCAAGATGTTGATATAGATGGATTCATACTTCCGGGTCATGTTGTTACTGTAACAGGATACAAGCCTTTTGAGTTTATAAGTGAAGATTATAATATGTCAGGAGTAGTAGCAGGGTTTGAACTTTTAGACATATTACATGGGATATATGAACTATTAAAAAACATTCAAAGTGGAACACCAAAAGTAAAAAATTTATATAGTGAAGTAGTTGGATATGAAGGAAATACCAAGGTAAAAAAAATAGTGGAAAAGATATTTGAGGTTTCCAGTAGTAATTGGAGAGGACTCGGCATCATAGAAGACACAGGGTTACAGATACGGGAAGAGTATAAAGAGTTTGATGCAAAGGAGAAGTTTAATATAACCATAAATAATTGCACAAGACAAACCAAATGTATATGTGGCGATATACTAAAAGGTGAGTGCACTCCAAATGAATGTAAAATGTTTGAATCAGTATGTAGTCCATCTAACCCACTAGGACCCTGTATGGTTTCAGAAGAGGGAACATGTGCGGCATATTATAAGTATGATTTGGGGAGGTAGGGCATGGATATGATTACATTAGAACATGGGAACGGTGGGAGAAAGACACATGAACTGATAAAAGATATATTTTACAAGCACTTTAAAAATGATATATTGTCACAACAAAGTGATGCAAGTATTCTAGGTATGATAGATGGAGAAGTTGCAGTTACAACAGATTCATTTGTAGTAGACCCAATTTTTTTCCCAGGTGGGGATATTGGAAAACTGTCCATTTGTGGAACAGTAAACGATTTAGTTGTAACAGGTGCAAAGCCTTTATATATCACAGTTGGGTTTATCATAGAAGAGGGATTAGATATAGATATTTTGGAGAAGATAGTTATATCAATGGCAGAAACAGCAAGGCAAGCTAATGTAAAAATAGTAGCTGGTGATACAAAGGTAGTTGGCAGAGGGAGCGTAGACAAGATATTCATAAATACAACAGGTATTGGAGTTATGGACAGAAATGAACTTCAGATATCAAATAGAAATATTGAGACTGGTGATAAAGTAATAGTAAGTGGCACAATTGGAGATCATGGGATGTGCATCATGAGTAAAAGGGCTGAATTTGACTTTGAGTGTGACATAAAAAGCGACTGCAATTTGTTAGATAAACTAGTTGCAGATATATTAGATGTGAGTAATAAAGTAAGAATTATAAGAGACCCCACAAGAGGTGGAGTGGCTACAACACTCAACGAGTTAATAGAAAATACGGGTAAGAGTGTTGTTATTTACGAAAAGAATATACCTGTTAAATATAGTGTTAGAGGGATGTGCAAGATGGTGGGACTTGATCCGCTATACGTTGCAAATGAAGGTAAAATTATACTAATAGCATCAATAGAAGATGCAGAACAAATCGTGGAAGTTATGAAACAAAACAAGTTAGGAAAAGACGCTACCATTATTGGGGAGATTATAAGTGATGCTAAAAACAGGGTATGCTTAAAAACAGAATCAGGAGGAACTAGGATACTGAATATGTTAGAAGGAGAATTGTTGCCTAGAATATGTTGATAGTGAGAGGTTAACATAAAAAATAGCTTTCTATGATAACTAATTTACCACGGAAAGCTATTTTTACATACCTTTTTAAAAAACTTTTGATACTAGTGGTCATAACCTTATTCAGCAGCATCTGAATCTGCTTTAGTTTTATGAACTGTACCATGTGGATGTTGAGGCGGAGCATAGATAGAGTATAATTTAATAGGTTCATAACCCGTATTGATTAAATTGTGCCATTTACCAGCAGGTATTATAAACGCGAAATCATCATAAACTTGTGCCTGAAAATCCAAGTTATTTTTTCTATCACCCATTTTAACAAGTCCTTCACCTTGTTCGATACGTAAAAATTGATCAAGGTCTGGGTGAATTTCTAAACCTATCTCTTCCCCAGGATTGATGCTCATCAAGGTAACTTGTAAATGATCTCCTGTCCATAATGCAGTACGAAAATTTTTATTTTGTATGGTTGCCTTATTGATATCAACAACAAAAGGATTTGGACCATAATCTTTCAATTTAATAGGACCATTATCACCTTGTGAGTTTGATGAATAGTTGTTTTGTTCATAATCTGCCTCATCAGTATAAGGAATATGCTGATTGTTTTTATACACCTGCATGTTATTTTCGTAGGAACGGGGATGCCTTCTATTTATATTGTTCATAGTATTCATTCCTTTCATATTGTTATATAGATCATATTATCATATGTTTTATATTTGGATATGTGCTTGTATCTACAGAATATATGTATTAGAAATATAAAATATATTGACATTACAACATAGAAGTAAATTGATAATTTGCTTTTGAAAAAGCAAAAAAGTAAGTATTAAATATAATATAAATTGTTACAAATATAAAAAAATGGAGCGATGTCATGTCAAATCAAACTAATAGCGTAGCTAATAAACTAATAAATGAGAAGTCACCATATTTATTGCAACATGCTTACAACCCTGTAGATTGGTACCCTTGGGGGGATGAGGCGTTTGAGAAGGCAATAGCAGAGGACAAGCCAGTTTTTTTATCAATTGGCTATTCGACCTGTCACTGAGGCCATGTAATGTAGTAAAACCACTATCAGACTAGGTTTCTACATTTTGATTGATTATCAATATAATTTATGATATAATGTCAAAATATTAGAGATGAAATGTAGGAGGTTTTGGTAAGGTGGATAATACTAGAGTTGACGGTAGAATTATTGTGGGTAAATTAAAAAGAGAAATGATTCATATGCTAAATATAAATTTACCTGCTGATGATATCAGTATGTATCATGGTTTCAAAAAGCATGTCAAAAAGAAACACCCTCATTGTGAAAAATACATATTTAAAATATCAGATATAATAAGTAATCCAGATTATATAGGTGTTCATCCTAATGAGCCTAATAGTATTGAGCTGGTTAAAAGACTTGATAAAAACATTTTAGTAGCCATAACCTTATCAGAAGATATAGGGACAAAATATTTGTATGCTTCAAGTTTATATGATATTTCTGAGCCCAAATTACAAAATAGAATAAATAGTAAAAGGCTATTAAAATGGGAAAACTGATTTTTATAAAAATTAGGTTCTAACGCTTGACATATTTTAATAGAGATGGTATAATTACATTAGCAACAGGATAAATTAGTAAGGGATTACTTGAGGTTCGGAAATGGCTCCCGACACGCTACGAAAGTAGTTACAAGGTATGCAGGATACGCCGCCCTGCCAACTAATCCTTAGTAAAAAGAGAAGATGAAACGACTATCTTCTCTTTTTTGATTCTGAAAAATAAGAGGCAAATCAAATATAACCTTGAATATAAACTCTGAATATAAAAAGAATAGACGCTCGATATTATCAGAATTTTCACTTAAACGCAAATTGAAAAAGATGTTGACATATGTCATAATAATAAGTATAATTAGAAAAATATTGGTTTCAAAAGGGGGATTTACATGACTGTCGGAGCAATAATGTTTGTGCTGTTTGGAATTTTATGCTTTATCGGGGGATTCTTTATGTTTAGTAGGTCGAATAACTTTTTAAAAAGTTCTCAGAAATTAGAAGGAATAATTCTGGGATATAAGGAAGTACATGGTATCGGTGATCCAACAACGTATGCACCCATAGTTGAATATATAGCTGATGGTGAGAAAAAGACATTTACTTCAAATGTTTCAAGTAGTAGTAAAAAGCTTATTGGTGGAAAAGTAAAAATACTTTATAATCATAAAGACGGAAACGTAGAGATAAATTCATTAGTTAGTTTATGGTTCTTCCCTACAATGATAATAGTAATGGGCTTGATATTTATAGGCATAGGAATATTTGGAAAGAATATTTCATGAATAAAGGATACTATACTCTTTTTAAAATTTAAAAACGAACATGATTCTAAGGGTTAAAAATGTTGCCTAAGGAATATTACGGACATTGGAAAATTATATGTAGCATAAAAATATAAGTATTAAACAGGGTACATAATGTTATACTAATAAAAAGCCTAATATAAGGCTTTTTTGCATTTAATATATATATTTACAAAGGGGGTGATGCCCATGTCAACTCAACAAAAGGGTGTTGCTAACAGACTAATAAATGAGAAGTCACCTTATTTATTACAGCACGCTTACAACCCAGTAGATTGGTATCCATGGTGTGAAGAAGCATTTGCCAAGGCTGTATCGGAAGATAAGCCAGTATTCCTTAGTATCGGATATTCGACCTGTCACTGGTGTCATGTAATGGAGCGAGAGTCTTTTCTTGATGATGAAGTTGCAGAGTTGCTTAATAAGGATTTTGTTGCAATCAAGGTAGATAGGGAAGAAAGACCTGATATAGATAACATATATATGAACTTTTGTCAGATGATAACGGGGAGCGGTGGTTGGCCGCTCACAGTAGTTCTCAATCCAAAGGATAAGAAGCCTTTTTTTGCGGGGACTTATTTCCCCAAGGAAAGTAAGGGTCAATATAGTGGAATGATAGATTTACTGCCAGAGATAACTTATGCTTGGGAAAATAAAAGAGATGAGTTAGAGAAAGTTAGTGAGGAGATTATGAGGGCACTTGAGGGTTCTGCAGAAAGTGATATAAGCTTATCGTCGGATGATATTACCGATACCTATGCAAATTTGAATTATTCATTTGATAGTGTGTACGGAGGGTTTGGATACGCTCCTAAATTTCCTACACCACATAATTTACTTTTCTTATTAAGATATTATATAACAAGTAAGGATGATAATGCTTTAAATATTGTCACAAAAACGCTAGATAGTATGTATGAAGGCGGTATATTTGATCATATTGGATTTGGATTTTCAAGGTATTCGACGGATAATAAATGGCTTGTTCCGCATTTTGAAAAGATGTTATATGATAATGCATTGCTACTAATAGCATATTTAGAGACATATCAAGTAACTAAAAATAATCTATATAAGGAAGTAGCAGAGAAAATAATTAGTTATATTTTGCGAGACATGACATCAGACGAAGGTGGATTTTACTCGGCTGAAGATGCAGACTCGGAGGGTGTAGAAGGTAAGTTTTATGTATTTACTAAAAGTGAGCTTATAGATGTGTTAGGTGAAGGGGAAGGCAAGTTATTTTGTAAACACTATAATGTTAGCGAAAATGGTAATTTTGAAGGTAAAAATATACTTAATCTCATAAAAACAACTACAGATGATTTGGAAAATGATCAGAAGATGATTAAAAAGATATTTGACTATAGAAAACAAAGGGTACATCCTTTTAAAGATGATAAAATACTAACATCGTGGAATGGTCTCATGATTGCGGCACTGGCGATAGCAGGTAGAATGCTCGAAAATCAAGAATATATCAGTGCTTCCGAAAAGGCAGTAGCGTTTATTGAGGATAAATTATTTAATGAAAATGGAAGGCTTTTTGCAAGATTCAGAGATGGAGAAGTATCGAATCTAGCATATTTAGAAGACTATGCATTTTTAATTTGGGGATTAATAGAGCTTTATGAAACTACATTTAAAGTAGATTATTTGAAAAAGGCGATAGAGCTTACAAATGAAACCATCAAATACTTTTGGGACGAAAAAGATGGCGGATTTTTCATATATGGTAGTGATAGTGAGAAGCTTATAACAAGGACAAAGGAGATATATGATGGTGCTACACCCTCTGGAAACTCAGTAACTACACTGAATATGTTAAAGTTAGCAAGTATGACTGGTAATATAGAATTTAAGGAAAAAGCTATGAAACAATTTGAGACATTTGGAGGAACAGTAGGTGCGAGTCCAAATTATTATACTTATTTTATGATGGCGTATTTGTATACCAACACTGATGTAGCAGAGATTGTTATTGCGGGTAATAGAGAAAATATAAAAACCAGACAAATGATCGATGAGATAAATAAAAGATTTTTACCATTTACAACATGTGTGTTAAATGATGGGGATGGAAGGCTACATGAAATAATACCATTTATTAAAAATCAGAAGGTAGAGAATGATGATGTAAAAGCCTATGTGTGCCAAAACTTTTCATGTAAGGAACCAATTTCTGATATTGATGAGTTTGTGACTTTTCTATCTGTAATCAAACTTTAAGGATTTAGCAGTTGACAATGTTGCGTAATTATAATATAATGTTGAATGTGTCAGTTTCATGCTGACTAAACTTTTCCGTGCTAGCTGGGGAGATAGCGGTGCCCTGTAACCTGCAATCCGCTATAGCAGGAGTGATGCTTGTATGAGGGAATAATTGGTAGAGCCAGCCTTACGAAAGTGGTAATGAGAATCGGGTCTTATGCAATAGAAGTTTGTGAATCGTGTCAGGTCTTGACGGAAGCAGCACTAAACAAATGCACTATGTGCCATGAGGAAGCCTAATTTGAGCGAACTACGTAGGTAACGTCTGTTAATTACTTTCAAATACAAGTGCACGGATTTTTTTTATTGGGAGAAAATGGTTGACAAATGGGAAAAAATAGGATATAATGTGTGATATTAATTCATAAAATATAAGAGGAGAGATTGAATAATGGAAGGTAGACTAATATCAGAGGGTATACAAAATAAAATAGACAAGAATAAAGAAAATCAACATAGGAAAAAGGTATGGGGCGCTTTTTGTGGAGTAGCCACACTATTTTTCTTGTCACAAGGCATAACGGCAGAAAACTTGGTACTCGAGTTATTTAATTATGTGGTGGGTGCAAGTGAAATGGTAATGTGTGCATTTTCAATTTTTGAACTTAATAAGCTAATGAAAGAAGAAAAAGCTTTTAAATTTATACATTCAGTTATAAAAAATATCGAACAAGCACAAATAGATGGAAAAACAAAAGAGTTGGTAGTGAACGAAGGTAATTTGATTACAGAAATAGATGTCATAATTAATAACGAGTGTGTTAACTCATCGGTGATTGATAAAGAAAGAAAAATACAAATCGCAGAAGAAATAAATCCAGATGGAACAAAGTTGTATCAATGGGCAGACCTCGAGACTGGTAAGATTGAAGAAATAACAGAAAATATATATTCTATGACGGCAGACAAATTGTACGATATTGAGGATCAACATGGATCACTTCAGGCGTAATTAAACTATAAACAAACAGAATAGTGAGGGTACAAATTCACTATTTTTTATCAAACTTAACTATACATTTGTTAGGCGGAAATAACTATATTTGATAAATGGGAAAAAAACAGGATACAATAGAATAAATGAAGATGTATAAGGAGATGGAAATCATGAAACTAGACAATATGAGAAACGAATATATAGAATCAAGGGAAAATGGAACTAGTTTTATAAGCCAAGCACTTAAACATTTAATGATTGGGATAGTAATGGGCGGTTGTTTGTTTGCACCCTATCCACTCTTAATCCTTGGTGTAGGTGTAGCAGCAGGAGTGCTTGTATATAAAAAATTTGAAGATGCTACTGATCAATATGGTACTTTACTAAGACCTAGTTATAATGTTTTAAAAGAGCCTGAAGTTGATATAGAAGGGCTTGGGGAATATCTTAATGAAAGTGAAAAAGAACAAAAATTAAAAAATAATCTAGAAAATAATCTAGAAAATAATCTAGAAAATAATCTAGAAAATAATCTAGAAAATAATCTAGAAAATAATCTAGTGAGTATATATGTAAATAAGGATAAAAGACCTATAAAACCAACAATTACATATAATACTTTCGCTAGAATATATCCTTTTCCATCTAATGAAAATAATAACATAGAAAAAGATAGTGAGCCTATGTTGTAACCAAACCTTGATTAAACAGTTAAATAAGAGTATAATCCATAATAATCATAGAGCCAATAGGCTCATTTTTTTGAAAAATTAGCATAATTTCCTTGACAATACGTAAAATAAATGGTAAAATTCAACAGTGATACTGTAAAATAAAATGTCACAAGTATGACCTATGTGTGGAAATTCAAAATGTGTATTAGGAACTTTGCACAGTGAGTTGATGAAAGGTGGGTTTAAAAGTGAGAAGATTAAAAACTGAACCAAAAGTTGTGGGAGCAAAACAAACTTTAAAATATCTAGAAAAGGACATGGTTTTAGCGTTATACTTGGCGAAAGATGCTGAGAAACGAGTTACTGACCCTATACTTGAACTAGCGAAACAAAAAAATATTGAAGTAATGTTTGTGGATTCTATGAAACTACTTGGGGATGCATGCAGTATTGAAGTCAAAACCGCCGTTGCGGGAATTATAAAAAAGGAGGTGTAAAGTTTTGCCAACGATGAATCAGTTAGTTAAAGCAGGGAGAAAAACAGTAGCTAAAAAGTCAACTGCACCAGCTCTTCAGAGAGGTTTTAATACTTTGAAGAAAAAGAATGTAGAAATGTCGTCACCACAAAAAAGAGGAACATGTCTTATTGTTAAGACAGATACTCCTAAAAAGCCTAATTCAGCTCTTCGTAAGATAGCTAGAATCAGACTTACTAATGGTGTAGAAGTAACAGCTTATATACCAGGTGTGGGACATAATTTACAAGAGCACAGTGTTGTACTAATAAGAGGCGGTAGAGTAAAGGACCTTCCAGGGGTACGTTACCATATCGTTAGAGGAACACTCGACACTGCGGGCGTAAATAACAGAAAACAAGCTCGTTCTAAATATGGTACAAAGAGACCAAAAGCAGCAAAGAAATAATTTAAGGTATTAATGGCATTAGTACCCGGCGAAACATGCCGAAACTGCTACTAGTAACTAGTTCTTATAACTAGCGAAGAAATGTACGAAAATGATTTTGATTTTGATTTGAAATTGATACATTTATGTTTTCAACTTTCAACTTTCAACTTTCAATTTTCAATTAATCAAAGGAGGGAAGAAATATGCCAAGAAAAGGTCATGTTGCAAAAAGAGATGTTCTACCAGACCCTATCTACAATAGTAAGCTTGTTACCAAATTGGTAAACAATATTATGGAAGATGGAAAAAAAGGGGTAGCTCAAAAAATAGTTTATGGTGCTTTTGACATAATAACAGAAAAGACTAAAAAAGAAGCAGTTGCTGTTTTTGAAGAAGCTATAAATAATATAATGCCTCTACTTGAAGTCAAAGCTAGAAGAGTCGGTGGGGCGACATACCAAGTACCAATTGAAGTACACCCTGCAAGAAGACAAACTTTAGGTTTACGATGGTTGACTTTATACAGCCGCAAACGCGGAGAAAAGACTATGAGAGATAGACTCGCAGCCGAATTAATAGAAGCAGCAAACAATACTGGTGCATCTGTCAAGAAGAAAGAAGAAACACATAAAATGGCAGAAGCGAACAAAGCATTTGCACATTATAAATGGTAAGGAGGAGGGTAACAAGTGTCGAATAGAGCTTATCCTTTAGAAAAGACAAGGAATATCGGTATTATGGCTCACATAGATGCCGGGAAAACAACATTAACAGAGCGTATTTTGTTTTATACAGGAAGGACTCATAAAATAGGAGAAGTACATGAAGGTGCGGCTACTATGGACTGGATGGCACAGGAGCAAGAAAGAGGTATAACTATAACTTCTGCTGCGACTACTTGTTTTTGGCAAAATAATAGAATAAACATAATAGATACTCCAGGGCACGTTGACTTTACTGTTGAAGTTCAAAGATCACTTAAGGTTCTTGACAGTTCTATAGCGGTATTTAACTCAAGAGTTGGAGTTGAGCCACAATCAGAAACAGTTTGGCGTCAAGCAAACAAATATAGTGTTCCTAGAATGGCGTTTATGAATAAGATGGATATTATTGGTGCTGACTTTTTGTATGCAGTAGGTACTATAAAGAACAGATTACACGCAAACGCAGTTCCTATCCAATTACCAATAGGTAAAGAAGATGATTTAGTTGGAGTAATAGACTTAATGACTATGGAAGCAGTTTATTTCTTAGGAGATAAAGGGCAAGATATGTTAAAGAAAAAGGTGGAAGAGGATACTGCTCTACCTGCTGATTTAGCAAAACAAGCAAAAGAATATAGAGAAAAAATGGTTGAGTCTATTGCAGAAACAGACGATGCATTAATGAACAAATTTTTTGAAGGTGAAGAGATATTAGTACCTGAATTAAAAGCAGCACTTAAAAGAGCCGTTGTTAATAACTTAATAGTTCCTTGTTTATGCGGTTCAGCATATAAAAATGTGGGGGTTCAATTATTAATAGATGCAGTCGTTGATTATTGTCCATCACCAACAGAAATCCCAGCTATAAAGGGATGCGATGTAGATGACAAGACCCTAGTTGTTGAGAGACATTCTTCAGATGAAGAACCTTTTGCAGCATTAGCATTTAAGATAATGACTGATCCATTCGTTGGATCACTAACATTCTTTAGAGTTTACTCTGGTGCACTTGATAAAGGTTCTTATGTTTTAAATTCATCAAGAAATAAAAAAGAGAGAATCAGCCGTATATTACAAATGCATGCTAATACACGTGAAGAGCTTGATAAAGTATTTTCAGGAGATATAGCTGCAGCGGTTGGACTAAAAGATACAAATACTGGAGATACTTTATGTGATGAGGATAATCCAGTAATACTAGAAGCAATGGAATTCCCAGAACCAGTTATTTCTCTAGCTATAGAGCCAAAAACAAAAGAGGGACAAGAAAAAATGGGAGTTGCTCTTCAAAGACTTGCAAAAGAAGACCCAACTTTCAGGACTTATACAAATAAAGAAACAGGGCAAACTATAATATCAGGTATGGGTGAATTACATCTTGAAATTATCGTTGACCGTATGCTTCGTGAGTTTAAAGTTGAAGCGAATGTAGGTAATCCACAAGTTGCCTATAAAGAATCATTTAGAAATGCAGTTGATGTAGAAGGAAAATATATAAAGCAATCAGGTGGACGTGGACAATACGGGCATTGTAAAGTAAGATTCACGCCAATGGATGCAAATGCAGAGCATACTTATAAATTTATCAACAGTACAGTTGGAGGTTCTATTCCTAAAGAATATATACCAGCGATTGATGAAGGTATACATGAAGCAACGCAAAGTGGAACGCTTGCAGGATATCCAGTACTTGGGGTTCAAGCAGAAGTGTACGATGGTTCATATCATGATGTAGACTCTTCAGAAATGGCGTTCAAGATTGCCGGATCAATGGCTTTCAAAGAAGCTATGAGAAAAGGTAATCCAGTATTGCTAGAACCTATAATGAGAGTTGAAGTAGATGTTCCAGAAACTTATATGGGAGACGTTATAGGTGACCTTAACTCTCGTCGTGGTAGGATAGAAGGAATGGAATCAGCTCATGGGGTTCAAAGTATACATGCATTAGTTCCACTAGCTGAAATGTTTGGATATGCAACTGACTTACGTTCAAAAACGCAAGGAAGAGGAAACTATGTTATGGAACCTCACCACTATGAAGAATGTCCAAGAAGCATTCAAGAAAAAGTTTTGGCAGGAAAAAATCAATAAAAAAATTTATAGAAAATACTTGCATATTTGTAAAAAATAAAATATAATACAAATTATGCTAAATAAAAAAATATATTATAAGATTGAGGAGGATTATAAAAATGGCAAAAGCTAAATTTGATAGAAGCAAAACACACGTTAATATCGGTACTATTGGTCACGTTGACCACGGTAAAACAACATTAACAGCAGCTATAACTAAGGTTCAGGCAGGAAAAGGACTTGCAGAAAATGTTGCATTCGACCAAATAGATAAGGCACCAGAAGAGAGAGCAAGGGGTATAACAATTTCTACAGCTCACGTTGAGTATCAAACTCCTGCAAGACACTATGCACACGTTGACTGCCCAGGACATGCTGACTACGTTAAGAACATGATAACAGGAGCAGCTCAAATGGACGGAGCAATACTAGTTGTTGCTGCAACTGACGGAGCAATGCCTCAAACAAGAGAGCATATACTACTTTCTCACCAAGTTGGAGTACCTTATATAGTAGTATTCTTAAATAAGTGTGATATGGTTGATGATGATGAATTATTAGAATTAGTAGAAATGGAAATAAGAGAATTACTTTCAGCTCAAGATTTTGATGGAGACAATGTTCCAGTAATAAAAGGTTCAGCTCTTAAAGCACTTGAGGGAGACCCAAAATGGGTTGATAAAGTAACTGAATTGATGGACGCTATAGATAGCTACATTCCAGATCCAGTAAGAGATACAGATAAAGCATTCTTAATGCCTGTTGAAGATGTATTCTCAATAACAGGACGTGGAACAGTTGCTACAGGTAGAGTAGAAAGTGGGGTACTTAAAGTATCCGATACAGTTGAAATCATCGGTATCGTAGAAGAAAAGAGATCAGTAGTAGTAACTGGAGTAGAAATGTTTAGAAAACTACTTGACCAAGCTCAAGCAGGAGATAATATCGGAGCATTACTTAGAGGTGTTGATAGAGAACAAATCCAAAGAGGGCAAGTTCTTGCAAAACCAGGATCAATAACTCCACATACTAACTTCAAAGCTCAAGTTTACGTTCTTAAAAAAGAAGAGGGCGGACGTCATACTCCATTCTTCGGAAACTACAGACCACAATTTTATTTCAGAACAACAGACGTTACAGGTGTTGTTAACCTACCAGCAGGTGTAGAAATGTGTATGCCTGGTGATAATATTGAAATGACTATAGAACTTATATCTCCAATAGCTATGGAAAAAGGTCTACGTTTTGCTATCCGTGAAGGTGGTAGAACAGTAGGTGCTGGTTCTGTTATTGAAGTAATTAAATAGTTGAATAGTATATATCGAGAAAATTAAGCCGAAAGGCTTGATTTTTTTTGTCGAAATGATATAATTAGATGACATAAAGGAAATGAATAAAAGAAATGAATAAAAGAAATGAATAAAAGTATAGGGGGTAATTAAGATGGCAAAAGAAATTAATGAAAGTGAAAAACCTGTAAAGGTAATAAGGTTCGATTGGGCGATAAAACATATACTTAGAAATAAGGCGAATTTTGACGTGCTAGAAGGTTTTCTTTCTGCACTCCTCAAGGAAGATATGCAGGTTATAGAAATTTTAGAAAGCGAATCAAATAAAAGTAGTGCGAAGCACAAGTTTAACAGAGTAGATTTATTAGTAAAAGATAAAAATGGAAGAAAAATAATAGTAGAAGTGCAAAATGCTTCCGAAACGGATTTTATGGAGCGACTGATATGGGGAGCAAGTAATGCGATATCCGAAAGTATACAAGAAGGGCAAGAATATGAAGATATCGCAAAGGTAATAAGTATAAGCATCGTGTATTTTCACGTAGTAGAGGGTAACCACTATATATATAAATCGTATACAAATTTATATCCTGAATATTACGGGGATTTTAAATTTGTATCGGAAAATGAAGTAATTAGTTGGTATGGAAAAGAAAATAAATTTCCAGAATATTATATACTTGACTTAACGACATATAAAAACGAGTTAGAAACAGATATAGACGAGTGGATTTATATGTTAAAAAATAGCGAAGTAAAGCCAGAGTTTAAATCAAAAAACATAGACAAAGCAAGAGAAAAGTTAAATAAACTAAAAATGACAGTAGAAGAAAGAAGTGAATATAGAGATTATATGATGAATCAAGTGGTACTAAAAGATAACATAAAAACTGCAACAAGAGAAGGACATGAGTTAGGATTGGAACAAGGATTAGAGGAAGGACATAAGCAAGGACATAAGCAAGGACTAGAGCAAGGCTTAGAGCAAGGAATCAAAAAAGGAAAACTAGAAATTGCAAAAAATCTGATAGGGGTATTGGATATAAATACTATTTCAGAAAAAACAGGACTAAGTGTAGAAGAAGTAATAAAATTGGAAGATAAATAATGTGATATTGCTAGACACTAATGAAAGGAAGGGATAAAATGATTAAGGAAGCAGGAAGCAGGAAGCAGGAAGCAGGAAGCAGGAAGCAGGAAGCAGGAAGCAGGAAGCAGGAAGCAGGAAGCAGGAAGCAGGAAGACAGAGTTAAGGATATTTGGCTCTCTTGTTAAGGGAGTTGTAACGAAAGTGACTGAGGGATTCCAGCTTTTCTCATTGCAAGGAACGAAGCAATCTCGTAGTTGCAGGCGATTGTTTAATAATAGCCACAAGATAACTGCATACATACTTATTATAGCTATATTATTCACGCTAGTCTTGCCCTTTTCGGTGTCATATGCAGCAGGGGTAGGTACCAAACTTGAGGATTTGGCAGATGGGGATTATGTAAAAGGCCCCAATGGTACTACTGATTTATCATTATCACAGAAAATAGGAGGAATCGGTGCAACCTCTGTTTTAAGTAGAACAAGTTTTAGCACAAACGAAAGTTGGACTAGTATAGAAAATACTACTTCCAAAGGATGGGTAAGTGATAGATATGGAAAAAATATGTACAGTTTTGTTGTAAAAAGTTATATACCAAGTAAAACTCAAGCTGAAAGTTATCCTCTTTCTGTTAGGGATAATGATACTAGCTGGTGGACTAGTACATACAAAAACTTTTCTACTCCATATTATTACTCGTGGGTGATAGCATCAGATGGAAGTTCTATAGGAATTAGATATGACATGACAAACTATCAAACTAGAGCAGTTCATATACTTAAATCAGGACTTGAAGTCACTAGTGGTTCAGGAACAGCGGGTGATCCTTATATACTAACTAGTAGTAATGTAAAACTAGTACAGGGTGTAAATATCGGTAATTATGTAAAAGGTCAAGATGGTATAAATGATTTACCAGTCTCGCAATATTTAGGTAATAATACAGTATTGATTAGAAATAATTTTAATAGCGAACAGTATAATTTGACAAGAGATGCTGGCTTTGGGGGTAGGTGGCACCAAGGATATTCATTAGCGACTGAGAGTTATATACCCAATTATGATGAAGTTTCCGGATATACTCAAGCAACTATTAGGGGAAATAATACGATATGGTATGCTAGCTCTAAACAAGGTGCGGGTCAACCATGGGTAACTGAAGAAAATGGTAATTTTACATATTATAACATAGACACTTTGGTATATGGGATAAGACCAGTTTTACAATTACAATCGGGATTAGTCAAATTGAATGGTACAGGTACATCAGTAGACCCATACATAGTGGGCGCTGACATCACCCCACCAATCCTTACCATTACTTCAACGCCAGCCAGCCCAACAAATGCGGATAGTGTAACCTACACATTCCAGTTCACTGAAGCAGTAACAGGCTTCACAGCAAGCGACATCACAGTTACAAATGGAACAAGAAATGATGGCACGTTCGTGGCAGTTGATGGGGATACTTACACGATAGATGTAACAAAAGTAGCAGATGGAAATCAAGTAGTAACTGTAGCAGCAGGCGCATGTCAAGACACAGCAGCTAACCTAAATGAAGAAGGGACCGTAACAGTTATAATGACTACAATCGCCACATCACCTGGATATTCACTTGGCACTGTAAAAGGCGATCGAAAATGGTTTAAGTATTACATAGGACTAGATGCAAACAATATATCAAGAGTGATGTTGGTAGCCCCTAAAGACGTAAATGGGGTAAAGCAGGGCACATTTATAAGAGATGAGATACTAAATCCAGCTACACATCAGTTTATATCTGGAAGTGTGTATTATATAGATAGAGAAGGGAAGATACAACTTTACAACTAATACAAAATAAGTAATTATAAAATATATATTTCTTTGTAGCGGATTGATATAATTATTTAGGAAAGAAACTTATAAAAGGTTAGGAGGGCATTAAGATGGCAAAAGAAACTGATGAAAATGAAAAACCCGTTAAGGTAATAAGATTCGATTGGGCAATAAAACATATACTTAGAAATAAGGCGAATTTTGACGTGCTGGAAGGTTTTCTTTCTGCATTATTAAAGGAAGATATGCAGGTTATAGAGATTTTAGAAAGTGAATCAAATAAAAATAGTGCTGAGCATAAATTTAATAGAGTAGATTTATTGGTGAAAGATAAGAGTGGGAGAAAGATAATAATTGAGGTGCAAAATGCTTCCGAAACGGACTTTATGGAGCGATTGATATGGGGCGCGAGTACTGTCATATCAGAAAGCATAGGAGAGGGGCGAAAATATAAAGATATTGCAAAAGTAATTAGTATAAGTATTGTATATTTTCATGTTATACAAGGAAATGACTATATATACAAAGCGTACACAGACATAAAGCCCGAATACTATGGAGATTTTGAATTTGCAAGAGAAAATGAAGTAATCAGCTGGTACGGTAAAGAAAACAAATTTCCAGAATACTATATATTGGATCTAACAACATATAAAGACGAGGTAAAGTCTGATATAGATGAATGGGTATATATGCTGAAAAACAGTGAAGTAAGACCAGAATTCAAATCAAAAAATATAGATAAGGCAAGAGAAAAATTGAACAAGCTAAAGATGACTATAGCAGAAAGAAATGAATATAGAAGCTATATGATGGATCAAGTAGTGCTAAAAGACAACATAGAAACTGCAATAAGAGAAGGACATGAGCAAGGATTAGAAGAGGGAATAGAGAAAGGAATAGAGAAAGGAATAGAGAAAGGTAGATTAGAAATTGCAAAGAAACTGATTGGAGTATTAGATATACATACGATTGCAGAAAAAACAGGGCTAAGTGTAGATGAAGTAAGAAAATTGTAAGATAAATAAGGTATATGTTACTAGACAAGAATGAAAGGAAGGGATAAAATGCTTAGGAAGCAGGAAGCAGGAAGCAGGAAGCAGGAAGCAGGAAGCAGGAAACTAGAGGATAAACTAGAATATTTGTCATCGCGAGGAACGAAGCAATTTCACTTTTTTATTAGTATCATTTCAATATTGCTACTTGGTATATTCATAACAACAACCTATGCACAAGCCGTATATTATATAGTATCAGGGAACTCTATGTATCCAACACTAAAAGATGGAGATATCGTAAAAGTAGAAAAGCAAGAAAGTTACAATGATGGGGACACCGTAGTAGCTGAAGTGGGTGGTAAGAAGGTAATAAAGAGGATAAATGGGGATGTGCTCGAGGGAGATAATAAAGGGAATACAGCGAGGTATAATTTGAAAACAGCAGATATACTAGGTAAAGCGGAGTATAGGACGAATAAATTGACGGAGGATGAGAAAAAGGCATTTGAGAGAGTATTTGCAAGTGGAGTAGAGATGGTTAGTGGGGGTACTGATTATACGATAGCACTTAAATCTGATGGAACAGTGTGGGGATGGGGAAATAATACTTATGGTGAGTTAGGAGATAATACAACAATACAAAGACTTACTCCTGTACAAGTACACGGAGTAGGAGATGTAGGTTATTTAACAGGAGTTAGCCAAGTATCAGCAGGGTCATATTTTTCTGGGGGACATTTTGTAATGGCATTAATGAATGATGGAACAGTATATGCATGGGGGTATAATGCATTGGGACGATTGGGGGATAATACAACAACGGATAGACACACCCCCGTACAAGTGCATGGAGTAGAAAATGTAGGTTATTTAACAGGAATAAGCCAAGTATCAGCTGGAGATAGTAGTACAGTAGCATTAAAATCAGATGGAACAGTATATGCATGGGGAAATAATACTGATGGACAATTGGGGAAAAATACAAGTGGAGCAGGATCATATATTAAAACACCTATACAAGTACATGGAGTAGGAGACATAGGTTATTTAACAGGAGTAAGTCAAGTGGTAGCGGGATATGCTTGTTCAGTAGCATTAAAAACAGATGGAACAGTATATGCGTGGGGATGGAATCCACATGGAGAGATTGGAGACAATACAACTACGAGCAGGTTGACTCCTGTACAAGTACACGGAGTAGGAAATGTAGGTTATTTAACAGGAGTAAGCCAAGTTGCAGTAGGAACAAATCATACATTAGCATTAAAAACTGACGGAACGGTATATACATGGGGATGGAATTTATATGGAGAAATCGGAGACAATACAACGACGAACAAGTTGACCCCTGTACAAGTACACGGAGAAGGAAATGTAGGTTATTTAACAGGAGTAAGCCAGGTATCGGCAGGACAATATAGTACAGTAGCATTAAAAACAGATGGAACAGTATATGCGTGGGGATGGAATAATTTTGGACAATTAGGAGATAATACAACAACGGATAGGCTTACTCCTGTACAAGTACACGGAGTAGGAAATGTAGGTTATTTAACAGGAGTAAGCCAAGTATCAGCTGGAAAAGCTCATGTAGTAATATTAAAAACGGGTGGGGCAGTATACGCATGGGGGCATAATGGTGTTGGAGAATTGGGAGACAATACAACAACAGAAGGGCATACGTCTGTACAAGTACATGGAGTGGGAAATTTAGGTTATTTTCTTTGTATTATAGATAACACCCCACCAACCCTCACAATAAACGCATCCCCAGTCAGCCCAACAAACGCAACTACTATAACTTACACATTCCAATTTAGCGAAGACGTAACAGGATTCGATGCAAGCGACATATCAATCACAAATGGTACTAGGAATGATGGAACATTCACGGGAAGTGGGGCAACCTATACAATTACAGTAACCAAAGTAGCAGATGGTGATCAGGTATTAACGGTAGTAGCGAACGCATGTCAAGATGCAGCAACCAATCTTAACACAGAGGGCACGATAACCGTGTTAATGACATCGCTAATCACAGATCAAGGCTACTCACTCGGAACAGTAGCAGGTGACCGCAAGTGGTTTAAGTACTACATAGGCAAGGATGGAAACAACATTACGAAGGTGATGCTAGTAGCTCCTAAAGATGGAGATGGAGTAAAACAAGGTACGTTTTCAAGAGATGATATACTTGACCAAGGAGATAATAAGTTTATATCTGGTAGTATATATTATATAGATAGAGAAGGGAAGATACAACTTTATAATTAAGAATTTAGAATAAAAACTCACTTTATAAAATATGTTAGCTCGACAAAAAAAGGTTGACAAAAATGTATATTGGTGATAACATTATATTCAAAATAATGTGAGGTGAATACACTAAATGGAACGAAGAATAGAAAAAATGCTAGAAAAATGGAAAAATTCAAGCGGTAGAAAGCCACTTATATTACAAGGGGCAAGACAAGTAGGAAAAACGTATACTACTTTGCAATTTGGCAAAAAGTACTATAAGAATGTTGCATATTTTAATATGGAAAATAAAAACATAGCATCTATATTTGAAATAGATCTAAACCCTCAAAGGATAATTGATAACTTATCATATATAACCAATCAGACCATAACAGCTGGAGAGACTTTGATATTTTTTGACGAAATACAGAACTCGGAGAGGGCTTTAACGTCGCTCAAATACTTTAATGAAATGGCTAATGAGTATCACATAATAGCTGCAGGAAGTCTGCTTGGCGTATTTGTTAATAGAGAAAAGTATTCATTTCCAGTTGGTAAAGTAGATATGCAAACGATGTATCCTATGAATTTTGAGGAGTTTCTTATGGCGCTTGGACAAGATTTCTTGATAAAGGAAATAAAAGTAAGCTATTACAAGAATACTGCATTACCATCTATAATTCATGATAAGGCAATGGACTTTTATAAAAAGTATATTACAATAGGTGGAATGCCAGCGGTAATAAATGAATATATGTCAAATGATGATATGAATCTTGTTCTTACAGTCCAAAACAATATAAATACTGCATACATAGCTGACATGGCAAAGCATGCAACACCAAATACAACTACGAAAATAATGGCAGCATACAATAGCATACCAGCACAACTCGCTAAGGATAATCGGAAATTTCAGTATAGGATTATAAAAAGCGGTGCGAGGGCTTACGAATATGAAACCCCTATTGACTGGCTAAGGACTTCGGGAATAATAGAAAAATGCATAAAGGCAGCAGAGGGAAAGGGACCACTTACGGCATATGCAGACTATAATTGTTTTAAGGTTTATATAACTGATATAGGACTTCTTTGTTCTAAATTTGGAGTACCTTATAATGCTATACTTTATAATGCAAAAGCTTTTGAAGACTTTAAGGGCCCTCTTACAGAAAACTATGTTGCAGCAAGTCTAGCTATAAAAGGATATAGCCTATACTATTGGGAATCAAATGGTATTGCAGAAGTGGATTTTCTTATTCAAGACGATATGGGAAATATAATACCTATAGAAGTTAAGTCAAGTGAAAATGTGAAATCAAAAAGTTTAAACCAATATATATCGAAATATAAACCACCATACGCAATAAGAGTATCTACAAAAAACTTTGGATTTGAAAACAATATAAAGTCAGTGCCACTGTATGCAGTGTTCTTGATATAAATGCTTGACAATATACAAGACTACATTAATCTCAAATTTTTTTAAAAATAAAAAGTGTATATTTTTTGTAGCGGAAGAATCTAGAGTTAAATAAAAAAAAATCCTTTCATGATTGAGAAGATAGGAAAATGGTGGGGAGGAAATTCAAAAACTAAAAAACAAGAAGAAATAGATATTGTTGCAATTGGTGAAGATAGTATAATACTGGGTGAATGTAAATATAGAAAAGAAAAAACGGATATAGACATACTAGAAGATCTAATAAGAAAAGGTGAGATTTTTAATTATAAAAACAAATACTATTATATTTTTTCAAAAGGTGGGTTCACTATAAAACTTCAAAGATATGCAGAACAAAATGATAACATTCGTTTAGTTGAAGATATCATTATAGGAGTGGACGATAAAATATAAAGAAAGTAATCTATAAATAATTTTAATAAAAGGAGCAACGTGCGTTGCTTTTTTTGTGTTTGTATGGTAAAATCGAACAAAGAATATAAATAAAAAGGAGAAGACATATGGCAGATAAATTTAAATCAGGTTTTATAACAATAATAGGTAGACCAAATGTGGGTAAGTCTACACTTATGAATTATGTGGTGGGGGAGAAAATTTCCATCATATCAAACAAGCCACAAACTACAAGGAATAAGATAACGGCTGTTCATACGACAGATGAGTGCCAGATGATTTTTATTGATACACCAGGGATACACAAGCCTAAGAATAAATTGGGTGAGTATATGATGCAAGCGGTTAATAGCAATTTGAATGAAGTTGATGTTGTGCTTTTTCTGATAGATGCGGGAGACGATAGAGATAGGGAAGAGATGATAGCACATATAAAAGGTATACAAAGTACAGTGATTTTAGTTATAAATAAGATAGATACTGTAAAAAAAGAAGAGCTTCTTAGTCTGATTTATAAGTATAAAGAGTTATATCCATTTAAAGAGGTTGTGCCTATTTCAGCTATAAAGGGCGAGAATGTTGATGCACTACTTGATGTAATAAAAAACTATCTAGAAGAGGGCCCAAAATACTTCCCAGATGATATGTTGACAGATCAACCGGAGAGACAAATAATCTCTGAGATTATAAGAGAGAAGGCGTTACAGCTTTTAGATAAAGAAATACCTCACGGAATAGCTATTGGGATTGAAAAAATGAAGAAAAGAGATAATAAAGATTTGATAGATATAAGTGCCACAATATATTGCGAAAAGAAATCACACAAAGCTATAATAATAGGTAAAGATGGAATTATGCTTAAAAAAATAGGAATGTATGCAAGACAGGATATGGAGAGAATATTAGGTAGCAAAATATATTTAGAATTATGGATAAAGATAAAAGATAATTGGAGAGAAAATGAATTTTTGCTGAAAAATTTTGGATATGACATAAAAAACAAGTAAAAGGGAATAATATAGGTAGTGTTAATAACTTTTGACACCGATATTTAATCCGGAGTTGATTTTATGGAAAATTTTGTATGGAGCATTTTTAATAAAACAGGTTCACTAGAAGCTTATTTGCTTTGTAATGATTATAACAGTATTGTGAGTAATCAAGTGGAAGATGGTAATGTAGAAAAAATAAACTTAAAAGAGGCCGAGAATAATGAGTGTATCTAAAATAACAGGAATAGTTATAAAAGAGGTAAACTTAAAAGAATCAGACAAAATAATAACTATTTTTTCAAGCGAAATTGGCAAGGTACAGCTATATGTAAAGAGGGCTCGAGAGATTAAGAGCCCTTTTTTAGCAGGAACACAGCTTTTAACTCATGCTAGTTTTGTATATACCCCTAAAAATAATATAAACTTTTTGAACCAAATCAGCATAACTTGTGGGTTTGAAAAAATAAAATTTGATATAGAGAAAATTTATTATGCAATGTACTTTTTAGAGTTTTTAGATAAGACAGTTGAACTAGAAAGTCCTGCGGAGGATATGTTTATCTTTTTAGTAAAAATTCTAAATAGGTTTAATGATGGTAATGACGACATTAAACTAATACGTCTAATATATGAGTTGAAAATGTTAGCACTTTTAGGCTATGCGCCAGAAGTTACTAAATGTATAAGGTGTGAGAGTGGAGTGACGGAAGAAAATAATTATTTTAACTTTGAAGATTGTGGGGTAGTGTGTGAAAAATGTTTAGAGAGTGATGCTACTGTAATGAAGCTAAATAAAGAATCATTGCATGCCATGCAATATATATTATACATAGAGATAGATAAAATATTCTCATTCGAAATATCACCTAAAATAATTAAAGAATTAAGAGAAATAGTAGATAAATTGGTAAAAATAAATATTGGTCAAAGCTTTAGAACACTTGATTTTTTAAATAAAATATGATAAAATGTATTAATTACTATTTTCCAAGTAAGCCAGATGATCGCGGAGATAAAACTCTGAGGAAAGTCCGGGCTCCATAGGGCAAGGGTGCTGGTTAACGACCAGTGGAGGCAACTCTAAGGATAGTGCAACAGAAATAAACCGCCTGGCGTAAGTTAGGTAAGGATGGAAAGGTGGTGTAAGAGACCACCGCTTCTTTGGTGACAAAGAGGGCTCTGTAAACCCCACCTGGAGCAAGATGGTGAGTTGAGTTAAAACGGCCCGTTTCAACTCACGATAGTATCGCATGAGTATATTGGTAACAGTATGCCTAGATAGATGATCATCAAATACAGAACTCGGCTTATAGACTTGCTTGGATTAGTAATTAATTAAGTTGAAAATTAAGATGTAGAGAAATGCTTGAGGGTGGGTCAATTGCTTTTTTAGAAATGATCCTTTTTATTATACTTCTAAAATATTAAAAAGAATAAAATATAAAAAGTAAAATATGCTTGATTATATGTGAAAATAATGATAAAATAACAGTTGGATTGCGGTCGTTTTTTGGTAGAAAGGGTCGCTAAGAAAAAATAATTGGGGGTACGACAGTGGAAATAAAAAATGAAGATAATAATCAAAAGGAAAATATACCTGAGTTAACGCAACCTATGAATATATTTGGTAAAACGGCGTATTTTTTTATAAAAAATACTAAAATAACAATATTTCTCATAATTCTTACTTTGTTTTGGGGAGTGAGTTCTTTTGGTAACTTATCAAGAGAGCTAAGTCCGGAGGTGGTATTGCCGTATGGTATGGTGACGACAATATACACAGGAGCAGCCCCAAAAGAGGTAGAGACACTTGTTACAGATAAGATAGAAGCCAAGCTTGATGAACTTGAGCATGTAAAAAATATAACTTCAAACTCTGGTTTTGGATACTCTTCTGTTATGGTTGAGTTTGAGACAGGCGTAGATATAGATGATATGGTACAAAAAATGCAAGAAAAGGTTTCATCAGTAGAGTCAGAGCTACCTGATGGAACAACTGCACCTATGGTATCTAGCATAAAGACTAATAATTCTCCAATTCTTGTATTTAATATAGGTGGGGAATATGATTTTATTCAGCTTAAAAATATAGCTAAAGATATGCAAAAGGAAATAGAAAAGGTACAAGGAACTTCTGATGTACAGATAATAGGAGGGCTTGATCGTGAAATAAAAATCAAGGTTAGTCCAGAAAAATTAGCTGTTTACGGGATATCGCTCGAAGATATAAAAAATGCTATTATCTCGTCTGATATAAATTTTCCGGGTGGAAATATAGAACTCGACAAGAAAAATTATAATATTCGTACGGTGGCTAAAATAGAAGACCCTAAAGAATTTGAAACTATAGTAATAAAATATGTCGGGAATAGTCCACTGTACCTAAGAGATATCGCGGTAGTTGTGGATGGTTATAGTGAACTTGATGCTTATTCGAGGTTATATGAAAACGTAGAGGGGGCAGAAAAAAATATTCAAAATACTATTGCTATAGCAATAAAAAAGAAAGATACGGCAGATATAATAGATGTAACTAAAGAAATAAAAAAAGTTGTAGCAGAAGGAAAGGGTAAATTTTATCCTGATAATCTTAAGGTTGAAGTAACTGGAGATATGGCTCAATATGTAGACGACCAGCTAACAAGTGTTATTCACGACGCAGGAGCAGGTCTTATAATAGTTGTAATTGTATTATTTATATTTATAGAGCTTTCAGAGTCTCTAATTGTTGCGATGGTTATTCCACTCACGTTACTACTCACATTTGGTTTGATGAAAGTTACTGATATGACTCTAAATACTATAACATTATTCTCATTGATACTTGCAGTTGGTATGGTTGTTGATGATGGTATAGTAATCATGCAAAATATAGATAGATTAAAGAAAAAGGGAGTAGACTCAGATACAGCGGCAAAGGTTGGTACAAACCAGATTTCACCGGCGGTTTTCTCGTCTACTATAACAACGTTAGGCTCATTTTTCCCCCTTATGCTTACATCGGGTATAATGGGAGAGTACATAAAAGGAATACCACTTACAGTTATATATGCGCTGTCAGCCTCATTTTTTGTAGCTATAACTACAACGCCTGCACTTTCAGCGATATTTCTAAAAGGGAATAAGCACAAACAAGAAGAAGTAAACAGGAAAGTTAAAGGGTTTGGCAAGAATGTAAGAAAGATTCTTGCAATTTCACTTGTTATAGCACTTTCGATGTATGCATTTATGGATACTGAAACCCCAGGATTTAACCCAACGTTATTTTCGTGGTTATCAGCAGCTCTGTTTGGCGGGCTAATGTACTTTAAACTATATGTTGCAAGGAATAACGAAGAAGGAGACTCAGCACTGGTTGCAAGCTACGGAAAGATTCTTAGATGGATTATCACTAGTAGGAAACGTAGATGGACTACTATATTTGTAGCGGTTGTAGCATTTGTCGCGAGTATGTCACTAATTCCTTTAGGAATACTTAAGATAGAAATGTTTACACCGGATGACTACACCAAGTTTACTGTCAATGTAGAAGCACAGAAAGGTACAAATATAGAAACGACAAAGAAAGTAGTGGAGGATATAGAAAAAGAATTATTTAAAATACCAGAAATAAAAGATTTCGTTTCCAACATAGGTGTTACAGGTATAGACATAACTAGTGAGTTTGGTACTGGAGGCGGAGGAGCTACACCTAACATAGCGGCGATATCTGTTGACCTGGTAGAAAAGAAGGACAGAAAAAAATCGAGTATGCAGATAGCTGAGGAAGTGAGGGGTATAGTTAAAGAGATACCGGGGGCTAAGATAACTGTAACCGAGACTCAAAGTGGACCACCATCTAGCAACCCAATTTATATACAATTTGTATCAGACAATCTTGATAGCTTAAAACAAGTTGCTGACAGCACAGAAGAAATATTAAGCAATATGAAAGAGGTACAAAACATAGATAATACAATGCAAGAAGGGGATCCAGAAATACAAATAAAAATAAATAAAGAGAAAGCAGCAGCTTATGGACTTAACAGTGCCATGATTGCTATGGAAGTTAGAAACGTAGTAAACGGCCTCAAAGCTACTACATTTAAAAAGGATAAGGAAGAAATAAACGTTATAATCAAACCTATTGCCTCAGACTTAACTAGAGTAGAAGACCTAAATAAAATAACATTTAAGTCATATACGGGAAGTCAAATACCACTAAACCAAGTAGTTGAGATCATACCGGGTAAGAGCTACAGTGCGATAAATCATAAAAACTTAAAGAAAATAGCAGTAGTTTCATCTGATGTAAAAAAAGGCGTAAATGCACTTGAATTAACACAAGTAATACAAAACAAAATAATACAACAAGGTGTTCCGAATGATGTTGAAGTCATATATGGTGGAGAAACAGAAGAACTTCAAAATACATTTACAGATATGTTCGTAAACATGATAGTAGCTATACTTATAATTTTCGCAGTACTAGTTGTGCAGTTTAATTCATTTTCGCAACCAGTAATCATTCTAGTGTCAGTTCCACTTGCAATGATTGGTGTTATGCCAGGGCTAGCTTTAACGGGATGCACATTCAACTTTGTTGCATTCATTGGGGTAGTGGCTCTTATAGGTATAGTAGTTAAGAATGGTATAATATTAATCGACTACATAAACTATCTACGAGAAGGTGGAATAGAAAGGGAAGAAGCAATAGTTAGAACAGGTAAAGCAAGATTTATACCTGTGCTCGCGACAACGATAACAGCAGTCGGAGGTATAATACCAATGACTCTCAAAGCAGACTTCTTTGCACCACTTGGATACACGATTATATTTGGACTTTTGGTATCAACTATGCTTACATTAGTCGTAGTACCAATTATATACATAATGTTTGACAAAAAAAGTAAAAGGTTAAAGGAGGTAGATTAAATGAGAATTAGAATAATAACTTTGTTAATTGTGAGTATTCTCCTTGCAGGATGCGGAGCAAAAGCAGAAGAAAATAAAACAGAGGAAAAGGTAGGATATGTTAAAGTAACAGCCGTACAATCTAAAGACTTTGATAGTACTATAACTCTTTCAGGTAAAATAAATCCAAAGGAAGATGTGAGTGTAACGTCAAAGGTTGCAGGAACAATGAAATTGATAAATGTTGAGTTAGGACAAAACGTAGTAAAAGGTCAAATAATTGCAAAAATAGACGATACAATCTACAAAAGTCAATACAGCTCAGCAAAAGCTGGATATGAAAGTGCTCAGCAAGGACTTGATAGAATGACAAAATTCAGCGATGGAACAATGAAATCTCAAGATATACAAATGGCAGAGGCAGGACAAAAATCAGCTCAAATTAACTTTGAAAATGTTGAAAAAAATTATTTAAACATGAAAAAATTATATGAGCAAGGAGCTATTGCAAAATCTGAGTTTGATTCACTTGAAACTGGATATAGTCTTGCAAAAGAAGGACTAAATACTGCAAATGATGCTCTAAAGCAAGCAATAAGAGGAAACGGATACAATGAAAAAAGTGCTCAAACTGCTGTAGATGTGGCAAAAAACGGATATGATATGGCAAGTGAGAATCTAAACTACACGAACATAATAGCGCCTATATCAGGAATTATAAGTATGAAAAATACCGCAGTAGGTGAGAATGTAAACCCAGGAGCACCAATATTTGAAATAATAAATGTTAACGAAATGTACGCTGATGCGGGAGTTTCAGAAGTGGATATAGCAAAAATAACAGTTGGACAAAAAGTAAAAGTAAAAGTAGATGCCTTAAATAGTGAGGTAGTTTTAGGCGAAGTAGCAAATGTAAGTCCATCAATCAACGAAATGTCAAAAACTTATCCAGTGAAGGTAATAATAACAAACACAGATAAGAAACTAAAAGCAGGCATGTTTGCTCAACTGGAGATCGTAACAGATGAACACAAGGGAGCACTTGCTATACCGAAGGAAATTGTAGTTAAAGAAGGAACAACAAGCTATGTGTATGTAGTGGATAACAATACAGCTAAAAAACAAAAAATAGAAACAGGATATAACTCAGATGACTACATAGAGGTTGTATCTGGACTTACAGGAACTGAGAAGGTAGTAAGTGTAGGATATGATGCAATAAAAGATGGAGAAAAAGTAGTAGTGAAGGAGTAAAACAAATAAAAAATGTTTTCCAATCGGAAAACATTTTTTATTTGAATAAAATGATTGTATTTTAGAACTTGACTAATGTAAAAAAATGTAATATGATAATAGCAAAAGTTTTGAAAAGCTAGGTGTTGAATTAGCAAAAAGGAGCATGTATGTCTAAAAAAACGATATATGATATAGATATACGAGGAAAAAGGGTATTGGTTAGATGTGATTTTAATGTTAAAATTAGAGATGGTGTTATTGTTGACGATAGTAAACTAAAAAAATCATTAAATACAATAGAGAAATTAGTAAGCGATGGAGCAAAAGTTATTTTATGCTCTCATTTAGGAAGGCCTGATGGGAAACCAGTACCAAATTTGTCTTTGAGTATAGTTGCTGAAAGATTATCAGATTTATTAGAGTGCGATGTAAAATTTGCAGATGATGATAATGTGATAAGTTCTAACGTAAAAGAAATGGTATACTATTTAGAAGAAAAAGAAATTATATTACTACAAAACTTGAGATATAATATTGGAGAAACCGAATGTGATGATAATTTTGCAAAAAACCTAGCATCATTAGGTGAAATATTTGTTAATGATGCATTTGGAACATTGCATAGAAAACATGCTTCAAATCTTGGAGTGACTAAATATATTAAAGATTGTGTTATTGGCCACTTAGTTGAAAGTGAGTTAAGAGAGATAGAGAATCTAAAGCGTGATGTTACTAATAAAAGGGTAATTGTACTTGGTGGAGTAAAGATTGGAGCTTTAGATATAGAGTATATGTTAAATAATTTTGATACTATAATGCTTGGTGACCCTATAGCATATGATTTTTTAAAAGCACAGGGACACTACATGGGAGGATGTTCTGTAAACGAGTATAATATTGAGAAAGCTAAAGAAATAATGAAACTAGCATATGAGATAGGAACAAAGATAGTATTACCGAAGGATATAAGAGGGATAGATAGAGATTTAATATATAAAAACATTTTTGTTGAAGAAATTTATGAAGATTTTAGAGGAAGAGATATTGGAGATGAAACAATAAAAAACTTTTGTGAAATAATAAAAAATGCGGAACTTGTAGTGTGGAGAGGAACTGTAGGAAAATATAAAATACCAGAATGTCAAAAAGGTACAAATTCTATATTGAAAGCAATGAAGGATAGTCCTGCTAAAACATGTTGTGGAGGTGGAACAACATCAGAAATAGCTTATACACTGGGAATGCCGCTTGACTATATATCTAGTGGGGGAGGGGCGCTATTAGAAGTTTTTAATGGCAATGATATACCATCTCTAAACGCAATTTTAGATAAAGAAGGTCAGGTTTCGGGAGAACAAAAAAACCTAGATATATTATCTTTAGAAGAAGCTGAAGAATATTTGAAAACTTTAGAAGAGCATGTTGAATTAAGCATATAATGATAAAATTCAAGAAAAAAGGGGATAATATGGAAAGAATAGCTATAATCTCAGACATACACGCAAATATAACGGCACTCGAAGCTGTTGTAAAAGATATAGAAAAAAGAAACATAAAGAGAATAATTTGTTTAGGTGATATCATTGGCAAGGGAGCTAGTCCAGCAAAATGCATAGATATCATAAGAGAAAAATGTGAAGTTGTACTGCAGGGTAATTGGGAAGAGGAAGTAGGTTGGTATGAGGCAGAAAATAATGAAGACGAAAGGGAGAGAGTTAACTGGAATAGAGATAAAATAGGAGAAGATAGGTTTAATTATATAAAAAACCTACCTTTGATACATGAAATGTATGTTAGTGGAAGTTTAGTAAGAATGTTTCATTTATCACCTAAAAGTGCAAACTCAAAAGAGAGAATTATGTATAAGGACAAACCAATTAAAAAGTTGGAGTATTTTAAAGCAAGCGGCGATACTTCAACTAAAGAAGCTGATATAGTTATATATGCAGATATACATATTCAATATATGGAGAAATTCTATAATAAAACACTTATTAACACTGGAAGTATTGGATTTAATGTAGATTTAATAAGAGATGATGAAAATGACAGTAGTTATTTAGAAACAACAAAAGCTCATTATTGCATTTTAGAGGGGGAAATTGGAGAAACTGAATATAAATCAGAGTTTTCCATTCAATTTGTAAGAGTTGTATATGATATAGAAAAAGAAATAGAAATTATAAATAATAAGGGTGTAGAAAAAGATGAAAAATATAAATATAGATTACTTGAAGGAAGAGTAGGGGAAAAGAAAATTAAGAAAAATTTATGTGAAGATTAGCATATTAATATTTAATGATACTTGCATTATTAAATTACATTTGTTATAATAAATTATTATATTTTGTATTTGTTTTCAACATCTTTGTTTTATGGTGTGCAATGGAGTATGCTTAATGTGATGTGTGAGATTATATTATCTAATGGGACTAAATGTGTATTCATTCTTAATTTTAACAATATATTTTATAATTTTAACATAAATTAGAAAAGGCAGGGGTTTTTATTATGAAAATACTTAAAGATGTAATGGAGCAAGTAATCAAAAGGGATCCAAATGAACCTGAATTTCATCAGGCAGTAATGGAAGTATTAGAATCTTTAGAACCAGTAGCCGAGAAACATCCAGAATGGGTTAAAGCAGGAATATTTGATAGAATTGTCGAACCTGAAAGACAGATTACTTTCAGAGTGTCATGGGTAGACGATGATGGTAATGTACAAGTAAATAGAGGTTATAGAATTCAGTTTAATAGTGCTATAGGACCTTATAAGGGTGGCATAAGACTACATCCATCTGTAAACGCCAGCATACTCAAGTTTCTTGGATTTGAACAGATACTCAAAAATTCATTAACCGGACTTCCGATGGGAGGTGGCAAAGGTGGTAGTGATTTCGATCCAAAGGGTAAGTCAGATGGTGAGGTTATGCGTTTTTGTCAGAGTTTTATGACGGAGCTTGAAAGGCACATTGGTGAAAATACAGATGTTCCTGCTGGAGATATAGGAACAGGAGCAAGAGAAATTGGTTATATGTTTGGACAATATAAGCGACTTAGAAATGACTTTACAGGAGTACTAACAGGTAAAGGATTAACTTGGGGTGGAAGTTTGGCAAGGACCGAGGCTACAGGTTATGGATTATGCTACTTTATGGATGAAGCTCTTAGGGCTAAGGGGAAATCACTAAAAGGGGCAACAGTTGTCATCTCAGGTTCAGGTAATGTTGCTATATATGCAACAGAGAAAATACATCAGTTAGGTGGAAAAGTTGTTGCATTAAGTGATTCAAATGGATATATATATGATCCTGAAGGCATAAAGCTAGAAACAGTTCAAAAAATTAAGGAAGTTGAAAGAAAAAGAATTAGCGAATACATAAAATACCATCCAAAAGCAAAGTACACAGAAGGTTGTTCAGATATTTGGAAGATCAAGTGTGATATTGCTCTTCCATGTGCAACACAAAATGATATTGACGAGAACTCCGCTAAGACGCTTGTTGCTAACGGGTGCTACGCAGTTGGAGAGGGCGCAAATATGCCATCGACTCCTGAGGCGATTGATGTTTTCATCAAAAACAAAATTATCTTTGCACCTTCAAAAGCAGCTAATGCTGGAGGGGTAGCAACATCAGGACTTGAAATGTCACAAAACAGCATGAGGTACCCATGGACATTTGAAGAAGTTGATGCAAAACTTAAAGATATTATGGTTGAGATATACAAGGCTGCAAGTAGTGCCGCAAAAGAATACGGACATGAAGATAACCTTGTTGTAGGTGCAAACATTGCTGGGTTCTTGAAGGTTGCAAATGCAATGTATGCGCAGGGAATAGCATATTGATTTTAGGGAAGTAAGTATTAAAGAAACAACAAAAGAAGCTTTCTGTTTGAAAAGCTTTTTTTGTTGTTAGTTTCAAAATAAATAAAAACTTTAAAAAAAACTATTATTATGAAATATATTGACATAAATATTGAAGTCTTATATAATGAATTAATAAGATAAGTCTAAAAGCATAGCAGGAGGGAAAGATAAATGATAAAAAAGAACATAAAAGGGTTTACGTTATTAGAATGTGCGTACTGATAAGTTGTTATTGTACAATTGGTGGAAATCCAATCGGGAAAGTGCGAGTCGGTACACCCGTACTTAGCCTTGGGGACTGTAAAAGAATGAACACTCGCGGTAACGCACAG
>Ga0209000_1000244_pt1 | contig 63120 bp, 63 predicted proteins | sample RifGroD2_FD_183998 | JGI IMG/M metagenome (GOLD analysis project Ga0209000, IMG submission 183998) | Groundwater microbial communities from Rifle, Colorado, USA - Groundwater D2 (SPAdes) (version 2) | ecosystem: Environmental > Aquatic > Deep subsurface > Groundwater | place: Rifle, Colorado... | reverse complement strand
TGTGGTTGTAATCAAATAACAGAATTGGGAATTTACCCAAATTTAATAACATTATATTGTTCTCATACTAAAATAACAAAATTGGGAGATTATCCGAATTTAACAACATTAGATTGTGACTGGAATGAAATAACAAAATTGGGAGATTATCCAAATTTAACAACATTAAATTGTTGGGATAATGAAATAACAAAATTGGGAGATTATCAACATTTAACAAAATTATATTGTTCTAATAATCAAATAACAGAATTGGGAGTTTATCCGAATTTGACAACATTAAATTGTAGAAATAATCAAATAACAAAATTGGGAGATTATCCAAATTTAACAGAATTATATTGTTATAATAATCCAATAAATCCAATATATATTACAAGATTAAATAGAATAATGTTGAAAAATAAAAATAATATATATAATAATGGACAAAATGTACATGATCATACTATACAAGAAAGTTTAAAGAAATCTATCAAATATTTGATGAATAATTATGGAGGAAAAGAACTCGTATTCGAAATACCAGAAGAATTGGATGGCATTAATTACCATTCTGAGTTAATGTTGACAGAAAAAGAAATATTTGAATTAGTAGTAAAGAGAATTAATGAATTTGACGATGAAACAAAAAAAGAAATAGAAAAAATATTATATGATGAATTAGAAAATGGAAGATGTAAATGTTTCACTGGAAGAATCACTCGTATTGTAAATACACTAGTAGGTTTCGATGAAAATATTACAATTGGAATATCAGATAACGAACAAATAATGAATATTTATGATGTATTACTAAAACAAGGAAAATTATCAAAAGAAACATTCAGGGAAGCATTAACAGAAAGAGGATATGGAGAAGATATAATAGTGACATGGGTCGACGCAATCGATGAATAAAAAATTGATTTATTAATGTGTCAATTAATAATATTACTAATATTATTAATATTATTATTTTGCGATACGTCGTTCACCAATTACACCATCATGTTTTAAATTTCTAACTTGTTGTGTTGTGTTATTAATTATTTTTTGTAATTCATCCATTTGTTCTGGTGTTATTTTAATCGGTAATTGTGGTTCAACTACTTCTTTAACTGGCTCTTCAACTATTTCTTTAACAGGCTCTTCAATTATTTCTTTAACTGGGTCTTCAACTATTTCTTTAACAGGCTCTTCAATTATTTCTTTAACTGGGTCTGATGGTACCACAATATTTTTTAATATTTCTTTTAATTCTTTAATTAATAATAATCCTTTTTCAATATTTGATTTAAATAATTTTCGTTTTTTTGTATTTTCTTCTAATATGTTGCGTATAATTAATTTATTAATGTTTAATTCATTTTTATAATCTTTTTGGATTTGCTGATGTTCTTCCATAACTTTTTCTAGCACATTCATTGCGTTTTGTAAATTCTTAACTATTTTTTTATGTGATTTTTTAATTTCATTATATTTTTCAATAATAGATTCGTGGGAGAAATTAATATAATTTTCCAAAATTTTGATATCTTTTTCAATAATATCATTACTTTCAACAATTGGTTGATATAAAGTATCAAATAATTCAACATTAATAGTTAAATTCGACATTTAAATATATACTATATCAAAATAATAAATTATATTATTTTAAACGAATACACATAATTTATTGGACATACAAAAAAATGAAATAATTATTCGTTGATAATATTATTATTAAATATCAATCAAAATGAACGAAAAACAAAAAAAACGATATGATAAAATCTTTTGCGAAGGATTTTATTTACTAAATAAAACAAATAATAATAAAAATTTATCATTCGATGTATCAGGTTCAAAACAAGATGTATATACCGTTGATATAAATATGGAAAAAAATAAAATATTTTGTTCGTGTCAGGATATGAAATCGTGGGCGGCAAAACAACATGTTGTTTGTAAACATTGTTGTTTTGTATTATTTAGAGTATTAAAATGTTTTTCAAATACGAACTCATCAATATTTATCACAAATACAATCAATAAAACAGATTATTTTAATACGTTAACATTTGATCAAAATGAAATTAATTTTATTATTAGTCAATTCGATAAAATTAATTTTCAAAATAATGATTATGTCAATTTACAATTAAAAAATAAATATGATAATATCATATCACAACCCGATCAAACAATAATTTTTCATGGATTGAATAATACTAAGCAAATCACTGGTGATGAATTATGTCCAATATGTTACATGAATATTGAAGAAAACGAAAAAGAAAAATTAGTAATATGTCCAATTTGTAATACATATCTTCATATTGATTGTATGGAGATATATCTAAATACAAGTAAAATATGTAAATGTGTCTATTGTCAAAATGATATATGGAAAAAATATAAACGATCCAATTTACAAAATATTAGTACAAGCGTAAGTAAATATATCAATCTTAATGATATTTAATTATTTTTTAGATTTACGAGATTTACGAGATTTACGCAATGATCTAGATCTTTCAATTGCTCTGCGCTCTGGGAAATATTTATTTTTAATATAATTAACATCGTCCGACATTTCTTTATAATCTGCACTTTTTTTATTATAACTACGATAATTTCTAATCGCATTTAAATGTCTAAGTACTTCACGTCTACCATTATCTTCACCTAATGGAGATTTTTTAATCGCTTGATCTATTGCATGACGTCTTGACATTGTACTTCGTTTAAGAGAATATCCTTCGTCACGAAGTAATCCTGGTTTTGTTACCTTAAATAATTTAGGACCTTTTCCTGGTTTACCTCTGTCAAGAATACATGTTGGAGATACTTTTGATCTTTCAACACGAGATCGGCTACCTGATTTTGATATTCTAGAATATGCTTTTCGAGTATAACCAGATCTTAGAATTTCTCCAGTTGGACAATGTCTTCCTAGTTTTCTACCTGTTGAACGAGATTTTGATACTTTTTTTGAACGAGATTTTTTCATTATTATATATTTAATATTGATATTTTAATATTATTTTAGAAAAAATTGATAAAAAATCAATTACAAATTTATATCAATATTATTATACAAATACAAAATAAATGGCCAATATAGACGAAATTAGTGGATTATCAAAAATAATAAAAGATTATTCAGTACAAATATTACCGGATACATTTGATAGTTATAAATTGATCGATACAATCATAGAAAAAAATTCTCCAACAACTGCATTTTATATTGTTGATCTCGGAGAAGTAGTTCGGCAATGTAAATTATGGAGAGAACTATTTCCTACAATTCAACCATTATACGCAGTTAAATGCAATCCAAATAAAGTAATTTGCAAAGTATTATCATTATTAGATGTTGGGTTTGACGTTGCTTCTAAAAATGAAATGTCATTAGTAAAAGATATCATACCAGATATTACAAAAGTTATTTATGCAAATCCATATAAAGAAAATAGTTCAGTACAATATGCAAGAACAAATAATATTGATTTTAGTGTTTTTGATAGTGAACATGAATTACATAAATTAAAATTATATCATCCAACATGTAAACTATTGATGAGAATTAAAGTAAATGATGCGGGTTCTGAATGTAGATTCAGTGAAAAATTTGGTACAGAAATAACTGATGCGAAACGAATATTACAAATTGCAAAAATTCTAGAACTTGATATAGTCGGTGTTAGTTTTCATGTTGGAAGTAGTTGTAAAAATGGAACACAATATTTTGAAGCTCTCGAAAATACTAAAAAAATATTTGACATTGCAAAAGAAATTGGTTATAATATGAATGTGATAGATATTGGAGGAGGATTTCCAGGCACACGAGATGAGAAATCTATGGTTTTATTGCAAGAAATTACGACAAATATTAATACTGGAATTGAAAAATTCTTTTCAGATATTACAGAATTACGACTATATGCTGAACCAGGAAGATTTTTCGTTCAAACATCTCATACATTACTATTAAATGTAATTGGTAAAAAATCAAAAATAGATGAAACTACCGGAGAAAAATCTTTTTGCTATTATATGAATGATGGTATTTATGGTTCTTTCAATTGTATTATTTTTGATCATCAAAAACCGGAAATGCTTCCATATAATGAAAGAGATGAAAAAAAATATAAAACAATAGTTTTCGGACCAACTTGTGATTCTGTAGATAAAATTAATCAAGAATTATATTTACCTGAATTAGAAGTAGGAGAATGGTGTTTTGTTAGAAATTTTGGAGCATACACAGTCGCATCATCGAGTGATTTTAATGGATTTACGAGAATTAAATGTTTTTACATTTTTACGGATTCAGAAAATAAAATACATGAATTATAATTATTTTATATACATATAATATAATATGGATAAATATAAAATATTACAGAATAATCATATTGATGTAAAGAGAATTAAAAAAAATAATTTAAAATATTATTATACAAATCCAACATATTGTTGTAAATTTTATAAGCCACCACCAATGTTTGACAATATACAACCATATCAATTTCTTGAACCAATACGTTTATTAATGAACTATTATGAAGAAAATCCAATTAATTATTATAAAAAATTATACAACAAATTACTTACACGAAATTATTCACGAGATAATATTTTACACGAAAAACCAGATAGATATTTCAATGAAATGATGATACAATATATTAAATGTAGACCAAATACATTTATAATTACAGTATGGCCAAAAGCATTCCCAAAATTTGATGTATTATTAAAAAAATTACAAGAAAATGGAATAATATATCATGTTAACACCCTTAATTTATCAATAAATGGATTCAAATCATTAATATATCAATTATATTCTGATTCACATCGATTAAAAACATTAAAAGATATTAATGATAAAATAGATTATATTGGATGTGATAGAACAAAAGAAACTAATGAATTTAAAATAATTGTTTTTGATAATATAAATAATTTACCAATTGGTGGTAGTCGAGCGAAATTTAAAGATATTTTACGTAAATTATGTTTTCCAAATAATAATGATCCATTATTAAGAGGAGATGATTTTATACATATACACGATTCATTTTATCAAGCAATTGAATATGCACAAATATATTATCAGGAAAACACACTTAAATTTCTTGATAAACAAAATTTAGAACGATATTTTGGATTTTTTGAAGAAAAAAATAAATTACAATGTTATATTTTATTAAATACTTACAAAAATTGGTTGATTCAAAATATACATCTAATTGATTTAAATAGATTTTTATTAATTTCAAGTGCAGTTTTATTTTCTTATGGTATTCGACAATTTAGAGATTTAGATGGTATAATTTCCAAATATCCCGCCAAAAATATTAAAACAAATGATTTTATTAATAAAATCACACAAGTATTTCTTGATCCATCTACATCATTTGATTTTGCAGATATTGGAATGGAAGGGACAAAATTTTGGCATGAAACTTGGACCAAACCAAATATTAATTTATGCAAATTAATAAAAGCAAAATCAGTTGATGATATGATATTTAATCCAAAACATCATTATTATTTTCTTGGAATTAAAATCATAACTTTAAATATTGAATTAACTAAAAAATTATATGAAAGAAAAAGTCCGAAAGATATTGCAGATATTATTGGAATTAATAATATTATGAATATGAACATGGAACTTCCAAAAATTCAAAATAATCAAAAATTTATTACCAAATTAAAAGAATATTTAAAAAAATTTTATGGTGATACAATTAGTTATAATGAAATGATTAAAAAAATTATTCCATAATATATTAAATAAATTATAAATTTTTATAATAAATTATTCCATAATATATTAAATAAATTATAAATTTTTATAATTTATTTAAATAACAAATTCATCTTTATAATCATGAACTTGTTTATATTCTGATAAATATTTATCTATTAAATAATCAGGATTTTTCATACTATCTTTTTCTGAAATTTGATCTAACATTATTTTTATGTCTGAAGGTGGAAGATATAATTTCTTTTCTGTTTCATCGTATAATTCGACATATAAATTATTTTCAATCACTATGAATCCTAACAAACTATGTAAATAATAATCATATCTGAAACTTTTTTTTCCATTATTTTGAATGTAAATATTACTTTCTTTCATTTGTTTTTTAATTTCATTTTCATATCCTTTATTTTTCAAAATATTATATAATTCATCAGAAGTATATTGATCTTCTATTTGTAAAGCTTGTATTCGTTTATATAATTCTTGATTTATTTTTTGTAAATCTTGATTCGTTTCAAAATATTCTTTTAAATTAATTTTAGATTTTTGTAATGTATCAAGCATATCTAAAGATGACCAACTTCCAAAATCCCATAATATAAATACATATCCACAATTTTTAACATAGTATTCGGTATCATCAATAGTATATTTCCAATATATTTGATTTTGTTCTTTATTTATTTTATGATATAATATGTTATCAAATCGTAAATCTTTGTGCATAAATTTTAATTCTTTCTGTAATAATCGCATGACTGACCATATTTGAAAATAAAATGATTTCCATTCATCACTACTATGTTTCTCTTTAATCCAATCCATAAATGATCCATTTGCAAGTTCATTATATAAAATAAAATTATTGTATTGAATATTATTATTGATTATTGGACAAATATTGTAACCATAAAAAAAAGGTAAATTTTGTGTCCGTTTATTTATTAAAAATTGATTACTTTTTTTAAGCATAAATACTTCTTTCCATCCTTTTACACTTGTATTTTCTTCATTTGAAATATTTGCAATCTGTTTTGGAATTTGTAATATTTTAATTGAAAATACATATTTTTTATCATTTATGAATAATTCAACTTTGAAAATAGTTCCACTACCTCCTTTAGCAATATTTTTATATTTCCTATCATTTATTTTAAATGATTTTTCAGTTCGATTAACAATAGAACAATCATTATTATTTATAACTATATTTTTAGGTTGATTGGTTAATAATTTATATAATTTTAATCGTTCATCATAACTCATTATTATATAATTAACATTTTTATTATTATTTTTTCATTTACAATTATTCATAATTTCATTTTTTTGTAATATTTCTAGTGTATTTTTTTCTCCACGTGAATTTCTCCAAATTGCAGTATTTACTGCAGTATAAATTGGTTTAATATTCCATGTTATCAATAATTTCAATAATTCAATATCATTATTATCACTCGCATAATTTGCTCCATCTTGTGTAGGTTTAATATTTTCATAATATAGTTGTTTAACAAGTTTATGATTCATACCATAACATGCACTATCAGCATCAGTTGAATTTAATATTAATAAATTGTTATTAATTGTTGAACTTGTCATATTTTCTTCAAAATCATCTGAATCGATATTATTCGAAACATAATATAAATTTATTTTTTTAATTGCATCAAATTTATCATACATACATAATAAATTTGTTAAAATATGTTTTTGTGATAGTTCAAGTTTTTGTATCTCTTTGATTAGTTTTTCATCAATATATCCAACCATAATTTTTTTAAATATAAAATACATTACAGATGTATCTAATGGATATTTAAGTTGTGGATATTTTAAATTAAATATTTTTATAATTTCTGTGTCTTGCATTGTATTATAAATATATATATTTATGTGTTTGAATTATATACTAAATAAACTTTATAAACAAATAATTTTTCATTTTTTTAAGTTTATTTTTCTCTATGTTTTCTTGTATTTCTCTTTTTAATTGGTATTATTTCAGTATCTTCTATTGTAATATATTCATAATTTAATATTTGTCCTGTACTTGTTTCATCATATCCTTTTATAATTAATTTCTTACCATTTATTGGTCTTTCTATCATATCATGACATGTATTACAAAGTACACATAAATTTGATTTATGATTTTTATGTATATATGGTTTATTATTTAAAAATCCATCTTCAGTACAATTATTTTGTGGATTAATATGATGAGTTTCTAATGGTATTTCATTTGGTTTGGGAATTTTTCCACATATCATACATTGTGTCATATATAATGTATTATTATAATTACTCGTTTTTTCTTTTATCGATTTTTCATTTCCACATAATTCATTTTTAATATTATTTGCAATAGACATGAAATTATCATCGTTTATTATATATTTTGCCATATTAAGACCATAAAAACTTTCTCCACTTCCTTCTCGTAAATTTCTATCATATACAAATGTATTTTTTATTTCATCATAATCAACATGTAAATTAAAACATTTCACATTTATTAATGATTTTAATTTTTGTGTTTCAACAATTTCATGCAAATGTGATGCACTTATAAATGATGATTTCGCGGATGATAATAATTCAATTGTTGCAAGTGTTATAATTTTTGCAGATTCGTGTTCAGTTCCTGATGCTAATTCATCAGATATTACCATTGTATTTTGATCATTATGTTTTAATATAGATCGTAATTCGGATATTTCAACACCAAAAGTACTTTGTCCTTTAAATATATTATCATAACCAGTAATACGTGTAAATAAATTATGATACGGAACATATTCATATTTAGTGGCAGGAACATATAATCCAGATTGTGCTAAAATAATACTTAATCCAATACTTTTCATTAATGAACTTTTACCAGCTCCATTAAGACCAAATAATAATACACCATCCAAATTATTTTTTCCAATTTGTAAGGATGTTGAAATATATTCATTATCTGATATACGTTCAATAATCGGATGTCTTATATTTTCAAACTTAATAAAAGATTTATTATTTTCTCCAAAAGTTGGTTTGCAATATTTATATAATGATGCTGTTTTTGCTCCTGATTTTAAGAAATCAATTTTTGCTATTATAATATTAAGTTTATTAAATAATGATCCAAAATTATCATACATTTCTGATAAATATTTTAAATATATATTTTTAACTAAATTAGTTAATTTTTCTTTTAATAATATAATTTTACTCGAAACTTCATTTAATTTTGGAACGAAAATTTTACAATTATTTCCTCGTGTTTGTTCATTAAAACTTAAATCATTAATTGAAACAGAATATAATTGATTCACTTGAACACTTTTTGAATCAGATAATATTTTTTTTAATGTATTTGCTCTTTTTTTAGTAAGTAATAAATAATGACCATCTCTATCATTATACTCAAGTTTAATTAATAATTCATCATTATTTTTCGATTTTGGAGAATCTGGAGAATCAATAATATATTTATTTAATGCATGAAGTAGATCATTCATAAAATTTTCACATGTATATATCTCATTTTGTAATTTATCAATATCAGTATTTGTACCATTTATAAAAAAAGATGTTTTAATATCGTTCAATAAATTTTTACTCATTTCTTCTAAATTAAATATTTTTTCATATTTTTCAATAAATTTATTTAATCTATTTTTAATAAGATCATCTCCAAATAAATAATTATATAAATTAATATCATATTTCTCAATTTCACTGATTAATGATTGTATTATTTCATATGATGACATTAAATTATAAAAATCGCATGGATTCAATAATGCAAGTGCTATTTTTCTATGTAATCTCTCTATGTCAAATACATTTTTTAATTTTTCTTCTAGAATATTATAAAAATTATTTTTAATTATTTTTTCAATTGCATCATACCGATGTTGTAATTCTTTTCTATCTATAATCGGATTAAGTAATGTATCTTTCAAATATCTTTTACCCATACTCGTTGATGTATTATTTACCACATCAAATAAACTTCTAATTGAACATCCAAGTTTATATTTATTTATTTCAGATCCATTTGTGATAACATCTAATTGATACATTGCATTATTACTTAAATTTAAATATTTATTATTCTGATAAATTTCAGGTTGTATCAATTTATTTACTATATTAATATTATGATCTATTGCGAAAGTTAATAAATTAACATATGAAACACGAGCATAATTTTTATTTTCTAAATCTAATGTCTCGATAATAGATAATTGATTTTTAGTTTGAAAAATCTTAGATAATAATTCCGTTTGGTATATAATTTTAGTTGTATTTTTAAGATCAGACATATTGATATGATTTTTAGTATTAATAATATCCAAATAATTTATTAGTTGTTCAGTACTCATTAAAGTAAAATTAACTAAATCTAATATTATTTCTTTTGGTTGATATGTATGAATAAATCTAATAATTTCATTTATAGAATTTTCCGTATCATTTTGTGACGAATATGATTCATATATCACATTTTTTCCTGTGGTAAAATCTATCGCACACATACCAGCACATATTATATTTTTCTTTTTATTTATCTGTTTTTCTTCTTCAATATAAATCGATACTACATTATTTGAATCAATTGTATTTAATTCTTCAACGTATGTACCAGGACTATAAATACCTGTTATTTCACGCTTTGGATGAGGAGGATTAGTTACTTGACTGACAACAACAATTGTATAATTTTCTTCTAATAATAATTTAAGAAATTTAGGTAAAGTAAAAGTTGGGAATCCTAACATTAAATAATTAGATTCATCTATTTCTAAATTATTTTTATTTTTACGAGTTAATACAATATTTAAAATATTACTAATTTTTGATAAATCTGGGCCTTTTGTTTTAATACTATATGCTTCATAAAACGATCCAACTTGCATTAATATTATAGTTGTATCTTTATCATACTTTTTAATATATTTCTCATGATATTCAATATATTCTTGAAAAATTGTTTTATCTCCTGACATAACACAATAATAATAGTATGTTGCTAATTATTATTATTGAACAAATCTTTATGTTATTTTAATCATCTTTTTGTAAAATTTTTTGTATCTTACGTTTAATTTTTTGTTTAAGTTTTTCAATTATATATGCACGAATTTCTAGTTCACGACTCGGTATTTGATATAATTGAATTAATCCATTATGATCCATAATAAATTGTTCTATCATCCTTGCAACAAATTTCTTGGTGAATAAATTTTCTTTAATATATTCGAGTTTTTTATCAACTGACGATTTTGTATGATCTTGCTGTTTTTTATAATCACTCAAACTAGTAATAAATTTAACATTTTTTCCATCATCAATTTTGAAATATTTACAAATATTCTTGAAATCAGAATAAAACCATTCATTCAAGAATTTTTTATAAACATATTTACCAATTTTAATTTTCATATCTCTATCTTCCCCCTGTGTTAATGGCATATTTGTGTCAAATAATGGATGTGCAAAAGAATCTCCAAATGCACCATTCATTGCTAATTGTGTACTTGTTGCGGTTTGATATGGATTTGGATATGGACCTGTTACTCCTGGAATTATTGGTGTTGATGATGTTTGCATTACATTATTTCCTAAATATGGATATGCATTATATGATGTCATTGGTGCTGGTAATGTTGGTATCATTGGATTACTTCCATATAATCCTGGCATAACATCTGGTATTGCAGCTGTTCCAAGTGGAGATATTCCCTTGGAAATTCCTGGATAAATATTCATACCTGCATTAGTTGTTCCAATATTAAATGGTTGTTGATAACCAATACCCATCATGGATAGTTGAGAATTATTCATATAAGGAGTTTGTTGATTAATTGGTAAAGTAACATTGGTATTATCGATATCATAACCAAACATTGATGGAGTTTCAGACATCTGAGGCATTGAAATTAAATCAGAAATATTCGGAATTGGGCCAGATGTTAAAATACTTGCTGGTGGCATTTGACCTACATATTGTAATGGTAATCTAGACATGTATATATATAACTAGAATATATTTATTTTATTCTATTATTTTTTCTTTAATAAATATTTTAATATATTTACGTAATTTATCATTATAATTAATTGTTTTATTATATTTATATCTATCATTTATTCTTTCATATGCTTTCATTATAATTTCTTCCATAAATTCATTATTAGCTAGTTTTTTTTTAATCTCAGATATTTCTGTTGCAGTAAATGATTGAATCAAAAATGATTTCCAAAATTTATTAATAAAAAAAATATAAAAATTAGTAAATATATTTCGAATCAATGGTATTTCATCTATAAATACAATCCAACTACTATTTAGTATTCGATCTAGTGTTGCATATGGTAAATTTTTAAATTCTTGGACAAAAATAATACTTTCCTCAAAAGAATGTATATTATAAATTAATTCTAAAAAGTTTTTATCGTCAATATTTAATGGAACCATATAATTAACATTCTGAATTGTATTATTATTTCCAGCATCACATTCATCCGCAAAAACAATTTGTTTCGACTCTTCATCAACATATGGATTTGTCGGACACGTTATTTTATCTATAGAAACATATGGTGTTAATAATATTGGATGAATATATGGAGTATTTGGTGGTACACATTTTCCAATACATCGTTGTTTATGAATACTATAAATTGGTTTTTGTTTATCCATATTTATATTATTAAGAAATAAAATATTTATTATTAATATAGGATTTTAATATGGAACAAAATGAAACACTACAGGATAAAATAGTAAAATTAAAAATAAATTTTAAAACTGCATTTTTATCAAGAAATATTACTGAAATGAATAGTTTATTAACACAAATGAGAGTGTTTCATGGAAATATGTTACAAACATTACTAATGAACCAATTGCAACTTATTAAAAATACATCTAAAACCGATAAAGATTTTTATGATATTAGTTCATATTTTTGGTTATGTAAACAAGCCGAAATCGCAATCGAAGAATGTGCTGTATCTTTACAAAATGTATTGCAATTCCAACAAATATCAGAAACTATAATAGATGATTCAAAAAATAATCCAACTATACATTCAGAAAATATAACTAAACAATCTCAAACTGGTGGAGGTATTGATGATAATACTATACCAAATAATCATTTATACACAGAAGATGTAATGGAAGGAGGTTATACAGAAGAAGTAGATTCGGAGGAAGACTCTATTGAACAAGAAGGAGGAGCTAGTAATGATATTGATAAATTAAAACTTCCATCATTGATACTTTTCTATAGTAGTGATTGTCCTCATTGTATTAATTTTTTACCAGAGTGGGAAAAACTTGAACAGGCACTTTCAAATATAAATGGAAAAAAAATTAATATTGTTAAAAATAATTGTAAAGAAGATCCGAAGACATGTTCAACATTTGGTATTAATGGTGTGCCAACTATTAAATTATTTTATGATGGAATGACTGAATACGAGGGCACAAGAACAGTTAATGATTTAATAAAATTTATAAAAGAACAAACAAATATTAAAATTAATTAAATAATAACAGTACCAAATCCAAAAATTGGTAAATCACAGAATATAAATTTATCATTAATACAAATATTTTCAGGATTTTTCATAAATTTAATTGTCACACGAGAAGTCATCGTTTGTAATAATTCACAAGTATTATTATAAATATTAGTAATGATACATGGTTGTATTGTATTTCTGATATGTACTGTTATTTTTGAATTGACACGTAATTTTGATGGATGAAACCATAATGTTAAATCTGCATCAAATGATTCTTTTGGATTTTGCAATATATCCGAAGAAATGATAATCATATTTTTATTAATTTTCTTTTCATTTTCATATGTATTATCTAAGAATGATAATTTGATCGTTGCCAAAGTACCAACCAATAATGATGAACAAGGTATTCTTTTATTATGAATTGATTCAATATTAATATATTTAAACCTATCAACATCATCTGCAAATGGACCAATTAAATATTTTTTTTTAATATCTATAATTCCATTAAACATAATTCCTGCTACAATACAGCCTATATCTTGAAAATAATATTTATCAGTAATATGAAATTCTGTGTTAGATATTGCATTTTTATTATTGACAATAAATTTTTGTTTTGATATCCAAATAATAAAATCATTAAATTTTGAGATGCCATAATTTGTCACTGATGAAATTTCAAATAAATATGTTTTTTCAGTTTGATATTCAATATCATAATTTTCGTCGACAATAGTAATTTCTGTTATAAGAATATTTTTAATTTTTTCAATGCAATCGTGTATTATTTGGTTTGTTGCTAAATCACTTTTAGTGATTATTATTGATAAATTTACTTTCAAAAATTGACAACATTTAATATATATTGAAATTCGGTTATATTTATCAGATGTAAATTCATCCATTGGATTAATAAATAAGAAATAGTAATTCGGTTGATAATTCATCATTCCAGATAATATTGTTTGAATATATTTAGAATCTCCTGGAAGATCTATAAATGTTACAATATTTTTTGACATATTACATATTTCATTATATGATTTACAATTTTTATAATTATAAATCATATTATTTGTAGTTCCAATTATTCCTGTTTTTATACTTGACGTTTTGCCTGTATTTAATTCATGGAGATGATTACATACTAAAATTTTTAAATTTCCATCACCATCATCTGACATACCGTATAATATATGTCCCAAAAAAGTACTTTTACCACTAAATGAATCTCCAATAAATGCAATTCTTGATTCGTTTAAATATAATTCATGCATATTTTTTCGTATTGTAACTTTTATGTATTTTTTTTCATTTTCATATAAATATTCCAAATTATAAATTTTAGCATCAGATTGAAATGTTGCATCCGAAATTACCTTAATAGATGTATTCATATCATCTTCATCAGTAAACCCATATATAGTACCATTATCATCAACACCAATAAAATATATTGCTTCGCCATCTCCTTCATATAATCTCCATTTTAATTGTGAAATTATATGATTAATATGTTCATTATCAAACATTGATAATGAACGTTTATATTCAGTATTTCCAATATCTGACTCAGGCTGCATTCTGATACATGTTATATTATTTTGATATTAAATTACTTTTTTAATTATTACTTTTTCAATTTTTTGAATTAAATATTTATATCCAAAAAATTGAAAAAGCAATAATCTGTATAATCCTTATATTGATTACATATTAATATATAAGGATTTGCCTTTTTACTTAATTAGACATACTAATAATGGGTATTAAAGGACTTCATAATCTTATAGTCAAAAATGCGCCTAATTCAGTTGTGATTAAAGATCAGAAATCATATTGTGATAAAATAGTTGCAATTGATACAAGTATTTTAATATACCAATATGTAATTGCAATTCGTGGATCAGGGCAAGATCTTGTTGATAATGACGGAAAAATGACTTCGCATATTTTTGGAATAATTTACAAAACGTTAGGTTTACTAAATATTGGGATCAAACCTATTTTTGTTTTTGATGGAAAACCTCCTGCTATTAAACAAGGTACTTTAAATGATAGAAAACAATTACGTATACATGCGCAAGAAAAGTTAGAATCAGAATCTGACGACGATGAAAAAAATAAATTATTTAAAAAAACTGTTTCAATCTCAAGAGAAAATATGGAAGATTGCAAAGAAATTTTGCAATTGTTGGGATTACCAGTTGTGAATGCTCCAGAAGAAGCTGATGCACAATGTGCATATTTAGCAAAATGTGGAGCTGCATATGCGGTAGGATCGGAAGATATGGATCTTCTAACATTTGGTTCTGTTCGTTTACTACGTAATTTAACGTCAAGTAAACGACATGAAGGTGTTCGTGAATTTGAACTTAGTAAAATATTAGAAGAACTTAAGTTAACTCATGAACAATTTGTAGACTTATGTATTTTATTAGGATGTGACTATACAGACACAATACATGGTCTTGGTCCAATTAATGCAATTAAATTAATTTCTCAATATAAATCGATTGATGAAATTATTAAAAATGAACCAAAAATTAAATCTGGAAAATATAAACTTCCAGAAAAATATAATTATGATGAAGCAAGAGAATATTTTCGATCTGCAAAAGTGAAAGATATTTCAGAACTTACAATTGAATGGAAACAACCCGATTATCATAAATTATTTGAATTACTACATAAAAAATATAGTTTTAGTGATGAAAAAATACTTGAAATTATTAGAAAAATTAAAAAAGTTCATCCGGCAGAAAGTATTCATATTCCAAAACATGCTATTACTACATATTTTACTAGTCAACCAAAACAAATTGATAGACATCCCAGTCGCAAAAAGCAAACAGTAAATGGAAAAATAATTAAAATTATTACTCCCAAAATAGAAATTATTAATGATCTGAAAGTAAAAGCTATTCCATTAGAAGAAATTGAAAAAGATATTATTTAATTTATTTATTAATAAATATTATAATATTTATTAATAAATTTTATGTTTATATTTTTTATATAATTTTTTTTCACCAATGTATCCAGTTGATTTATATTTATCTTTATAATATTTATAATGTAATGTATTTTTAACATATTGTATTTTATCTATAAATAATAATGATCCACCAATATAAATTTTATCAGTATTTAAAAATGACATTTGTTCTTCATATGACATTTTTTTTCTAAATTCATCCATTAATAAAATATCTTTATCATTCATTTTTTCCATTTGTGTTAAAATACATTTATTTAAATATCTTGCATTTGTACAATCTATTAAATCATTTGTATTTGTATTATATATTTTTTCAATAATATCATTAAAATTAAAATAAAATGATTTTAAATCTGGATTAGATTTAGTTGAAAGTATAAATTTATTTATAATACTAATATGTTTTTTATCAAATACTCCACTAAAAATATTATCTTCATATTTTTCATTTTGTAGTAAATTTATATCAAATGGAGTTATAAATAATAATTGTTCTAATGGTGTTAAATAATTTTTGGTATCTATTATTAAATCTTTCCGCATATCTTCATTTAATAATTTAATTTTTTCATTTAGTAATCCTTCGGTAGTAAGTGCATTTAAATATAAATATATATCATTGATTAAGGGAGAATTATGATATTTGTAATAATGTTTAAAAATAGAATAATCATCATTAAAATAATAATCAACAATCCATATTATTCCTTTAATATATTCTTCAACTATTTCATTTAAATCAACATTTTTATATCCCAATTTAGCAATAGTTGAAACATTTAATTTTTGTTTATATTCATCTAACATATTGTGAAATTTATATATTTCAATATCATATTTAGTTGTTCCAATATATTTATCTTTATAATATTGATCTGTAATTGATGTTGCAAATGGTATTAAACCAATATATTTATTTTTATATTTACTTATAAATATTGGAACAAACCCACTATAATATTTCATATAATTAGATATTGCCGGAAGTTGATTTTTAGTCGATGTTTTGCAATAAATAATTAATTCTTGTATTAATTCAACTGGTGTTATGAAATCAATATAATTTTCTTTATGCTGTTCAAGTATTTTTTGAATATTTTGATCAATATTTGTATTATTTGCAATACGACTTGAATATAATGATTTTCTATCAATTTGATTTTTTATATTGTCAATAAAATTTTTAAATTCATATTCGTGTGTGTTTCCAATTATATTATTTATCAATGGCATAAAAATATTCAAATTAGTAGAAAATGAAGAAATATGATCATCAATAAAAAGTTGCAATTCATCATAATCTCTTGAAAAATTATAATCATTTATAAAATTATCTATATTAAATGGATTTATATCAACATATTTTGTTTTAAAATTATTAATATATTTGGTTATATATTTCATTAAATTATAATAATTATGAAAATTATTAGCATAATAATTTCGTTTTAAAATTTCTTCTTCATCATCTTTTAATATTTTTAATAATTCATAAAAAACATGAAAATTTAATTCCCAATGTATTTTTTTATTAATTTTAGTTTTTTTTATTAAATATGGATCTTCTAATATATTTTGTTTTAATATTATATGTAACGTATTTGCATAAGCCGTATATAATAAATCAATATCTTTTGTTGCATCATATGATTCTATTTTGGGTAAAAAATCATCTCCAAAAAAAGAAAATATTAACACAATATCATTAATAATTCTTGATGCATTTAATGTTCCAGTATATTTTAATTTTCTAATAATATTTATAATATATTTAGATGTATCTTCTTTTAATTTATCAATATCAATAATATTATACACCTGTTGTCCATTATTTTTTTTGGTATCCTCAGATAATTGTTGATCATGGCGTAATATATATACTTTATTTACATCTTCAATTATCATCATTAATAATATCATATCTGCATCAGGACTAAATACAGTTATATTTTTAGTGATATTATTTTGTTTATAATTTATAAAATCAATAATTTTCTTTTCTGCTTCTCCCCGTTCAGTATAGTCTGATATTATTAAATTTATATTTATATTTGTAATTTTTTCTAATTTTTTATGAAAAATATTGCTATTTAATTCATTTGTTAAAAATTGCATCAACCCAGTACCTGGCGAAATATTATTTTTACTCCAGTGTATTTTATTAATTAAATATTTCCATTTGTTATAAATAAATTTATCATCATTATTAATATTTTTTAATTCTCCTTCATGTTCTTTTAATATTTTTTCTTCCATTTTTTCTGAAAAACTTCCAAGATATCTACGATGACGTTGTTCAATCATTTTTCCTTTAGATGGTACACCATCAATACCTATATAAATAGTTTGCAATTTGTTTGAATCAAATATTTTTTCAATAATAAATAATAAATGTTCAAGAACTTTATTTATAATAATTGAATTGATTTTTTCTAAAGTAAAATATTTATTAAAATTAATATATATATCATCTTCTGTTATTCCAATATTTTTTATATCAAATATATTAATTAAATTATATTCATCCATTATTTTATTAATATTATCACTTTCTGTTAATCCATTATTTGATAAAGAAACAATATATTTTAATAATAAATTTAAATCATTAATACATTTTCTACTAATAATATGAATAACTGAATTAAAATCAAAAAACAAATGATTTATATCTGGTATTTTTTGATATGGATAATAAATATCCATCACAATATCTTTACTATGAAATCCTTCTTTCATAGATGTTTTCCAAATATCCTTTATACCTCTAAAAAATCTTTCAATTCCCATTGATAAAGATATATAATATAGTAATATATATATTTATTTGATGTGATTTAATAATTCTGTAAATAATTCTTTATAATGATCATTTAAAAAATCATCATCAAGAATACATTCAATATATTGTATCATATTTTTATTTGATTCAGGATCAATTTTATTAATATCAGTTCCTAAATCAAATAAATATTTAGCAAAATCAAGATCAAAATCCAGATTCTTAATTAATTTGAATAATAATGGTATATCATTTTCAGTTTCATTATTAATCATATCCATAATATTTTTATTATTACAACATTCTTTTAGTTTTGTTATTATTTCCATACAAAAATCTTTATCATTTATAAAAATTGTATTCACAGTATGATACATTACATCTTGATCACGAATCATAATAAATGGATCATCTAATAGTATTTGTTTAATTTGAGAACTATTACAATTATTCAAAATAGTTGTTATATTTTCAGTATCAGTTAATACATCATTTAAATTATTTTTGGCTTCAGTTAATTGATAATCTTCAGATGAATCATCGTCTGATATATTAATATTATTTAATGTTGGATCTATAAGTTTATTAATAACTTTATCATAAATTAATGCTAAAATATCAAATGCAAATGGAAAACGTGATATAAATTTATTTATTATTTCAATATCATTTTTATCTTCAAAAACTTCATATGTCACCATAGTTTCATTTAATTCTTCATCTGTTATATTATTTAAACGAATCGAAAAATTATTATCAAGTATTTGTTTGTATGAAATCCAAGTTTCATTTGATATTTTATAATATAATTCATATTGTGGAATATCAATAAACCAAATTGTTATTTTAACATATACACTATTATTCATTATATACATATGTTAAGAAATCTTTATGCTAATTTATTACATATTCATTTCATTCTCAAATTCATTTTCAGTTAAAATACCACTATTTTCTATTTTACATTCAACAATCGGTTTATCATTTTCTCCTGTAAATGTTTCTTCTATCATATGTACAATATTCATTCCTTTTCTGACTATTCCGAAAATAACATGTTTATTATCTAAATTTGGAGATCCATTCGAATTTGTTAAAATGAAAAATTGAGATCCATTTGTATCTGGACCACTATTTGCCATTGATAATAATCCTTCTTGATTATGACTTAAATCAAAATTTTCATCGTCAAACATATTTCCATAAATTGATTTTCCACCTGTACCATCATTATATTCAAAGTCTCCGCCTTGAATCATAAAATTTTTAATTACTCGATGGAATATAGTTCCAGGATATGCTTTTTCAGATAATACCGCAAAATTATGAGCAGTTTTTGGTACAATATCATCAAAAAGTTCTATTAAAATTCTTCCCGAATCAATTTTATTGATTGAAATATCCATAAATATTTTTGTACGTGTCGCTGGTATTATTATTTGATTAATTGCAGAATCAATCGCCGAATCAATTTCGGTATCATTAATAAGCTCATCTTCTTCATTATTATTTTTGAATATTTTTTGATTTTGCTGAATATCATCTTTGTTTGATTCGATAATTATGGATTTTTCTATTTTTTTAGATATGAATTCCTTATATAAAAAATAAATACAAACGATTCCTATTATTAATATTATAAAAGTAGACTTTTTCATGTTTAATATATAATGAATTATATTATTTTATTATTTAATAAACTTATTTAATAAAAATTTACAAACATTTATCAAAAAATTGTGATTATAAAAATTTATCAAACATTTATCAAAAAATTGTAATCATAAAAATTTATCAAACATTTATCAAAAAATTGTGATTATAAAAATTTAACAAACATTTATCAAAAAATTGTAATCATAAAAATTTAACAAACATTTATCAAAAAATTGTAATCATAAAAATTTAACAAACATTTATCAAAAAATTGAAAAATAAAGTTTATATAAAATTCATTATTCATTTTAATATTAACTATCTTGTATTTACAATACATCTATTATATGTCGTTGATTGATATTTATTTACAATCAACTTTGAAAAATATTAGTGATTTAAAAAATGAATTATCTGAAGTGTTTGATCATCCAACATCAAAATTTCCAAATTATTCAAAAATATTTCAACAAAATGTTGAAAATAGTTTTGCATTTATCGATGCAAAACTAGAACTAGAATTACAAACAACAAAAGCTGAAATTGAATATTTACAACACAAACATGAAACTGATCGTGAATTATACAAAATTCATGTAGAAAATCAAATTAATGAAAATTATAATGAATTTTATTATGATCCTCGTATACAACAACTTGAAAAGTTTGAACAATCAATCCAATTTCAAAACATGAATCCATTATGTCAACAAATGATGATAAACACAAATAAGAATTATTGTCAAACGATTCTAAATATTATTAATTTTGAAGCATCACAACAAACAATTTGGATGAATTTTAAAGTATTCGAATTTGAAGATTCACAAAAACATATGAATAATCTTAATAATATTCATGAACAATTCATTCAAAAATTAATAGAATTTTCAAGTATTGGTTCTGATGAATATCATATTCCACAAAATATAAATGATTTTTTGAAAATGGAAATTATACATGAACCAGTAGTAATTGAACCAGAAATTGGACCAGAAAATATTGAATTAAAATTATCGTTACAATTACCACATTATAGACTTCCAGATAGAATTTTTTCTGGTCCTGGTGGAGTTTTACCAATATTGTCATCAAAAATAACAAATCAAATTACAATCATGCAACACGCAGTTAGAAATAAATATATTCGTACTATTCATAATCATCAATTAACATCATCGCAAAAAATTGTATTGGGTAAATATTGCGAACAATCTGATTTTATTTGGTGTTTTGATGAACCAGAACAAATGGTCAAACAAGATCTTATTACGAATGAACAAATTGACAAAATATATAATAATTTTTCTCCAAAATTTCATTCTGGTGAAGAACCAATCCGAATACCAAAAGAAAGAACTATATTCACAAATAGAATGTTACAATCAAGGATTAGTACTGTGAAATGTTCCACCAGAATGAAAGAAATATGGAGTATTATTCATAATATAAGTTTTATATTCCCGGAGTTTCAATATGGTTGTGGATTAGAATTATTATCTCCATTATCAGTTAATTATGATTATACACATAATAATTTATCAATATTTGGAGGAGGAAGATCAAACTTATTATCACAATATGAAACTGTATTCAAAGAATTATTAGAAGAAGGACACATCGTATTTTCAGAATCAATTTTATCATTACAATATCAAGTTGATATTCGTAGAAAATATGGATTCGAACCATTTGATAATACAGTTGCAAAATTTTTACCAATTTCTGTTTCGCATGGTGATGACAAAATTCAATTCAGAACAATGGTAATATTTTCTGATTCAACGAATTGTAAATTACTCAAAAATGAATACGGATTTCCATATATTTACATTGATGTTTAATTTATTTATTTAGTTTGTTTGATAAAAATTGAATTTTTAAATATTTAACCATGGTAGATTTTACAATGATTATAACATATTATTACAAAATTTTCTTTTCTTTTTATTTAATATACTATGGCTGCAATTAAAAAATATAATATTGATTATCATAGTAAAAATATTGAAAATATTGAATCCAAATTAGCTTCATTATCACCATCTTATAAATATCCTGACAGACAAAATCTTGGCCCTGGTGGAGTTTTACCAATATTACCAACACAAATAACTGATCATATTACAGAACTACAACGTCAAATTAGAAATGAATATCTTCTTGCAATATCACGCACATCAAACCAATCATATAAAAACAAATTAAAAAAATATTGCGAAGAATCCGATTTTGTTTGGTGTTTTGATGAACCGGTTCGGATGGTTGAACAGAAACTTCTTACTAATGAACACATTGAACAAATCAACAAGAGTTTTCCAAAAGAATTTCATTCAGGTGCAGCCCCAATAATAATACAACCTGATGGAGATATATTCTCTAACGAAACGTTAAAAGAAAGAATTGATAAAGTGGTATGTTCAACGCGGATGATAAAAATATGGGAAATTTTGAAAAATATAAGTTTTATATTTGATGAATTTCGGTATGGATGTGGACTGGAATTGATATCAAAAGAATCCGTCGAATTGGATTATACACATAATAATTTATCAATATTTGGAGGATCCGCAAGTAAAAAAACAGATACAAAAAAATTAACACAATATGAAACGGCACTCAACGAATTAGCTGAAGAAGGATATATTAAATTTTCTGATCAAATATTATCATTGCAATATCAAGTTGATGTTCGTGAAAGACATAATTTTGAACCATTTGATAACACACATGAAAATTTTCTCCCTTTGTCCGTTTGTCATAAATTTAAATCATATTCTGGATGTTTTGCATGTATGATAATATTAACAGATTCTATCAATTATAAAATTCGTACAAATAGTTATGGATTTAAAGAGATTTTCATTGATATTTAATTTATTTAATAAAATAATTATTCATAATTTGATAAAAACCATTTTTTATATTCATCTGATTCAAAATTACATATGAATGGAATTTTAATTATTTCCATTTTAATTTGAGTGTTGTCAATAATTGGTTCTTCATATTTTTTTGATAATATATTATATGCAATAACCGGAATTTTTTTAATGTTACCATGTGATGTTTGTACACGAACGCAATTTAAATGTTTGCAAATTTCAATAGGTATATCTAATATTATAAAACGAATATTATATTTATATTCTTTTGCAAGTTCAATAAATGGTTCTCTTGATGTGTAAGATAAATTAGTATTATCAATTATTACATTTGCTTCTTTTGATAATGCGAGTATCGTTTCTTTTTTACATTTTGCAGGTGTTTTTAATGTATCTTGATTTATATAAATATATGATGGAAAATATTTTTTTGAAATAGTAGATTTGCCGGATGCAGGCAATCCTATCATAATTAGCATTTCTTTTGATTTTTTTTCTTTTAATTGTTTTTGAATTAAATCTGAATATTGTTTTCCAATATATGATATTAAATTTAATGATTCAACTGGATTTGCACAATATGTATATACATATTGTTTTTGATTAAATACATCTTCTGGTATTTTAAATTGTAATCCAATATTATTTGCAAAAAATTTATCTGATGAGCTAAAATCTTTTTTAATTTTTTTATCAGTATATTTTCTTCCAGCGGCATCTCCACAATAAAATGAATTATTTTTATCAAAATTTTGATCTAATTTTATTTTTTCAACAAGAAAATCCATCATACCTGTAAATGGTTTACGATAATAACCTTCATCAGTTGAAATTAAAATATGTATTGGAATATTTAATGCGTCTCGTATTTGAATCAATTGATTAAATACATCTTCTTTTGTTACATTTTTTTTAGATATTCCATTTTGATTTGTAAATATTACAATTGTAAAACCATCATCATATAATTTATTTAATACTTCTTTTATATTTGGATATTGAAATTTCCAATCATCTGCATTTTCTGGAAATTTATTACCGGATTTTGGTATAACAAGTGTACCATCTTTATCAAATCCAGCTATTTTTTTAATAGGTTTATTATCATATAAATTATAATAAATCGTTTCATACTCTATAAAATTATTATCTGTCATTTTTATTATTATATTTATGATCAATATTTAGATAATTAAAAATTCAATTTTTTTAATTTTCTTTTAATAATATATATGAATCCAAATAATAGTAACCAATTAATAGATGGATTATTTGATCCAATTTTATATGATTATGTTCCTCCAACTGTATCAGAAAATTGGAAAAAATATCTTCGTATTAAAACAACAAACTATTTTGATACGCGTAGAAAATATAATAATCAACATCCAAAAGCATTAGAAGATATTAATTCACAAGAACTAAATTTTTATGTTGAATTATTAACTGATCTTAATACACAATATCCAAAAACATTAGATGAAATAAAACGAAAAATAGTTGAATTAAGTAAAGATAAATCGCAATATACTTTATATTTAGCAATTGTTAATTTATATTATGAATTAGAATTATTGTATCAAATTATTTTGGGTGTTTATAAAAATAATTTAAATAAATATCTTATTAAATTTAATAAATATGGAAGAGATGGCATTCTTGATGATTGGTTTTTAAAAAGATCAGATGATGATATTGCGAATGAAATAAAAGCAACAACAAATATTGAAGGATTTAGTAATAATATTAAACCATTTACTGAGAAAATCCCAGGATGGATAGTTATATTTTTCTTTATAATAGTAATAATATTACTTACCAATTATTCAAAAAAATGAAATTTTAACATTTAATAACATATTTCATTATATTATTAAATAAAACAAAAATGGCTTCAAAATCAGTATTATATGATTTGACTGATCCAAAATTAGATATTGATTCAATTGTATTTCCAGATTTTACTATTAATATTAATCAAAATTTTATAAATGTAAATCCAAAAATTAATGTTAAAGTAGAAATTGGAAAGTTTCATACAAAAGAAACATGTAATTGTAAATTTCCGACAGATAAACAATATGTTAAAAAACACATTATTTTGTATAAAGATAATGTAACTAAATTTGTACATTTTATGACACTTCTTACAGCAAAAATAGAACCTCTATTAAATAATTCTAAACCAAAAATAACATCATATGGAAAATGTAAATTTGATGATTATTTAAAAGAAAAATCATCAAATGTAATTCAATTTAATGTCAATGATAATTCAATAAATATTGAAAATAATAGTATTTGTACTATTAATATTTATTGGTGGTTTATGACTAATTTAAAAACAAATGGATTTAATCAAGGAGGATATGCTCTTAAAATAATATATGATGATAGAAAAGAAAAACAACAATTTATTGAATTACATAAATTTGATGAAGAATATGAAAGATTGAAAGAAAAATATGAAAACAAAGAACAAAATAATTATATCAAAAAAATTGATAAGAAAAAAACATATTTTTATAAAGAAACTGATGATATTGAACTATAATTTAATTTATGATTTTTAATTGATTAAATGGTTCTTCATAAATTAAATTATTTGTCAACATCATTGCTAATATATGTATATAATTAAATTTTTGTTTTGAATCATATAATATATTTTCAAAATCAATTTCAGAATTTATATTGTAATAATTATAGCCATCATAAATTATTAATGAACCATATTTATTATATATTTCTTTTAATACAACAAATGATTTATATGCATATTTTAAAACTGCATCTACATATAATGGTGCAAAAATTTTAAATCTAGCTTCAATGTTTCCAATATACTGCCCTTTCCATAAATAATAAATTGGTTCAGTACTTTCATTATTATTTTGTTCTTTTATCCATCCATTAAATGCCCATTGCATATATTCATTTGTTGGATTTTTATTTTCATCTATAAATTTTTTAGCTACTCCTAAATATTTCCATGCATTTTCAAGATTTAATGATGTGAAATAGAATTTATCATCCAATGGATAAATATCTATTGGACCAATAAAACAAGGGCATAACAAATGAGACCATTCCTCATTTGATGTCGACGATATGTCAACACAATACACATCCTTGTTAATTATTTCTTTGTCACATAGTAAACATGACATAATTTATTTTTATATATGTGTATAATTAATACATTTCATAATTCTTTATATAGGAATTTTCGCTCCGTATTTTTTCAACAATTTGTTTTATAGTAATAGAAGATCCGGGTTGACACAATAGATGAATAAAAATTGATTTATTAACTATTTGAGGTGTATACTTATAATATATATCAATAAAATGACTATAAAATATATTACATATTATTATCCATTATATATTTTCGCTCCGTATTTTTTCAACAATTTGTTTCATAATAATAGAAGATTGTGGTAAGACTTGTGGAATATTTATTCTGCAATTAGGACAATTTGGATTTGATGAATGTGTCTTGACTTGTTCAAGGCATGATTTACAAAATGTATGACCACATAGTAATGTTATTGGTTCTTTTAAAATATCTCTACAAATTGGACATTCAAATATATCTTTAAATTTTATTAATTCTTTTGGATCACAATCGAATTCTTTTTGATGTTCGTGAATTGTCAATATACCATTAATTTGTATATCATCTTTCCATTCTCCATCATACATATTACCATTTCCATAATTCATCGTTCCATGACCATTAAATTTTCCATTCTCCAATATATGTATCACCATCGCTATATATCATTTTTCCATATCCATTCGCGAGTCCATTTGTAGATTGTCCATCATAAATGCCTTCGAAAGAAAATAATATGTTATTCATATTAGTTATTTATAAATAAATTTTAAATCAACATATCATATGTTTAAAATTTCAATTTTTCTAAAAAATTGAATTTTAAACTGTTTAATAACTTCTTATGATTAAAAATATTATTATAACAATGCATTATATTGTAAAGTATACACTTATAATTGTATGCTTATATATGATTTTTATTACAAATCAAGTAATGGTTAATGAGGTAATTTTATTTTTGAAGAATCAACCAACAAATTATATTATTCATGAAATTATTTATACAATATATTTGAGTGCTATGATTGATTTTATGTTACAAATAAATAATATTCGTCCAATAATGCTATTTGTATAAAAAATTGATTTTTCAATTGTATACATAATTCATTTATTATTCTTATGTATTCAAATATTCAAATGCCTTGTGTTTATTGTTATACAGAAAAACACGTACCACGCATCAATAAAAAATGTAAAAAACTTACACAATTATATTATAAAGGAAAATTCATTGGTGAACAAATCGTTGATAACAAAATTATTTACAAATTTCAATAAAAAAATTGTGATTTAATTGTTAACAATATCAAAAAATTGAATTTTATAGTTCGTCAATTATTTATTGTATTAGTATATTATTACAGTATACAAGTGTTTATATTTATGACAGAAAATCAATATACAGTTGAATTTATTGAAGCTGTACTCAATCATACCGCTATAAAAAATAGAAGAGAATTTGATGAATTAATGCATGATAGAATTTTTCAGTTAGCAATGGTCAGAGCAAATGGATTAAATTTAACACATGTTCCAGAATGTATGCGATATAATGAAGAATTAGTTGTTGAAGCTATTAAATCAACCCCGGATGTTTTTAAATTATTGCCAAAAAGAAAACTTACCATAAAAATTTGTGAAACTGCTGTTGAAAAAAATTGGAGATTTATACGACTATTTATTCATGATAGACGAGCTCAATATATCGGTAATTGTTTTTCAATTGCTCTTGAAAAATCTATATATGCATTAAGTTTATTATTACCATCTATTCAAGATTCAGATTCTATCACGATGTTTGAACGAGGGATGCAGGGAATATTTTATTCAAAATATGGATATCGTGTACCAATAAAAGAAATTTTACTTAAAGAACTCGAATGTCAAAAAAAAGTTGATTGTAATGACGAAGAATATACATCAACATGTTCAGTAATCAAACATTTTTATCCAGATTTTGTATTTCCACTTATATAAATATATTGTGATTTCATTGCTAACAATATCATCATCTCTTTTTTAATATTTTCAAAAATGAAAATATCAAAAAATTGTGATTTCATTGTTAACAATATCATCATCTCTTTTTTGAATATATCCATTTATGAATATATTCAAAAAATTGTGATTTCATTGTTAACAATATCATCATCTCTTTTTTGAATATATCCATTTATGAATATATTCAAAAAATTGAAATTTTTACTTTATAAATAATATATGTAAATTATATTGTAAAATGGATTTTGATACAATTGTTCATAAAATTAAACATTGCGGATTTATATGTTTGACACCTAAAGAAAATTATATTGATGAAACAACAATATTAGAAATAAAATGTCCAAAATGTGGACATATTAAAAATATGTCATATGAAAAATTTAGAAATTTATCTACACGATATGTTGGATGTAATCCACACATTCATTTTTTAAAAACATTTTGTGAAAAATATGAAATTGAATTTATTGGAGAATATAAAAATAAAGATACAATGCTACATTTTATATGTAAACATAATCAAGAATTTGATTGTTCATTTAATACTTTTCGTAGCATTATACGGATACTTATACGACATAAATTTGAATATATTTGTGCACATGATATTGTAGATTTGTGCGGAATGATTGATGGAGTTTGTACTGAATCTCCAGAAAATACTAAAAATAGTGGTATTATTGATAGACAATATATGCTTGAATATCAAAATTCACATGCAGCAACCATAATTTATAATAGTAAATATATATGTCCATTAGATACAACCGAAAGACTTGCAAAAATACTAAATAATAGTCCATTATCTAAAAAATCTCCCGAGCAAACAGAATTTGATTTTAAATTTATTACAGATCATCTGAAAGATTACGGTTTAACTTGCTTGTACACAGATCATTCCGATATCAATATAACTTCAAGATTTAGATGTCAAAAAAATCATGAATTTGAATGTTCTTATCGAGAAATATTTAATCGAATGAAACATAATTGTGTCTGCATAGAATGCGATTATGAATATGAATAATTATTTCTTTTTGATAAAAATTGAATTTTTTACTTTATAAATAATATTTATATTAAATAATATAATAAATGTCAAATAATCAATTACCACAACGAAAAGCGAAATACATACTTTCCGAAGTTAAAGAAATTGCGTCACAACGTGGTGGTAAATTAGTATCAACTGAATATATAAATAATAGTACAAAATTACAATGGATGTGTTCTCAAGGACATACCTTTGAAGCAGATGTAAAACATGTCATGACAAGAAATCAATGGTGTCCAAAATGTCACACGTATTTGACAGAAGAATTATGTAGATTTATTTTTGAAAATTTATTTAATGTCGAATTCCCAAAAATAAAACCAGAATTCTTAAAATATAATCAAACACGATTAGAATTAGATGGATATAATGAAAATCTTAAATTAGCATACGAATATAATGGTAGACAACATTATGAAATATGTGAATATAAGCGAACACAACAAGATGTAGATCATCAAAAAGAAATGGATAAATTTAAATTAGATAAATGTGTTGAAAATAATATTAAACTAATTATTATTCCTTTTACAGTAACAAAAATTGATATTATTGATTATATAAAAAATAAATGCAAAGAATACGGATTGAAATTTGATGATAATATACAAATAGATTTAAATAAATTCACAACCGATTATAGTTATACAGAATCTAGGCTTAGAAAAATTAAAAAAATTGTAGAAGAAAAACATGGCGTATGTTTAACAAATACATATATTGGTGTTAATACAATGATGAAATTTAGATGTGAAAATAATCATGAATGGGAAACAAAGGCGGCGAGCATAATAGGTGGACATTGGTGTCCAACATGTGGAATTGAAAATAAAATAATAAAAAAAATTCACAATCGACAAAAAAAGAAAATTAATTCAGATAAAATTAATTATGATAAAATTAAAGAAGAAATCGAAAAGCAAAAATTAATATTATTAACTGAAAAAGAAAAAGTTATAAATAAACATTCATTATTAACTTTCGAATGTACAATATGTAAATTTCAATTTGATAATACATATTTCGCAATGAAAACAAGAATTCGAAGAAATCGACCATGTCCAAAATGTGTTAAGGAAGAAATATTTGGATTGAATGCGATTAATGAAATATGTGTAAAACATGATTTAACTTGTTTATCAGATAATTATAAAGATGATAGAACTTTACTTAAATTTAGATGTCAAAAAAATCATGAATTTGAATGTACATACGCAGCATTAAGAGAAAGAATACGACGAAATAGAATGAAACACGATTATATTTGCGTAGAATGTAAACATGCATCCAAATAATTATGAATATATCAAAAAATTGTGATTTAATTGTTAACAATATCATCATCTCTTTTTTGAATATATCCATTTATGAATATATTCAAAAAATTGAAATTTTTACTTTATAATAACTCTATTATACATAAATTAGTAATTATTACTATGGAAGACGAAACTAGCTCTATTCAGCATCCAATCGTTAAGATGGAGGAAGCCAATATTCAAAAATGGAAGGAATTAAATGTATATCAAAAAATTAAGGCACAAACTGAAAAAAATAATTATTTTAGTTTTTTAGATGGTCCGCCTTTTTGTACGGGAAAAATGCATTTTGGGCATCTCTGTGTGAGCATAAATAAAGATATTATTTGTCGCCATAGAACGATGCAGTTTTATCGTATTCCGCGTTTGCTGGGGTTTGATTGTCACGGATTACCAATTGAATATGAAATTGAGAAGAAAATTGGTGTACGAACAAAATCAGAAATTGAAGCGTATGGACTGAAGAATTATAATGATCAATGCCGTGGAATTGTATTAAGTTGTGTTGATGATTGGGGCAATATGTTTGAAAGAGTTGGAAGATGGAATGAATACCCAAAATATTATAAGACAATGGATACTACATATATGGAAAGTGTATGGTGGTGTTTTAGTGAATTATTTAAGAAGGGATTAGTATACAAGGGATTTAAGATTATGCCATATTCAACTGTACTTGCAACATCTCTATCAAATTTTGAAACAAATGAGTCATATGAAGATGTTACAGAAGATACAGTAGTAGTATCATTTGAATTGACAAATATTGAATTGTCAAACAAATTTTACGGATCAAAAGTGATTGTATGGACGACAACACCTTGGACGTTGCCCTCGAATTTAGCACTATGTGTTAATAAGAAATTCTCATATGTTATTTTGCATGATAAGAAAACTAATGAAAAGTATATTATTGCAAAAGATTGTATTCCAATTATTTACAAGATTTCAAAGAAACAATCTTCTTCTGATTATTATGAAATTCTTGAAGAATTTCCTGGTGAAGAATTAATTGGACTACATTATAAGCCACTACTTCCATATTTTGAATATCTTGTAAAAACAAATAATGATGTTTTCCAAATTATTGAAGATGATTATGTAACGTCCGACAATGGAACTGGAATCGTTCATTTAGCTCCAATGTATGGAGAAGATGATTTCAGAGTTTGTTGTAGATATAATATTACAACGAAAGATGGAAAAAACATGATTTGTCCTCTTGATGCAAATGGAAAATATACTTCTGAAATTTATGATATGGTTGGAGTATATGTGAAGGATGCCGATCCAATCATTATTGAAAGACTCAAAACAGAAAAAAAATTAGTTTCCAAATTCAAACATACTCATAGTTATCCATTTTGTTGGAGATCTCATACTCCTCTAATTTATCGCGCAATGTCTGAATGGTTCATTGATGTTGAATCAATCAAAGATAGACTAATTGCTAATAATAACAAAATCAATTGGGTTCCAAAATCGATCGGTACTGGTAGATTCGGGAAGTGGCTTGAAAATACATATGATTGGTGTGTATCTCGAGGAAGATATTGGGGAACTCCTCTACCAATCTGGACTTCTGATGATATGGAAGAAATTGTTTGTATCAGTTCAATCCAAGAACTCGAGCAATTAGCTGGATTAGAAAAAGGATCAATTACTGATCTTCATAGAGAAAATATTGATCCTATTACAATTCCATCAAAACAAGGGAAAGGAATCCTTCATCGTGTGAAGGATGTATTTGATTGTTGGTTTGAATCTGGTGCCGCACCATATGCATCAATTCATTATCCGTTTGAAAATACAGAATTATTTAATCAGACATTCCCAATTGATTTTATTTCAGAATCTCAAGATCAATGCCGTGGATGGTTTTATACTTTAATGATTCTTTCGACTGCATTATTTGATCAACCAGCATTCAAAAATGTTATCGTGACAGGTATGGTACTTGCAAAAGATGGAAAGAAAATGAGCAAACACCTTCACAATTATTCGGATCCAATGGATGTTATCAATAAGTTCGGAGTAGATGCATTACGGTTATACTTACTGAGTTCTTCAATTTGCAAAGCGGAATCAATCAAATTCAATGAAGATAATCTCATTAATATTTCAAAGAATTCAATTGTTCAACTTTATAATAGTATGAATTTTTTGAAACAACATGGAGGTAATTTTGTACATTCTGGTCATACATTTGACTGGGGTACAAATTCAAATCTATTATTTGATAATTGGATCAAAGGAAGAACAAATAAATTTGTGAATGATCTTATCAAAAATCTTGATCAATACACAATTTATAATCTTTATAATATTATGCAAAATTTTATTTACGATCTTAATACCAAATACATCAAGATCAACAGAGATTCTCTGAAAGGAAAAGTTTCATTAGATGTTTGGAGAAAATCTTTGATGACATTAATTCAAGTTCTTAGAAATGTAAGTATTGTCGTAGCTCCAATCATTCCATTCTTATCTGAATATATTTATCAAGAACTGAAACAATTTACTCCAACAAATATTAATGAAAGTGTACATCTATGTACATATGCCGATATTGAAAAATTTAGTGTAAATATTGATGATATGGAACATATTGATAATTTAATGTTAGCAATCGATTCTCTACATCAAATTCGAAGTGCGAAAAATTTAACAGTCAAGAAACCAATCAAATCAGTTGTTATTGCAACTGATAATACTGAAATGTTAAATAATTTAATCCCATTATTTGAATACATCACTATTGAAATTAATGTACTAAATATTACTACAGACCAAATTAATAAGTATGTTAAGTATTCTTTTGAACCAAACATGAAAACAATGGGAAAAGCATACCGCACAGAATGCAATCAAATTTCAGAATTTTTGAAGACAGTTACGGATTCTGACATTAAGTTTTTTGATGAAAATGGTTATATTACTTATAATGATCATCGATTAACATCTGAATATATTACCAAAATTCCGATCATTAATAATCCAGAACATTATGAATATGTTCTTGATGAAAAATCAAAATTACTTATCCTTGCAGACATTACTCAAGATGATGAAACAGAAAAATTATTTCATGCACGTTTAATTGCGACAGCAATCCAGCGAATGAGAAAGGATGCCGAATTACTACCAAAAGATGATATCGTTGTGAATTATTCATGTGATAATCAATTGCATGAATTTATTAATAGTCATATGCAAGATATTACAAATATCATTCGTACCGATATGTTGTATGATATGACTTTTTCAAAACAACCAGTCATTGACAAAGATTTAGATATCAATGGCAATATTGTCCACATGTCCTTATTTTATAGAGAATAAAAATTATAATTATTTATAAAAAATTGTGATTTCCGGTGTCATCAACTCTTTTTTATTTATAAAAAATTGTGATTTCCAGTGTCATCAACTCTTTTTTATTTATAAAAAATTGTGATTTCCGGTGTCATCAACTCTTTTTTATTTATAAAAAATTGTGATTTCCAGTGTCATCAACTCTTTTTTATTTATAAAAAATTGTGATTTCCAGTGTCATCAACTCTTTTTTATTTATAAAAAATTGTGATTTCCAGTGTCATCAACTTTTTTTTATAAATAATTTCATGAATGAAATTATTTATAAAAAATTGTGATCATATATTCATATTATCAACTCTTTTTTATAAATAATTTCATGAATGAAATTATTTATAAAAAATTGATTTTTAAATTATTAATAACTTATTCATAAATTATCAATAACAAAATGACACATCAACTAACAACTGACGAACAAACTATTTTAATTGATATTATTAAAGAACGTATAATATTTATAATAAGTGGTATTGAATCATATGGATATATAATATGTAAAACATTGCAAAAATTAGATATACTCAAGACAGATAATATTTATAATCTTACTAATCAATTTGCAAATCAATTTATTAATTCATTTTATTGTACTTTACGTGATAAAAAAGATGAAGAAATAAATGAAAAAATTAAATCATTTAAAGATATTATAATAATGCATAATCATTGCATTATTGTATTATTAATTAAAATAATTAAAACATTTTATGAAATGGTTGATCGAAATAATTTTATTACAACTGATCTGAAAACATATATCGAATCAATACAAACAGATATTAATATTATTTTTAATAATATAGAACAAAATATTATTCAAGATTTAATTCCATGTACAGATGATTGTATACAACATGATATTAATGAAAAAAATCCATTTTCGTTTGTTCTTTATCAACATAATTAGCATTGAAATTTTAATCCAATAAAATAATTTTTATTTTTTTCTTGTATTGATTTACCAAATACTTTTTCTATTTTTTCATATAATTCATATTGTTTACATCTAGATTTGAGCGGAATATGATTATTTGCAGCAATTGATTTATAATGATTCCATACATCTAAATCTCTAATTTTACCATCTTTTGAAAATGCGATAAAATATAAATCATTTGGTATTACATGATTTTCATCAATTTCTTTAATTTCTTTAATTTCTTTAATTTCTTTAATTTCTTTGATTTCTTTAATTTCCTCAATTTCGTTAATTTCTTTAATTTCCTCAATTTCGTTAATTTCTTTAATTTCTTTAATTTTTTTAGCAACATAATTTTCTATGATTTCTTCAATAATTTGTTTTTTTATTTCTTCATTAAGATTATTTTCATTTTCTTCAATAATTTGTTTTTTTATTTCTTCATTAAGATTATTTTCATTTTCTTCAATAATTTGTTTTTTTATTTTTTCTTCATTAATATTATTTTCAATTTCTTCAACGATGTCAATTTGTGCATCACATATTATTTCTGGATAATGAGTTGGTATTTTAATATTTTTAATTGTACACAAGATGTTTATTAAAAAATAGATAATTCTACGAAAACAATTATATATGATACTCATAAATTTTATAATATAATATAATATTACTAACACAATTATATTCATAATCAAACGTAATTATAGATAATATATTTATCTTATAATTTAATTAAAAATCAATTTTTTAGAAAAAATTGATTTTTTAAATATTTGCAAATAAATGAATATAAATATTAAATAAACATGTCTACAGTGAAAGATTTTAGTGATGCATTTAAGAATAATCATAATGATATATATAAACAATTTGTAAATATTAAAACTGATGGAACAATTGAATTAAAAAAAATTCCAATCATTCAATATGCATTTAAATTAGGTATTAATATTAATCAGCCGTTTGATAATATTATGGTATTAATTGAACAGTCAGATGTTAATAACATACCAATTAGTAGTATTCCAAAACAACACTTTGATGAAAATCAAGTAGATCATTTACCAGTTTATCCGATTTACAAAAAACTTAAAGTGTTTGAAAAAATATTATCAGAAAGAAATAGTAAAAAAGCCAATTTATATGTTATGAATGAATTGCAAGAAACATTCGTATCAAATTTAGATCAAGCAGTAACAACATATGTAGGATTCAATGATTTACAACAATGGGTCGATATATTAACAACTGGTATTCAAGGACCAATTCCAGAACTCAATTGGAAAACAATTGAAAATGAAGTTAATAATATAATCGTAAAAATTGAAACTTATTTTGCCAGTGTTTAATTATTTTATTCTATTATATATATCATGAAATCATACAAATCATTCAAATATTATAATGATTATAATCGAAGTAAAATTAATATGAATTTAGATGTTGAGATGGAAGCCAATAAAATACATATATGCAATGAAAATACTGATGTTGATATGGAATCATCTAAAGTAACTTATGTAGATGAAACAATGGAATAATTTAATTAAATTATTATTTATAAAAAATTGTGATTTCTGGTGTCATCAACTATTTTTTATAATTTTTCATTTCATTCAAAATTATAAAAAATTGTAATATCGTCAAACTTCCTCATCAACTATTTTTTATAAATAATAAATTAACATGTTAATTTATTATTTATAAAAAATTGTGATTTCGTCAAACTTCTTCATCAACTATTTTTTATAATTTTGAATGAAATGAAAAATTATAAAAAATTGATTTTAATATTATTTCAATCAATAATAATATTATACAATATAAAATGAATATATCATCTCAAGTTTTGGATTATGATACACAAAATCGATTTATTCGAGATTGTGAATATGGATTTTCAAATTTAGATGATGTTATTGATACATTATCTATGGATAAAATTATATTACTTCAAGTTAATTCTCAAGAACAAAATATGATAGATCATAAAACATATACATCTGTATTAGATATACCAATTGATACATCAAAATTAAAATGGATGGATGATAACAAATTTTGTGAACCAAAAAATTTTTATGCCCAAATGATTGATAAAAATAATGAAAAAAAATGAAATTTAATTAGTTTATAAAATAAAACAATTATACTAATAAAGCATATAATGAACAATTTAACAGGATTAAATAATATTGGAAATACATGTTATATGAACTCTGCTCTACAAATTATATTTAATTGTCCAGTATTAAGTTATATTTTTATACAAAATGATTTTGAAAATGAAATGCTTGACAATTATAAAAAAACATTACAATTATATGAAGATAATCATACATCATCATTTTCGCCAACTTTAATAAAATCAACTGTTGCAAAATATAATAAAATTTTTGCAGGTTGTTCTCAAGAAGATTCGCATGAATTTATTGTTGAACTTCTAACATTATTAGATGATTCTTTAAAAAATGAATTTCAAAAAAAGAAAATAACTGTTAAGTCTATTCCAATTTCAGATTTAATACCAATTTTATTTGATTGTGAATATACGAATATTATGAAATGTAATATTTGTAATAATATTTCGACAATTCAAAATGAAAAAACACGAACATTAACATTAGATATTCCAAAAAATGATTTTATAGTTTCATTAAATGATTGTTATAATCATTATTGTCAAGTTGAACAATTATCTGTAGGAAATGAATGGATTTGTCCAGTATGTGAAAAAAAAGTTAATGCATATAAAAAAATAATTATAACAAAATTTCCAAAATATTTAATAATTATATTAAAAAGATATTCATGTCATAATTTAAGATCATCTAAAATTTCAGATGAAGTTGATGTTCCATTTGTTTGGAATGTAGAAAATAATACTTATATGCTACGTGGAGTTATTAACCATCTTAATGGAGTAATTCATAATCCAAATGGAGGTCATTATGTATCATATATAAATAATTCAAATAAATGGTATCAATATAATGATTCTCATGTTTTGGAAGTTGCTGATAATTCAATTAAAAATATTGTGAATACTTCCTATATTTTATATTATACTAAAAAATAAAATTATACCAATTTCAACATATGTTATTTTATATTAAAATTAAGATAAATTTAATTTTATACAAATTATGATATTCTCGATAAATAATATTATCATTGTTTTTTGATTCAATTAAACATATTTTTATCAAAAATTGATTTTATTATTTTATATATAAGAATATAATATGATATATATCTAATAATGGAAGTTTTATTAAAAAGGCTTAAAAGAGATATATCAATATGTGGACCAATCGAAGAATTACTTGAAACGGATGTTGGATGGTATTATTTCGAAATATTATCCGCAATTCACACAAATACACAATTATGGACGGATGTACCAATAACAATCAAAGAAAATAAAAAATTACCATCGAAAGATACTGGTATTGATAGTGCATACAATAATATTTCGGTTCAATCTAAATATCGTCCGGAAAGTAAATATGTATCGTGGGATGAAATTGGAAAATTTCTTTCATCATCAAAATTAGGTCCAACACCATTTAATAAATTAATATTGACTACTTTACCAGATACGAAATTATCTTCAATAAGATCAGAAGAATATGAACATGTGATCATAACAAATGAAATTATTCAAAATATAGTAAAATCATTAGATGCAATATCACTTGAAAATATAGAACCAAAAATGGAATTGCGAGATTACCAAAAAAAAGCATTAGAATGTATGTATCAAGATAAAGAAGAAATTAAAATATCATTACCATGTGGTTCTGGAAAAAGTCAATTAGTAATCGAATATATTAAAAACCAACAACCAACTAATGCAGCTATTTTTGTTCCAACATTATTATTATTAAATCAATTCAAACAAATATTAGATAAAAATAATATGTCAGGTTTTTGTCTTGTTGGAACAGGACACAACAAAGAAATTAATTATGATTCTAATTTATTTGTATGTGTTTATAATAGTGCACATTTATTAGACGATATCAAATTTAATGTCATATTTATCGATGAAGCACATCATATTTATAGACCTGAAATATATACTGATAATGAGACCATTTTTGATGATACTGAAGAAGAAAGTTTAAAAAATATTATAAATAATATTATGACTGAAAAACAAATATATTTAAGTGCAACTGTCGATTGCGCAGATTATGAGTACAGTTTACGTGATGCAATTGATAATAAATATTTGACTGATTATGATATAACTATACCAGTATATGATAATGATGTGACAAATAAAAATATATATGATTTAGTATACAATCATCCAGAATATCGACATATTTTAGCTTATTGTAATACATGTGATAAAGCTAGAGAATTATCTAATTATTTAGATAAAAATAATATCACTAGTAGATTTTTTGATGGAACTACGCCAATGAAAAAAAGAGAAGATTATATTAAAGATTTCGAAAATGGATCTATTAGAATTCTTGTGACTGTAAATGTACTTGGAGAAGGAATTAATATTAAAATAGCTGATACATGTATGTTTGTAGATAACAGAGAAAGTAAAATAAATGTAATACAATGTATTGGAAGAATCTTGAGATTACATCCAGAGAAATCATTATCTCATATTGTAATACCAACAACTGGAAATGATGAGAAAATATTAACTAAATTTTTAAAAATATTAGCAACCGAAGATTTTCGAGTTGCAGACTCCATTCGAAATAATAATAAAGGAAGAATAAATATTATACGTGATAATATTAAAATTGATATCAAAAGTAGCACATTACAATACGAATCATTATATGATAGTTTTGGAAATTGTTTAATTGGTAATTTTAATTATAAATATGAACTAGTAAAGCAATGGATCCAAATTAATAAAAAAATACCATCAGCAGATTCAAACGATCCACAAGAAAAACAATTTGGTAAATGGTGTTCACATCAACGTGAAAATAAAAAGAAAGAAAAATTATCTGATGAAAGAATAAATAAATTAGAATTACTTGATGGATGGTTTTGGGATCAAGATAATTTATTTAATGATTCATATGAATTAATAAAACAATGGATTACGATTAATAAAAAATTACCATCAAAATGTTCAAAAGATCCACAAGAAAAACAATTCGGTCGTTGGTGTTCGCATAAACGTGACGATAAAAAGAAAAAAAAATTATTAGATATAAAAATAAAGAAATTAGAAACGCTTACTGGATGGATTTGGGAGCAAAAAGATCCATTTGACGATCACTATGATGAATTAAAGCAATTTATTGAAGTTCATAAAAAAATGCCCTCAACCGGTTCGGAAAATCCACAAGAAAAACAATTATGTTCATGGTGTTCACATAAACGTGAAGACAAAAAGAAAGGAAAATTAACGGATGCTAAAACAAAGAAATTAGAAAAGATAGAAGGATGGTATTGGATAAATGAAACTATAAATATAATTGTAAAATCATTTGATGATTCATATGACCAATTAAAACAATGGATTGAAATTAATAAAAAAATACCATCAACAAATTCAAAAGATCCACATGAAAAACAACTAGGAATATGGTGTTCAACCCAACGTACTAATAAAAAGAAAGGTAAATTATTAGATGATAAAATAAAGAAATTAGAAGAAATAACTAAATGGTATTGGGAACAGGAAGATTCATTTGAAGATTCATATGAAAAATTAAAACAATTTATTGTAATTAATAAAAAATTGCCATCACGCACATCTATCGATCAAGAAGAAAAACAACTAGGAAAATGGTGTTCACGTAAACGCGAAGATAATAAAAAAGGAATATTGATAAATGAAAGAATAAAAAAATTAGAAGAACTTGATAAATGGTATTGGGATAAAAATGATTTATTTGATGATCATTATAATGAATTAAAACAATGGATTTTAATTAATAAAAAAATACCATCACAACATTCAAATGATTTACAAGAAAAACAATTCGGAAGTTGGTGTTCGCGCAAACGCGTAGATAAAAAGAAAGGAAAATTGACAGACGATAAAATAAAAAAGTTAGAAGAACTTGATAAATGGTATTGGGATAAAAATGATTTATTTGATGATCATTATAATGAATTAAAACAATTTATTGAAATTAATAAAAAATTTCCTTCATTAACATCAAATGAAATACACGAAAATCAATTATGTATATGGTTATATGCACAACGTGCATATTATAAAAAAGGAAAATTAATAGATAAACAAATAAATAAACTAGAAAAACTTGATGAATGGTTTTGGAGTAAATAATTATTTGCATAATATATTGTTAAATTAAATTTTAATTTATTTATCACCAATTGATTCATTAGTTTTTTGTTATAATACATAAAATTATAATTACATATTAGTATCATAAAAAATTGTAATTTCCTCAATGAATTTCGTTATCAACTATTTTTTATAAAATTAAATAAATTTAATTTTATAAAAAATTGAAATTAAAATAATTAACAATATAAACACTTAAAATAATATCAATACATATAATAAAATGGATATTAAAATAGGAAATGATGATAATGAATATTTTGATGAAATAACGACATATAAAAGAGCAATAAAATTAATGCGTTATGAAAAATATAATATGGCAGTACATGAATTTGAAAAATTACATTCAAATTTCCCCGAAAACCTAAATTATGAATACAATTTATGTGTTGCATATTATTACAATGATAATTATGATGAAGCAAAAAAAGGTTTTATAAAATTATTTGATACAAATAATATTCAATATATGGCTGAATCTGCTAGTTATCTTGGATTTATTTGTGAAGAATCGAATGAAATAATTGAAGCAGAACAATGGCATAATAAAGCATTAGAACTTGATAATTCAAATGCATCATATAGTAATATTTTAGCAAATTTTTATTTTAATAATGATCAATTTTCGGATGCAATACCATATTATTTAAATGCGATTAAATTATCAAATCATAAAGATCCAACATATTTTGATAATCTTGGTTATTTATATTTTTCTACACATGATTATAAAAATGCATTAAATTATTTTTCAATAGCTCATCAACTTGATCCAACTAGTCCATCTTATAATTATAATATTGGAAATACGTACTATCATTTACATGATGATATACACGCATATGAATATATTTTACAAACTGCTATATTAAGTGAAGGAGAATCAAAATATGTTTATAAACTAGCACAAGTATGTTGTTCTTTAGGTAAATTTCAAGAAGCATTACATTATTTTACTGACGCAGCAACAAGCAGTCCATTAAAAGCAGAATATCAAAATGCACTTGGCAATGCATATATGTTTCATAATGATTATGAAAATGCAGAAAAATATCTTAAAAAAGCGGTAGATATCGAACCAGAGAATTTAAAATACAATGATCATTATAATCATTTATTACTAAATATTAGTAAAAATGCTGGAGCTCTTTAATTTATAAAAATTAATTTATTATTAGAATTTCAAAAAAATGTGATATTATTCACAAGTTCATTTCATCAACTATTTTTTATAAAGTTATTTATAAAGTTATAAATAACTTTATAAAAAATTGATTTATTAACACATAAACAGATAAAAACAATTAAATAAACATAGAACCAATGGCAGATATTTTAAAGAATCAAATAAAAGAATTTTTAGATAAATATACACCTTTAATTAATGACACAAAAATAGAACTAACTACATATCCAAAAATAATAAAAGAATTAACATTAGCAAAAAGACCAGATATTCAAATAAAACAAAAAGAAAAATCATTTTCATTCCTTGAAAAAATAGTATGTTATGAATCAGAATCATTTGCTAGAGCGATTGATATTTGGAATAAAGCAAAAGAAATGAATTTTGTAACTAATATTAAAAGAAATGAATTATATGATGCGATTGATAAAAAATATGGTAATAGAATCACTAAAAATAAAACACAAATATATGAAGGAATAAAATTGATTGAAAAATAATAATTATTCATCTATAAATAAGTCTTTATTATCATTTTTTCTAAAAATCTTAAATTTTTCTATAAATTGTATTTTTTGTATAATCATTAATAATAAAAAAGAATATTCTTTAATAGTATCAAACGGATCGATCCATTCAAGAAAATATGACTCTCGATGTTCTTCATAACATGGTTCATTAAATTGTTCATTATACTTTGTAGGTAAATTAATCCATGTTTCTCTATCTTCCAATGGTATTCGATAAAGTATACTTAAATATTTTGCTTTTTCACAATTTAAACGATCAAAAGATTTATAACTTTTGCGTGATTCAATTAATTCATTATAAATTTTTCCAATTAAATTATCTAGTATTTTTCCAGTTTCTTCATTAAATTCTCTAGCAATTGTTTTTTCAATACATGTATCATCTTCATCTACTTTTCCACCAAGACTATTTGTTACAATTTTTTTATTTTGTAGTTCATTTGTAACTAATATTAGTAATTTCCCGTTATAAAAAATATATGGTATTATTCCTCCAGCCCGAAAACCATCAATTTCATATCTTTTTTGATTTCCGATTTTTTTAACTAATGTTGCCATTTTTATAATATTAGTATTAGTTAAATAATACTAATATTATTTTTTTCAATTTTTATGAAGATAAAATATGTAATCAATGTTTTAAGAAAATGTATGGTCAAAATATAAATGAATATGATGATTAAATTATTTTTAATAAAATAATTTAATTTACTTTCTAATGTTTATTATCAATTATTTTAATTAAATTACCACCAACCATTTCATCAAATTTAAATTTAATTCTTTTTTTGCCATCAAACATTTCATATTTTTTATTATTCATATTCATATGTAAACTATAAATCGTATTCATATTATAAACTGGTTCGATTCTTACTATATTTTCAACATAACTTCCATGTTTAATTAAATCTTTAATTGTATCATATCTTTCTTCAGAATCGCTCGTTCCTCTATAAAGTTCTTCTTTTGAAAATTCTGGATTTAAAAAGTGATTGGTATGTATTAACATACCATTTTCTGGTTTAAATATTGTGAATCGTTTACCAGATGTATGTTCAATTATTATCATATTTCCACTTTTATCAGCAATAAAATATGTTTTCGGATCAGATAATGGTATTTCATTAAATTTATCAATACAATCATCAACAGTTGAGCATGTCAATGATAATAATTCAAGCATTTCTCCAGGATTTATTCCATGTGCTCTATTTGGATGATTAACAAAATACATACCAACATATAATCCTTTATCATTGATTGTATCAATTGTGTAATATATTTGTTGACCATTTTGGGGATTCATATCAGATATACCAATAAATTTATTATAATTCTTAATATCTGTATTTGGTGAAAACATAAAATTACGATACATTGTTTTTGCAGTTTTAATCCAATCATAATTTCTACCAATAATAGTTCCATTATCTGTTTGAACACCAAAAACACTACATCCTTGTACATCAAATGAAAATAATAATGTTCTTAAAATTATATTATAATCATAACTAGTAATATCTGCAATTCCATGCATCATTTCTAATTTTTCTGGATAATATTTTGCATAAATATCTAATTTTTCTTTTGGCATTTCTGGTAAATCCCATGGAAGTGCATATGGTTGTAAATGAACTCTTTTATAATATTCTCCAAATTGCTTTCCAATTTCATAAAATGATCCACTAAATTTTTGCATTTTATAATGATCATTATCTTTTTCTCGAATAACCGTAATCATTTCTGATCCAGTAATATTAGCATATTTTTCATGAGTTGATATTGCGTCTGGTGTTTGATATTTATAATAAATTGAATCTGAAAATTTACGTAATTTATTTACTCCAACAATTAATAAATTTCCTAAAAATGGATTATTATAAATATTACCTGTTTTAAATTTGTTATAGGATTCTGCAGTTCTATGTGATACAACCCATTTCCTGGTTTCAAGTTGTTCTTTAATAGATTCTAATTCATCCTCTGGGAAATTAATATGGTTTGGTTTTATTTTTGCTAAAATATGTTCTTGATACATATGATATGAAATAATAATTAAATTTTTTTGTTTTAATAATTCATAATAATTATCTGAAATAAGTTCTTTCTTTAATATTGGTACATCTGTTTCGGATATATAACTTATGTCTTGAGATTTAAAATATTTTGGATCAGCATAATAAATATATTTTTGTTTCCCTTTTAATTTTTTAAGTTGTTTAAAATTTGTTTCCATAATCCATACATAATTATTCTCTTCTCCCCATGGAAGATTACCATAATATCCTCCAACACATAAAGTAGTTGTCCGTAGTTTACTAGCATAAACATATTTTTTTTGTTCAACCCCATCATTAAATGGTTTAAGAACTGGATCGGTAATATCAACTTTGCTTCCATGATAATAATATTTTTTTTCTTCATCTGATAAATCAAATGGTTTTTTAGGAATAGAGATTATTTTATGAATATAATCATAATCAATAAAAAATACATTTTTATCTTTTTTTAATTCATCATATACATTATCTATTTTTATTTTTTTATCATATTTTATTTCTATATCAGATGGTAATTTCCAACTATAACTATCAATATATCCATAATCATCTTCTTCCAATTTTTTATTATATGTCAATTCATATAAATATAATTCTTTATTAAACCAAGTATTTATTGCATTTTCGGTTATTTCAATTATTAATATTTTACCATATAATTGTTTAATTAGTACTGGAAAATGCTTAATTCGTAATCCATTTATTAATGCCATTGATTTCAGTTGACTAACTGTAACATTTTTAATATTATTTTCAATATTATTTATATCACAATAATAATATTTATTTATTATTTTTTTACCTCCACCAATTTGTTTATTAAGATTTAAATATTTATTCTTATATTTTTTATATTTTTTATAATATGGATCCATTATATATTTTATCAATATTTTAATAATGTTATATTATTCATAATTACACTTGATTTGCTAAAACTTACGATAATTAAAATTTCATTTTTTGGACTAATCATTTTGTTTATTCCAAAAAATTGAAATTTCAATTATCTGAACTTCTTAAATTATAAATTATTAACTTAACAAATGACTGATCAAGAAGGATTCGCACATCAAGATTGGGCTCCAGTTGTTCTTAATCCAGGAAAAACAACAATTCAAAAAAAGAGGCTAGAACAACAAAAGATCATTAATGATATTCATGCGAAATCGATTAAGCTTGATGAAGATGGAAATCCAATTGTCAAGGCTCCTGATACAATGATTGGACATACCATTCAACAACTCCGTACACAACGAAAAATGACTCGTGCAGATCTTGCAAAGAAATGCAACATTCTCGAAAACACTCTTGCCCAATATGAGAATGGAAAAATGGCAATTCCTGGAAAAGTGAAGGTAGTTATTGCAAAAGCGCTTGGTGTTACTACACTTAATCCAATCAGCATGTAAAATTGCGATTTCTTTTATCATCGACTCTTTTTTGATAAATTTTATTTTATCAAAAAATTGCGATTTGATCGTTAAATTTCTCGATCGACTCTTTTTTGATAAATTTTGATAAATTTGAATAAAATGAAAATTTATCAAAAAATTGATTTATAATTTCTCAGGGTAGAAAAAGTATATAAAACCATTAAAATATTGATATTTAAAAATTTGTTACATTATAAAACTACTTAAAGACATACTACAATAATATACTGTAGATGAAGAATTTGTGAGTTTTCTAATGATTCTACATATAAAACTCAACTCACATTACATAATTAATACAAAATTATGTTTATTATTCTTCAAAGTGAAGAATAAATATATTCTGTGATGTTCGAATTATATTCGAACCAGCGGATAAGGTGCAATAGTGGCACAACTACATTAGTAGTTATAGGAGAAAATATTGAATCTTTAATAGATTTTAATACTTTTTCACACTAGATAATTACTTTATGATATATACTTTAATATTTATCATGATACAATCCATAAAATCACGATGCAAAAAAGATATTACAACTATTATAAATTTTATTCGTGACAAAGATTTATTGTTAATTTGGATCATATTAACATTGGTATTTTTTGGAATAATAATAACAGTAATAGACTGTTGTATTTTTTATTTAGAACCAATCGACGAACAAATAACTTGCCAAAATGATGCTAGAAATTTTTTACGAATAATAATACTTTTGAACACAATTTCAATTATATCTGCAGGAATTCTTGGAGCAATTCAAAGCCATTCAATAATAAACATATTTAGTGCATTTACAAATAATTGTTTCAAAGAATATTCGATTATTTACAAAATTGGATTATTTATGCAATTGTTATGTTCAATCATATTTGTATGTTTTGGAATTTTAGTAAGTATTCTCATACTTGTTGTAAATTGTCCATGTGTTTTAATTCCATTCAAAATATTATATAAAATGATTAAAAATAGAAAAACTAAAAAATCAAATATTTTGATCCAAGAACTAAATGATATTAAATGTATTGATAAAAATATTATATAAAAATTCATTCAAAATTATAAAAAATTGTGATTTCCAGCGTCATCAACTCTTTTTTATAATTTTTCATTTTATTCAAAATTATAAAAAATTGATAAAAAAAGATATTAATAAATATTTATAAATATCTTGTATCTTAATATAAATGAGTAATGATAATATCTCAGAAAGCGAACGTTTTTGTTCTCTAAATAATGAACCAGTATCATATAATGATATGATTAATTTATAATTTATGTGTTTTTATTTCAGATGTTAAACCATTTGAATACACAATTCTATAATGGAAATGTTTCGTCATTTTATTACCACGAACGTGATATTCTTGTGGTTCATCTAAATAAACAGGAGCTTTTCCATTTACAAATTTAGAAACACCACTATTTTTATAATCACCATATGCATCTTTTACATATGCTAATTTAGTTAAATCATCATCTTTTTTAGCAGCCCAAAATATTAAATATTCTCCATCAGAAGATTCTATAGTTGCAGTAAGTTTTTTATTTTTATCATATTTTTCTGTTAATATTGCAGATGGGAGTACAGTTTCTCCTAAAAATGGTAAATAAGTACTTCGTTGCATTGCAAGATAAATTCCTACACATGCGATTAAAATGTATACTATTTTTTTCATATTGCTAATTTTAAGAATATCCAACACTTTTTCAACAAGATTATAATTAAACGCATAAAATCCCCAATTGATTATTGCAATTACACCAATTATTGATGCAATAAAATATATTTTTTTATTATCCATATATAATAATGGTATATTTTTTTCATTCAATTATTAAATACTTTAAAAAATTGATTTTTAAAGTATTTAATAAGTAAATTTAACAATTAAGTATTCTTACGATGGCATTACAAATATTATGTTTAGAACTAATTGTGTTAACTATAAGTGGCTTAATTGGTTTTGCAAACCAACAATTTGTTGATATTAGTAAAATTTCATTCTCTGAGTTATTTTTATTATTTTGGTGTTGCGCAATTATAATTTTAATAATTAAAATTATATTTCATATTGTTGAGTATAATTTTGCGAAAATTATATTAGAAATTATAATAATAATAATATGTATGGAATTTGGACATGTAATTGGTTTAATAATCAATAGAGAATTATTAGTTTTTATCATGTCAATTGGTATTGGTAGTGTGATTGGAGTAACAATTCAAAATTATTTTCAATCATATATTCTATTCATAATTTCGATTATTTGTTGCATTTCAATATACATATTCTCACATAACATTTATTGTAGCTTAGTACCATTATATGTATCAAAAAGTTGATTGATATCGAAATTTTACATTGTCCTGTGAATTGTTAAAACTATAATTATCTTTTTATAATAAAATTGAAATTTAATTTATTAGAATAATATTTCTTTTATTATTGTATAATAAATGTCAATTTTAGTAACTGGCGGACTAGGTTATATTGGATCAAATACTGTATATGTATTATTAAAAAATAATTATAAAGTTGTTATTATAGATAATTTAAGTAATTCAAGTATTGATGTGTTAGATAAATTTAATATGTTATATCCAAATAATGAAATTATTTTTTATAATTGTGATGTAAATAATAATATAAAACTTAATGAAATATTTGCAGAACATAATATTTATGCAGTTATACATTTTGCAGGATTAAAATCTGTTCCAGAAAGTATCGAAAAACCATTAGAATACTATTATAATAATATCAATGGAACAATAAATTTATTAAAAATTATGAAAGAACATAATGTAAAAAATTTTATTTTTTCATCGTCAGCAACTGTTTATGGAAATCAAAAATCCCCATTAAAAGAAATATTTGAAACTGGTAAAGGAATTTCGAATCCATATGGAAAATCAAAATTTATTATTGAAGAAATATTAAAAGATTTTAAATGGTTTAATATTTGGTGCTTACGATATTTCAATCCTATTGGAAGTGATGATTCGGGATTGTTATGTGATAATCCAAATGGTATACCAAATAATATTATGCCATATATTATTCGAGTTGCAAAAGGAATTTATCCAACATTAAATGTGTTTGGTGATGATTATAATACAATAGATGGTACTTGTTTAAGAGATTATATTCATGTTGTAGATTTAGCTAATGCACATGTTAATGCAATACAACATTTTAAAGAAGGATTTAATGTAGTAAATATTGGAACTGGTCAAGGAATATCTGTTTTACAATTAGTAAAAACAGTTGAAAAAGTAAATAATATTAAATTAAATTATCGAATATGTAAAAGAAGAGCTGGAGATATTGATATTATGTTTTGTGACGCAAGTAAAGCATATGAATTATTAGGATGGAAACCTATAAAAACATTTGAAGATATGTGTAATTTACAATTATAATTTAATTTATTAAAATTTTATTTATATAGTAATTATTATATAAATAAAATGAATGAAATAATTATGCATGAATATATAGATAAACTTTTTAAAGAAAATGAATATTTAAATAAATTACAAAATGTTTCAAGCAGTGACGAATATATCAAAATATTGACTGAATTCAAAAATAATTTAATAAATGAAATTATAATTGGTATTAAAACTAAACAAACTTGTTTAAATTTTAACGATTATTATGATGATTATTATGACAATGATAATAGTCATTTTGGATTTTTTTAATTTACAACGTAACTTTTTTTTTAGTTGTATATGTTGTTATACCGAATGGATAATATGGCCAAGAAGAGAATGGTGATAAATATTGCCAAAATGGATAATAGTATGGATTATAAAATCTTTTATTCCAATAATCTTTATAAAGATATGATGGGACATTATTATAATAATATGATTGGTATGGTATAAAATTAGCAGTTGGTGGCCATACATAAAAGTCTTCTTTTATTTTTTTTTTAATATCTTGATTTTCATTTTTAATTTTAATACATCTTGAAAAAATAATTACAATTGCAATAATTGCTATTAAATATTGAATATTAGTATTTTCCATTTGATTACTATATTAAAAATAGAGAAAATAATATTTATATGTTATATATATAATAAATGTCATATGAAGATATTTTATTTTGTATTGTATTTAAACCTCAAATAACTGAATCCAATGATGAAAATACTACTTCGGCGATGGATCCAAAATATTTTTATAAAGATTCACAATTATATAATTTACTAATTAAAAGATTAAAAAATAATTATCGAAAATTAACGGATAATGCTTTATATCCTTTGGATGTAATAAAATATTTATATGATGAAAAAGAAAATTTAGTTAAAGTTCTTGTTAAATTTAATATGGAAATTGCATTTACAAAAAAATTTTTTGATATTGATAAACGAAAACAAATAAATTTTGAATCAATTGATGAAAAAATAAATAAATATTTAGAACGTGAATTTGGAATACGTGGAGCTGCAAAATATCTAGGAGGAGATATGCAAATTATTCGAGAAGATGAATATAATAATAGTTCATATATGTTATGGTTAATTTTTAAAAAAATGGTAATGATACAACCAGGAAAAAAAATAAAATGTGGTGAAATGCCAACTGATAAAATATCTATTCGTAAATCTCCATCTAAAAGTGCTACATTATTTAATGTTGGAACAAAAAAAATAGGAAACGATGGAAATACATGGATAATTGTTAGTGTAACAATGAAAGGAAAAAAAACAAAACGATGGAAAAAATTATAAATTAAATTTCAATTTTAATTTGATCCGAAATAATATTGATTGGAATATCAAAATTTGAAAAAATTGTTTGAGTCATTTCATAATAATTATTATCCGGTATATTTTTAATAATTTGTACTATATCACTTGGTAATATCATTTGACCAGTCATTGAATGAAGTCGAGTATAATGAAAATGATCTTTTAACAGTACGATACATCCATCATAATTATTTGAATCAACTGGTGCATAAAGTTCCATTCCAATCCTATTATACATTTTTTCACATATTTCATTGAAATCTGCAATTTCCATATCAATTACCATCAATATAATATTTTGACTAATACAAATTCCAGCGAGATCACTATTATGTAGTGGTCCATTTTTTGGTAATCCATATATTTGTCTAATATTGCTTGGAATAAAATTAGATCCGATTATTTCTTTCAATGCATATAATCCGCAATTATCATTCACAGCACTAGTATCATCTTTTGTAAATATTATTGGATTTGAGTTTAACGAATTTTTTCTAAATGGACTATAAAAAAATGGAGCGGTTACCTCCATTAAATACATATTGTAGCTCATTTTGATTTTAATATGATTTTACATATAACATAATACTAAAATTATAAAAATCAATTTTCTGAAAAAATGAAATAATAATAATCTATTATATTATAATATATATCAACTATTATAATATGCCGGAAGGACCAGAAGTTTTACAATATCGTGATTTCTTTGCAAATTTTACAAAACATAAATCAATCAATGATGTTAAAATTATTTCTGGAAGATATACACACCAAACATTAGAAGGACTAGATGATTTTAGTACAAAATTACCATGTAAAGTTATATCAACAGAAGTAAAAGGAAAATTCATGTGGGTATCATTTGATAATGGTTATTATTTAGCAGTAAATTATGGTTTAAAAGGTGGCTGGACAGATGATAAAACAAATATAAATATTAGAATAGAATTTATAACAAATAAAGACTCAATATATTTTATTGATATGAGAAATTTTGGAACGTTGTTTTTCACATCAACATTTGAAGATATTCAAATTAAATTAGATAAAATTGGTCCAGATATGATGAATAAAAATACAACATTTGATATTTTTAATCAACAAATTAAAATAAAAAAAAATTTAAATAAGGATATTGCGGTTGTATTATTAGATCAAGATATTATTTCGGGAATAGGAAATTATCTTCGTGCCGATTCATTATGGTGTGCAGCAATATCTCCATATAGAAAAACTAAAGATATAACAATTGAAGAAATGCATTATTTATATGAAATGATAAGATATAATTGTTATCTTCATTATAATCTTAAATTAGGAATTGAATTAGGAATAATTGCTGCAGATCCAAAAAATATTAATAATCCTGATCCTGCAAAATATATTATTGTTGAAGATTATGAACAAAAATTTTATCATGAAAAGAATAATTTTTTCTTTGTATACGATAGATCATATGATATATTTGGAAATGAAGTAAAAGCAGATGAATTAAAAGGACGTACAATTTATTGGACACCAACGAGACAAACATAAAAAATTATTACAATATTATATTTATTGCGTTATCATATAAAGATTTATTTATTGTACAGTTTAATAATGGATAGCAAAAAATTTTTATGTTTAAATTGTAATTCTCCGATCGAGATGATACATTATAATGAAATTGTAAAATGTATCGAATGTGGCTGGAAATGTAAGACAAGAAAATATGATAAAATGGAAGAAAAATTAAAAATTATAAACCCATATAATAATAAAAACAATTACGAGACTCGTGTATATTTATATAATAATCGTTCGACATGTTTTTGTGCAAAATGTGGCAATTATTTATTGATATGTCCATTATGTAAACAACGTCCTGTTGGAAGATGTATTGTTTGTGACCATGAACAATCGTGGTCAAAATATGGTATGGAGTGTAGTTGCGATTCTTATGATTGTGCGTAATAAAAATCAACATTATTTTATATAAAAAATTAATTATATTGATAAATTTATTAAAAATTGTGATATTATCATTTTCATCGTCATCAATTCTTTGTTGAATTCTAGTTTTATTCCAAAAAAATTGATTTATAAACATATTGACTGTATAAATATTTATAAATTCAATATACTACTATTATGGTAAAAATTAGTAATACTTTGGTCACAATTTTAATATTAATAATTTGTTATTATGTATACTTGTTCATATCAATACCGGAAGAAACTGATATTTGTTTAACTAATTGTAATCTTGGTTGTGTATGTACATCTCCGATGCAATGCGATATAAATGATGGTGTATGTTTATTTGGAAATTGTAATGGTGTATGTAAATTAAAAATTTTAGGAGTATGGATACCAGTTGATAAATTCATAAAAAATTGAAATTTCCTCATAAATATCGTCATCAACTCTTTTTTATGAAATATTCATATTTCATAAAAAATTGTGATTTTCTCATAAATATCGTCATCAACTCTTTTTTATGAAATATTCGAATTTCATAAAAAATTGAAATTCGAATTTTATGAACAGTCCATTATAACTTGATTTATAATCGTTTTGCGTATATTATACCAAAACAATGACTGATTCTTCTGAAGTTTCTCCTATTGACAAAGAGTCCGTTCGCGACGATGTTAACATGTCATCTCACAAGATTCTCACAATCTTACAAGAAATCGATGGCATTGCAAGCCAAAGCATTGTTGCTGGAAACATCAAGGCATTTGTTGATAATGCCGTTCACGAATCCCAGCAAGCAACGCACAAGACCAAAGGCCATTCTGGCCAACGTAATCGTCCCAAGCAAGTTGTTGTGGAAAGTGTCAAGATTCAAGTGGAGAAAAACGCAACAACATTCATGGGAATCAATGCTCTTCAGAACGATGTGTCCATTTCTCGGAACACAACGCCATACGCATTCCTTTTCTTGGCGTATTTCAACCTTTTGCAGCTGGTCAAGCTGTCTCAAGAGAAGTTAGAATCTGGAGACTTCTACAAGTTTTTCATTCTAGCTGCCCGGTATCTCTGGAAGTTTAACCAGCTTATTTCCGGAGACGAATGCCCAGAGAACTGGGAAGATCTTGAGGTCTACCCAAAAAGTAGTCAGAAAAAAATCGAAAAGGTTCGAGTGGCAGGAGTGAACAGCATTCTAGTCGCAAAGAATGAATTCTTTTCATCACTTGGTCTGAATCAAACTGAATATGCTGGCCGGGAAAACTTGAGTGTCATTGGAGTCATGGTGGATGCATTGTCAGGTTTCCTAGACAATTTCGAACTTGACACTTTCCTTACAAAGCACCACGATTCATTGATTCATTTCGGTGACAAGAATAATGGACTGTATCCAGAACAATGTCAGTACTTTGAACATTTCACGAACCTTCTGACAGCATCGTGTGTCTTGTTCCAATCGACTATGGGTTCTGGAAAAACTGTCTGCTCTTGTTACCCACTGAGCTCAGTACATTTCATTGTTTTGGGAAGTGTGCTACTACTCCAGCAACAGCTTGCAGTTCTCGACAAGCTTGGTATTCCAACCGCCAGTGTTACACCTGATTGGGATGCAGGGAACAAACATGGTATCCGGATTAGGGTATTCGGAAACTGTGATCGGAATGCAAACAAACTTCCGACGATCTATGCATGTCTTGGTACTGAATGTGCACGCATTCTTCTGGAAGAGGCATACAACGCACAGAATGACATCCAGACCAAGAAATCCCTGATCCAAATGCGTGTCGCTCGTGATATTACTGGATCTCCGATTTATCAACGCACAATTGATCGGGAGACACAGAAAGTCATCACAACAGAGCTCACTTCTCCCAAGCAACGCGAGTATCAGAAGCTCATTGGTGGGACAACTTCTGATGAGTACCGTTCATATTTCTTGCGTGCGATCGATTTGGGAGATGTGACATTGTTCATCGATGATCCGAACGACGATCTTCCGACGAAGACCTTCATCAACTCACTCATTCCAGTTGGATCTCAACATGATGGGATTGCATTCAAGCATCTGATTGTTGCTGGTGGAACATTGGGTGGTGATATTCTTTCTATGACAACCAAGTGTGGTGAACTCGTAGAAGAAGTCGGTGGAAAATTCACCAAGATCAGTGCGAATAACGTCGTTGTTCCTGCAAACGTTGATCTTGATGGAACGATCGTCTTGCCGTACCAATGCGGCAATATCACAACTTTCGCACAGTTGGAGAAACACATTTCCATTTTCAGAGAGCCGAACGTCCGCAGGTATTTCTCTCCAATGTGCATGCATACGTTGTGGAGTGACATCATTTCTGCGGCTAAAACACATCAAGTGTTTTACAACGCGTTCATTGCACGTTTCCCATTGTGTGTTGACTTTGAGTTCACAGAAATGTTGAACTTCAACTTCATCACAAACTGCATGGTTGATATGTTGGAATTTATTTGTCATCCATATGCTATCCCAGTTGGAGAGCATGACACTTCTGACATTTATGCCTTTGCATACGATGAGTCGAGAAAGATTGATGATTATCTTGACGACGCTGCCATTGCAAAGATTTGTGAACACAAATATGTGTATGGATCCTCGTACACCAATTCAATTCAGTATCTAGAGAACATCTTGAAGAATCATCCAGAGAAACTGCACCGATCGTTGATTGTTGTTCCGGATGGGGAAATCAATGATTATGCGAATGCAATTCTCAAGGTGTTCCATGAAACTGAAGGAAAGAATGTGTTCACATACCATTCTGCATCTGATACGTATTCTGCCGCAATGCAGAAGGCTCAAAAGATCATTGATGCCCAGGAAAAAAGCAAGCTGAAGACTAAGAAGCATTCCCATGATGATTACGGGAAGCTTGATCGCAATGGTCTATTGCAAGCAGAAGCTCAAATTGCTTCAGAAGAGCAACGTTCAATTGCGGATTTTATTGATCACGATCATGTGATTAACTCCAATCAGCAATTTGAGCCAACAATTCCTTGGAGAAATATTCCAAGGACAGGAATGGATATTCCATCAACTGAGTTGTACAGAGAACTCAGTCTCAGAGGAGTTGTTGCATTGCATGGAGATGAAGTCTTCATTGCAATGAAATTGTTTGCTAATCAGCAAGCTTCATTTGCTCTTATCAGAGAGTGCGATGTTGCCGGTCTGAATCTTCCAATCCAGAGTTGCATGTGTTTTGGAAGCAAGAACATTCGTCAAGCTGGAGCAAGAAGTGGAAGGCCATACTCTAACAAGATTGGACTGGTTTACGTGTCGAATCAAGAAGATCTGTACGAGCTTTTCAACATGACGCAGTTCAGACCGATCCACGAACCAACCCACGAAGAACTTGCCGATGTCTTTGAAGAAGATGATATCGTAGTTGCACCAGTCATCGAGCCAGTCATTGCACCAGTCATTGCGCCAGTCATTGCGCCAGTCATTGCGCCAGTCATTGCACCAGTCATTGCTCCAGTCATTGCGCCAGTCATTGCGCCAGTCATTGCACCAGTCATTGCGCCAGTCATTGCACCAGTCATTGCGCCAGTCATTGCGCCAGTCATTGCACCAGTCATTGCACCAGTCATTGCACCAGTCATTGCGCCAGTCATTGCACCAGTCATTGCACCAGTCATTGCGCCAGTCATTGCGCCAGTTATTGCTCCAGTCATTGCACCAGTCATTACGCCAGTCATTGCACCAGTCATTGCACCAGTCAGACGATTTGGACCTAATCCATCGATCCAGCCAGTCAGACGAATGGTTACTTGTTGCAAGTGTGGATTCCAATTTCCATCGAATTATTCTGGAAATTATCCTACTTGTAACAGATGCCAAGGCAAGCCACCTACGTACACCAAACGTTAGTTTTGTTTATTGTTTATTGTTAGTTTTCTAAAACCAACAATAAACTATTTAAAAAAATAATAATAAAATAATAATAAAATGAACACTGATTTAATAAAAGAGTTAATTTATTTTATAACAGGAATAAAAGATGAGAATACATTATTATTTGTTGTTACTCAAATCAAAAATAATATTACAGAAACAGATGATATCACAATAGAATCATTAAGAGAAATAATATTTGTATTTTTCTCAATAACCGCTGAAAATATAAATTTAAATAATATTTCAATAATGACAGATAATATTATATTTTTTTATGGATTATATAAGAATAATATTGATATTGTTAGACAAATAATAGAAAAAAATACTCTTGATGAAACTATTACATATGCAAATAGGACGCCATTATATTTTGCTGTTAAATCAAATAATTATGAATTATGTAAATTGATAATAATATGTTACATCAAAATGAAAATGATGCTATTGATATTGCAAATAAAAATGAAAATATTGATATATTAGCTTTATTATGGTCAAATGCTTTATTAAATTAAATTATTTATAAATAATTTAATTTATTCATTATTATTGATTTGTTTACAAGTTTTATTTTCTTCATCCCATATCCATGTGTTTTGATCACTAGTTGGATTAAGTCGTTTACATCCAATTGTTTTCATGATTAATCTAGCTTGTTCGTCATCAATTGGTTTTCCGCTTGTGTTATATAAATCTTTTAACTCTTCTAATGTAATTTGTCTTTCTTTTGGGACTGGTATAAATTCATCATATGTATGATGATCATCTGGTTTATGATTAGTAGTAGCGTTGCATGCTGCATAGCATGCATTTCGTTCTTCAATAGGAATTGCTGGTATTCTATTATTAGCATTTGAACATTCATTTACACATTTAAAATATATTGGTTTATTTAAAAAATCTGCTGCAAACCCAGGTATGCTTGAAGATGGATATTTATAAATTTTTTTTTTATTTATTTGATTAATTGTTGTATCTATTGTTGTAATTGGAATATTTTTATTTTTTATATTTTCATATTCACTTGTAATAACTTTTTGTTGTTTATCATTTAATGCTGTTGTGAGTTTTTGATCTCGCAAATTATTATAATATTTATCATAATCAATTCGATAAAATTTTCCATTTGGAAAAGATGCCAAATCTGTTTGATCAAATTCTATACTAGTTGGATTTTCTTCATCTGGTAATAAATTAAAAGATTCAACAGTTGTTGGAATAGATATTGAAATCAAATAAGCAATTGAAAGCATTAATCCAATTTGTAAATTTTTTTTACTGATAAATACTAATACAATTAAAAATACTAAACGAATATATTTATCATCGAAAAGTTGTTTCATATAAGAAGTTACTATTTTTGGTGTTAATAATATATACATAATTATTGAAATTATTACAAATAATTTTACTAGTTTAATTTTATATAAAGTTAATAAAAAATTAGTTATTGTTTCCATATATAATATGTTTATAATTTTATTTTGATTTTTTAAAATATTTAATAACAATAAATATAAAAATTAATAATAATATAATTAAAATATGTTTTGATTTAACTCCAGCAATATTATCAAATCCTTCAATTTGTTTTATATCTTGATGTTTATACATTCCATCATCATAATATGTTAATTGTTGCGTAGTTTCTTTTGTATTTAATAATTTATTCATTTCCTGTCTAATAATCATAATCGCATTATTTTTCCATTCAGTTAATCTACTAGCGGATGGAAAATTTCCAATTTCAGAAAAATGATTAATTATATCAGTTATCTCTTTTGATACTAATCGGTCTAATATAGATTTATATTCATTATATTTCATTTCAGTCGTATAATTCATTTTAATATAATAATTATCATATAATTTATTTATTAAATCAATAAACATTTTATTTGTTAAATCCAAATAATTTTCTAAATTTGGTAATTCAAAATCTTTTGTCATAAAATTACTATAACTATCTGCATTTGTATCATATGCATCAATATTATTCTTTTGATCATTATTTATCAAAGATCCAAATTCATTTTCCATTGTTATATAATATATATTGATATTATTATTGATTATTATATTATTCAAAAATCAAAAAATTGTGATTATATCATTAAATCTCATAATCAACTCTTTTTTGTAATAATATTAATATTTATATTATTCAAAAAATTGTGATTATATCATTAAATCTCATAATCAACTCTTTTTTGTAATAATATTAATATTTATATTATTCAAAAAATTGATTTTTAAACACCCTACAATATTTACCAAATAATAGCCTATTATGAACAAAAGAAGTAATAAAGAAGCAACAATGGAATACAAACAACATATTTATGTACAACATATTAAGAAGGAAAAATGTGGAAAAACAATTCTAACAAATGATACTAAACAATATGATTATTCAAAGCTTACCGGTCTTGTCGAAACATTTAATGTAAAATCAGTGAAAGAATCTAATGCAGTATTTCTAAAATTTGATACAATTGAAAATGCTCAAGATGCTCTTGCAAAATTACGATCTGAAAAAATCAGAAGTAAACCATCTTATTACAAAGGATTTTTTAAGATTGAAAGTAAAATGAAAGGCCCAATTCAAACTCTAATTGATGCAAAAATTGAATTCATGAATAGTGCTACGTATGATGAACTTAAAAATACAATTTGTGAAATGATCAAAAAAAAATGTGATCAGACCGAGGTTTTATTCTTCAAATTTAATAAAAATAAACAAACAATGAAACTATCTGGATCTGGAGATTTTACAATTGATACTAAAAATGATCTAGACCTTTTAATTAAGGAACCACTTGATATTAATGATAGTTTTAGAATTTGTTTTTATAATTATCAAATTAGACCAAAAACAAGGTAATTAAATTTTTTTATGGAGATTATTATAAAAAATAAATATAATTATTGTTATTTTATAAATTTTCATAAAAAATTGAAAAAATAACATTTTAGATACTAAATGATTAGACAATGATAATTAAAATAATATGGCTGATATAATTCCTATGAGTAATCAAGACGAATTAAAAATACTAAAAGAAATTAGTGAAATCATTCAAGATGATGAGTCAGATGAAGAACAACTGCAATTTATTGAAATAACAAATTTACTCGATGCGGAAGAAAATGATGATACAGAATATATTGAAGAAAAAAATAAATATGCAGAAACAATTAAACAAATATGTGATATTAATGATGAAGATGATTCTGATGAAGAAAACGATTTTGAAAAAAATAAAAATGATATTGCCGAAGATGCAAAATTAAATAAAATTTTAAATTTACTTGATAGTAATAAAGATGATGACAATGAAGAAATTGATGAAACAAAAATATTAAAAGAAATATGCGCGTCATCCAGTAAAGACGAAAGTGATGAAAGTGACGAAGAGATAAATATTGAAAATAATGAATCAGATGATAATGAAAAAAGTGACGATGAAAGTGATGTTGAGAGTGATGCTGAGAGTGATGAATAGTATTAATTTATAAAAAATTGATATTTAATATTCCAAATAAACAATATTATTTATTAAATAATATTGTTAAAATGAACATTCCTGGCTGTGTTTCATCAATTTCGAATAGTAATGCTAAAATAGAAGATGATTCGCAATACACATTTATTGATCCAGACTTAATGGAAATAATTCCGGAACATATGATTAAATATTTTCAGTTTGGAAATGAAATATTTAATGCAAAAATTTATAAACAATTTAGTAATATAAGTCCAATTATTTATTATAAATTACTTAATTTGTTAACAAACCAACGGATATTAAATTTTAATGCACAATCAATTTATACACTAGATCATAATGGAGTAGATTTTAATTATATAACAGATGAAAAAATATTAGTAATGAAAACTGATTTTATTAAATATAATATGGAAGTATCACAAAATAATAGATATCCATTTATAATTCAATCAACCGATACACAAATCGTATTAAATACTCCGGATAAAAATTCAATGATTAAATATTTTCAACAAAAAGAACACGACCGATTTATAATTTTTCCACTAATATATGAAAATATTATAAATATTCCTGGACATGCTGCTGTAATTGCGATTGATTCGTATACACTACAAGTTTATCTAATAGAACCAAACTATAAACCAAATTATTTTAATACATATACAGATGTATCGTATGCAGTTGAACATATTATTAAAAATTATTTTGAACAATTTGGATTTGAATATCAATTTATTGATACATGGAATGATGAATATACTTTATTAAATATTGAAATTATAGGTGATGAAATTTTAGAAAGAGGAAATTGTGTTGCATGGTCAATTTTTTTGACACATTATATATCATCCGATGATACACAAAATATTCCACAACTTTGCCAAAAATTTAATACATTGAATAAAAAATTTTTATTACAATTGATTCGAATTTATCAACTTAATGTACACAAAGAAATACAAAAAATTGATATTTAATATTCTACAAATCAATACTATTTATTTATTTAAAACATATTATAATGGATTGGCAACTATCAGATGATACTAATACTGTTGATAACGAAATAATAACATGGAAAATTCAAAACGAGAAAAGTTTAATAACAGATATTATATTAAATGATGAAAACGAGATAACATTAATAATATCATTAAATAATGAACCGATCGATATAATATTACTATTGCATGATTATAAACAATTAACATCAAAAATAGAAATTATTTTAAATAATAAAAATGATGATTTGATTGAATTTATCAATACAATAAATAATTTTATTTCGCAAAATCAATTAATCACATTAACTGAATTACTAACACATATTCATGAGACAAGTAAAAAATATAATGATCACAAAATAAATATTTTAAATAATCAGATTAAAATATCAAAAAATAAAATTAATTTTAATGACTTCAATAAATTAGATGATTCATTCAATTTATTTTTCCAAAATGATATTATTAATTCTGATAATGGATTAATAAACCAGATTGAAACTGAAAAAAAATGGAAAGAAAATGCAAATAAAATATTAATAGAGGAAAATAATAAACGTATTTCAAATAACATTTTAACACATATGAATAAGAATGCCATTATTAAAATCATCATATGCGAAATAAATGAATTAAATCATCTACACGATGATATTAAAGTAATACCAATTAATGATAATATATATCATTGGAAAGTACAATTATATAATATTAATAGTTCAATCGACGAAGATGATTTTAAAATATTAAAAGAAAAATATGGTTATGATTATGTTGAATTAGATGTTTCGATTAATCCTCTTTTATATCCATATTATCCTCCAAATATTTCGATCAATAAACCGATATTTAAAAATGGACTTAGTTTCGGAATTTCAACAATGAATTATTTTGATCTTAATAATTGGAATCCAACAAATTCAATGGAATACACCATTTTATCAATTAAAAATATAATTGAAGAAAAAGGAAAAATTGATTTA
>Ga0209000_1000240_pt1 | contig 63861 bp, 53 predicted proteins | sample RifGroD2_FD_183998 | JGI IMG/M metagenome (GOLD analysis project Ga0209000, IMG submission 183998) | Groundwater microbial communities from Rifle, Colorado, USA - Groundwater D2 (SPAdes) (version 2) | ecosystem: Environmental > Aquatic > Deep subsurface > Groundwater | place: Rifle, Colorado... | reverse complement strand
ATATTTCAAAATACTGTATCCAGAATACAGGATAACTGTATCCATTTGTTGGATTTTGACCTGTTTTTGTCAGTTTGGAGATGTTTTTTTATGATTACTTGATGCTAGCCTGTTTATTTTTTTAACTAACTAACTATTTCTGTTAACCTTTGCTCTTTATAATTAGAACTACTGGCATGAAGTTTTTGTTTATATACATCTTTTTATAAATATGGTAAGATAAAATCCACAGTATTTACTATGGATAAATTATTTTGAGTGTTAAATTATTAGGAGGTTGGAAATGAGTTCAACGGTAGAGCTTGATAAGCTTGAAAAAAAGGATGTTATTAAAGAGTTTAAACTTCATGAAGGCGATACAGGGTCTGTAGAAGTTCAAGTTGCTCTGTTAACTAAAAGGATAAATCATTTAGTTGAGCATCTGAAGGTTAATAAAAAAGATAACCATTCACGTCGCGGTCTTTTGATGCTTGTTGGTAAAAGAAAAAGACTTATGAAGTATTTTAGTAAAAAAGATCCCGGCAAATATAAAGAAGTTTGTCAGCGTCTAAGTCTTAAAGAATAAGGCGGGTCATACCCGCTTTTTTTTTGTAAAAAATTAGCACTTTTAGGAAGGATAATAGATGAAGCAAGTAGTTAGTAAAGAGATTTTCGGTAAAACAATTATTATTGAGACAGGGAGAATGGCAAGACAGGCTTCCGGGTCGGTCCTTGTTACTTCAGGAGGAACTGTTATATTGGCAACTGCAACAGTTTCGTCGGCACCTCGGGAAGGCGCTGATTTTTTCCCGTTAACAGTAGATTATATAGAAAAGATGTACGCTTCAGGAAAGATTCCTGGCGGTTTTTTTAAGAGAGAGTCGAAGCCTTCAACGGTTGCGACCTTAACATCACGATTGATCGACAGACCAATTCGTCCTTTGTTTCCTGAAGGATTTCGAAATGATGTTCATATTGTTATAACAGTATTGTCGTACGACGGGGTTAATACTCCTGACGTTCTTGGGATGGTAGGCGCTTCGGCAGCTCTATCAGTCTCGAAAATTCCATTTGCGGGACCTGCTGCAGGAGTTATCGTGGGATATGTTGATAATGAGTTTATTATGAACCCTTCTCCTGAACAATTAGCTATAAGTCAGCTTGACCTCGCTATTGCCGGAACTAAAGAAGCCGTTACAATGGTTGAGGCAGGCGCAAAAGAAGTGTCTGAGAAGCTTTTGATCGACGCTATTGAGTTCGGTCATAATGCAATTAAAGAAATTATTACGCTGCAGGAAGAACTGGTTGCTTTAGTTGGGCAACCAAAAATGCAGTATACTCTTGATCTTGTCCCTCAGGACATCGCTGAATGGGTAAATGGTAATTTTTCCCAGAAGCTTGAGGCGGCAATTAGAACCGAAGGAAAACAGGCACGTTACGATGCTATTGACCAACTTCAAGAAGAAGTTTTAGAAGCTGCAAAGACGAAGTTCGGAGAAGAATTTGAGAAGCAGAAAACGATTGTCAAACGTGCTTTTCATGAGCTGGAAAAGGCTATCTTCAGAAAAATTATCATTAATGATCATGTAAGAGCTGATGGTCGAAAATTAGATGAAATTCGAGCGTTGTCCAGTGAAGTCGGTGTGCTTCCGTGTACACATGGCTCAGCACTGTTTACGCGGGGAGAAACCCAGAGTCTTGCGGTTACAACCTTAGGCACTGCTGGTGATGAACAAACCATTGACGGGTTAGATATTACGTCTTCAAAGAAGTTTTTTCTGCATTATAACTTTCCTCCATTTTCTGTTGGAGAGACGGGCTTTATGCGTGGTCCAGGGCGTCGAGAGCTTGGACATGGTGCATTGGCAGAGAGAGCAATTATGCCTGTGTTGCCGCAACCGGCAGATTTTCCTTATACGATCAGGTTAGTATCTGAAATTTTAGAGTCAAACGGTTCCTCTTCTATGGCTTCCGTATGCGGCGGAATATTGTCGCTCATGGACGCGGGGGTTCCGATCGTTCGTCCGGTTGCAGGTGTTGCAATGGGATTAATTAAAGATAATGAAGAAAAGTATGCTATTTTGACTGACATCATGGGGCTGGAAGATCATTTAGGGGATATGGATTTTAAGGTTTGTGGTACCAAGGAAGGTGTTACTGCTTTGCAGATGGACATCAAAATTCTTGGGGTAACAAAAGAAATCATGCAGAAATCTCTTGCTCAGGCAGAGACTGCAAGGATGGCACTGTTAGATCATATGGTATCTGTAATAGATAAGCCAAGAGACAATATTTCAAGCTATGCACCTAGAATAGTTTCTTTAATGATACCTCAGGATAAAATCGGTCTTTTGATCGGTCCCGGAGGAAAGACTATAAAGGGAATTATTGAGGAAACCGGAGTCGAGATCGATATCGCAGATGATGGAAGAGTAATGATTGCTTCGGTTGATGAAAATTCATTAAATATGGCGAAAGAAAAAATATTCAACTTGGTAAGAGATGTAGAAGTTGGCGAAGTATATAATGGGAAAGTTGTGAAAATAACCAATTTCGGTGCATTTGTTGAAGTTTTGCCTGGAAAAGAAGGTCTTCTGCATATTTCGCAGATTAGTGAAAGAAGACTTCAGACTGTTGAAGAAGTTCTTCATATCGGTGATCGAATCCGAGTGAAAGTAAAAGAAATTGATAACATGGGCAGAGTCAATCTTACTGCCAGAGACGTATGAGTATAGCTATAAAATCAAGGTAACATATAAATACAGAGCTTATGTTCTCATGAGCTCTGTATTGTTGTCTATTAATGAATTACGGAAATATGTGAATTATTATGTATGAAAAAGAAGTACTTGCGAATGGCTTGGTAGTTGTCGGAGAAGAGATCCCTCATGTGAGATCTGTGGCTTGTGGAATCCTTGTAGGTGCCGGGGTTAATCAGGAAACTTCTCATAATAACGGGATATCCCATTTTATCGAGCATATGTTTTTTAAGGGGACCAAGCGCAGAAGTGCGCTGGAAATTGCAAAGACACTTGATGAACTCGGTGGCAGATTAAATGCCTATACGGACAAAGAAGCGACTATGTTCTATAGTGTTGTTCTGGATTCCCATATATTCAGGGCAATGGATCTTTTATTCGATATTTTCCTTAATTCCACGATAAAAAGCAAAGATATCAATCTGGAAAAAAAAGTCGTTCTCGAAGAAATAAAAATGTATCAGGATACCCCTGATGAACTTATTCATGATTTGTTTATAACCTCATTGTGGCAGGGTCATTCAATGGGCAAGCCGATATTAGGTGATAAGTCGATCATCAAAGGCTTGGAGAGAAAAGATCTTGATGCCTATATCCAGGACATTTACGTGCCCAATAATATCGTTATTTCATTAGCCGGTAATTTTTCTTTTCAAGATGTCATTCCTGAGATACGTGCTCGTTTTGACTCAATGAGAAAACAGAATGCTACAATTGTTTACGAACCGCCTACCTCTTTTCCTGGTATAAAAATATGGAAAAAAGATACGGAACAGGTCCATATTTGCCTTGGAGGTAATGGATTTTCTTATAAAGATAAGAGCCGTTATACATTGGCTGTGCTTAATTCGATATTAGGTGGGTCGATGAGTTCCCGGCTTTTTCAAGAAATCAGAGAAAAAAGAGGCCTGGCTTATAGCATATATTCTTATCAATCATATTATCGTAACGGAGGACTGTTCGCTATCTATAGTGGCACAAGTCTTGAAAACTCAAGGCAAGTTGTTCAGCTGATAATGGCTGAGCTAAGCAAGATCCGGGGCGGAGATATTTCCGAAGCAGAGATTAAGAAAGCGAAAGAGCATCTTAAGGGAAACATGGTCTTGTCGTTGGAAAGCTCTAATAGCAGGATGAGCTGGAATAGCAAGAACTTTTTTTATTTTGATAAGTTTTTTACTGTTGAGGATGTTTTTTCTTCAATTAATGCTGTTACCCTTGAAGACGTTACTTCTATCGCAAATACACTGTTCTTGCCAGAAAAATTATGCTTAACTGCTATCGGGCCATTTACAAATGAGGATCATTTTTCAGGTATTCTATGAAAATAATTGGAGTTAAGATACAACAGTTACATAGTATAGATCTTCCGTTGCCGGGTTACATGAGTGAACAAGCCGCGGGCATGGACCTGTACGCTGCAATTGATCAGCCTGAAATGCTTTTACCTGGTGAAATAAAGGCAATTTCAACCGGGATTTCAATAGAAATTCCTGAAGGGTATGAGGCTCAAATTCGCCCACGAAGTGGATTGGCCCTTAAAAAAGGTATATCAATTCCTAATGCTCCGGGAACAATTGATTCTGATTATAGAGGTGAGATTAAGGTAATATTGATCAATCTTGGGAGTGAACCTTTTGAAATCGGAAGAGGAGATAGAATTGCCCAAATGATTGTTGCGCCTGTAGTGCAGGTGCGTTGGATAAAAAGTGAAGATCTTACGGTAACGAGCCGGGCAAGTGGAGGCTTTGGACATACCGGGGTATGATGAACTAAGAAATTATAAAGATAGGCTATTGATTATTTGCAAGAATTTGATTAAATAATAATGCATATATAATTGTGAAAGGCAGATGATAGATAATGATAAACGTAATCGTAAGCGGTTATAAAGGCCGTGTGGGGCAGGAAATTGCTAAAGCTATTGTCAAAGATCCTGAACTGCAGATGGCAGGAGGCGTAGATGTCGGAGATGATCTCGCTCAGATGATTAAAGATACGAAAGCCGATGTTGTTGTTGATTTTACTCATCCGTCAGTTAGACTGGAGAACTTTTTGACTATTATCGAGCATGGAGCTCGTCCTGTTGTAGGTACCACTGGTTATAACGAAAATGAAATAGCTGACCTTCAAGTCATGTGCAGGGAGAAAAATATAGGTGCAATTATTGCTCCTAATTTTGCCATTGGCGCGATTCTTATGATGAAATTTGCCGCTCAAGCAGCGAAATATCTGGATTGTGCAGAAATTGTTGAGCTGCACCATGAGAAAAAAGAAGATTTTCCATCAGGGACTGCTGTGAAAACAGCTCAGCTGATGTTAAATGTGAGGCAGGAATTTAACAAAGATGTTAAGGATAAGGTTGTTAATTTAGAAGGCGCTCGAGGAGCAAATGCCGGGGGTATTCACATTCATTCAGTGAGGTTGCCGGGGTTCGTTGCTCATCAAGAAGTGATTTTCGGTACTCTTGGTCAGACGCTTACTATTCGGCACGATTCAATTAGCAGAGAATCATTTATGCCGGGAGTTATCATGGCTGTAAAAAAGGTTATGACAATCAATGAATTAATCTATGGGTTAGAAAATATTATTTAAACCCTATGATCACATTTTTTCGAAACATCCGTGTGTTATTTCGTGCTGAAGAATTATGAAAGGGGATTTGATATGAAAAAATATAATGTTGCAATTGTTGGTGCTACCGGTGTAGTAGGGACAGAAATGATAAAGGTATTGGAGGAACGAAAATTTCCGGTTGCTCAATTGTTCCCGCTAGCCTCAGCGAGGTCAGCCGGCACAAAGATTGAATATAACGGTGAAAAAATTATGGTTAAGGAATTAACCGAAAGTTCTTTTGATAATATCGAGATAGCTTTGTTTTCAGCAGGTGCATCGGTAAGTGCTATGTTCGCACCTATTGCGGCTGCCAAAGGGGTTAAAGTAATTGATAATACTAGTCATTTCAGAATGGAAAAAGATATCCCCTTAGTTGTTCCTGAAGTCAATGCGCATGCCTTGAAAACGTATAATTCTAATATTATAGCTAATCCAAACTGCTCTACTGCGCAATTAGTGGTTGTTCTTAAGCCAATTCACGATAAAGCAAAAATAAAGCGTGTCGTAATCTCCACGTATCAGGCAGTGGCTGGAGCCGGTAAGGCTGGAATTGATGAATTGGCAGCTCAAACGGCTGCTTTGCTAAATGGGAAAAGTGTTACCCCCAAAAAATTTACGAAGCAGATTGCCTTTAATTTGATACCTCATATCGATGTTTTTTTTGAGGATGGGTATACTAAAGAAGAGAAAAAAATGATTTTAGAAACACAAAAAATTATGGAAGACGAAACAATTGCAGTTACTGCAACCACTGTGCGTGTCCCTGTTTTTGTCGGACATTCCGAGTCGGTGAATATTGAGACAATAACAAAAATAACAGCCCAGGAAGTAAGAGATCTTTTATCGAAAGCTCCTGGCGTCGAAGTTGTTGATGATCCGCAGAATAATAAATATCCGACTCCAATTGAGGTTGCCGGAAAAGATCCTGCATATGTCGGCAGAATTCGGGAAGATTGTTCCTGCGAAAACGGAATAGATCTCTGGGTAGTCTCCGATAACCTGCGAAAAGGGGCAGCGCTGAATGCTGTTCAAATTGCTGAAGAATTAATTAAACAAAAAATAATTTAGGAATTTATGAATAAGATAATTGCAAGGCATTATGACAAGAATGTAGAATTATTTGGAAATGATTTCCTTGCGTTAGGTTGGGCTTCTATTGAAACCCAACAGGTGCGCTTTGATACGTTGACAACTATTGCGGACCTTAATAATTCCCATGTATTGGACGTAGGTTGTGGGTTAGGTGATTTATGTAAATATTTGAACGAATATTATGAGGGTATCAAATATACTGGAATTGATGTTTCCAGCGAGATGATTTCTTGTGCGAGGGAAAATCATCCAGGATCGAAGTTTCTGTTGCGAGATCTAAATGATGATGATAATGAAGAGTATGACTATGCTTTTGCTTCCGGCTCATTTAACATTAAGGTAGGAGATAATTATAATTATCTTGATCATTCGATTGAAAGAATGTGGGAGGGTACTTCGAAAGGTATCGCTTTTAATATTTTAAGCAGCTATGCCCCAGAGAAAATGAAAGATGATTTTTTCTTTTATTACCAGCCCGAAAAGGTATTTACGCTTTGTAGTAAGTATACTCAGTATATAATTGTTCGGCATGATTACCTGCCTAATGATGTAACCTATATTTTAAAAAAATGATTTATAATAACAAGGAGGAAAATAATGAGAGAAAGATTCGGAAGATTATTAACCGCGATGATAACTCCATTTGATGGACAAGGTGCGGTTGATTATAAAAAAGCTGCAGACTTAGCTGATATGCTTGTTCAAACCGGTACTGAAGGAATTGTCGTTACAGGAACAACAGGCGAATCTCCTACGTTAACGCATGAGGAAGAATTTGAGCTATATAGGGCAGTCAAATCTGCAGTTGGTAAGAAAGCCTCAATCATAGCCGGGACGGGTTCAAATTGTACAAGGACTACAATTCATTCGACCCAGGTGGCTCAGGATATAGGTATTGACGGCGCAATGGTGGTTGTTCCTTATTACAATAAACCATCTCAAGAAGGGATGTATCAACATTTCAGCGCGATTGCCCAGTCAACAAAGCTCCCTTTGATAATCTACAATATTCCCGGGAGGACAGGTGTTAATATGCTACCCGATACGGTTAAGAGATTATCGCCGATTAATAATTATGTAGCAATTAAAGAAGCCTCCGGCGACCTTAACCAGATCAAGTCCATCATCGAACAGGCTCCTTCAGATTTTATGGTCTATAGCGGGGATGATGCTCTGACGCTACCTGTACTTAAAGCAGGAGGGTATGGAATTATTTCTGTTGCAGCTCATGTGGCTGGTCAGGAAATGAGCCAAATGATAAATGCTTATGTTTCGGGGGAGGTTGCTGCCGCTGATGCTCTTCATGAGGTGCTCATGCCTTTATTTAAAGTTTTGTTTATCACAGCTAACCCTACACCTGTAAAAGCTGCATTGTCGATGTGCTGGAAAGAGGTTGGCGTGCCTCGTTTGCCGCTTATTGAAGCTACCGATAAGGAAAAAGCTGAGATCTGCTCAGTCTTACAACAAATAAAGAAGATTTAATTTGAATAATAAAAACTTAAAATTAATTATTTTGGGGGGTCTTGATGGTATAGGAAAGAATATGATGGCTTTCGAATATAACGGGAGCATTATAATTGTGGATGTCGGGATGATGTTTCCTGATTCTGAGATGTTTGGAATTGATAAGGTTATTCCTGACTTTACTTATATACGGGAAAACAAAGAAAAAGTTAAAGCAGTTATTTTGACCCATGGGCATGAAGACCATGTCGGGGCACTTTATAATCTGTTTAAAGAAATAACGGTGCCTATTTATGGAACAAAGCTTACCTTAGCATTGGCCGAGTCAAAACTAAGGAAAAATATGTATTCTGAGGATTTGCTTAATGTTGTTAAGCCGGCACAAAAAGTTATCATCGATGAATTCGAAGTCGAATTCATGCGAGTCAGCCATAGTATCCCTGATGGGGTGGCGTTAAGTATTAAGACTCCGGTTGGAACAATTATCCATTCCGGCGATTTCAAAGTTGATCATACGCCGATTGACGGCAAGGTCATGGACTTGAACCGTTTTGCGCAGTTAGGTGACGAGGGAGTGCTTGCGCTCCTTTCTGATAGTACTAACGCAGATACCGAGGGATTCGGGTTGTCAGAAAGAGTGGTCGGGGAAACTTTTGACCGAATTTTCCGTAAAGCCTCTCATAAAAGAATTGTTATTGTCACCTTCGCGTCCAATGTTCATCGTATCCAGCAGGCAATTAATACTGCACGCAAACATCATCGCAAAGTTGCTGTTATCGGGCGAAGTATGGAAGAAGTTACATTAAAAGCACACGAAAACGGATATCTTCATTATCAAGATGATACCCTGATTTCTCTGCATCAATTGCAAAGTATTCCTCCTGAAAGAACTCTTATTATTACGACGGGCAGTCAGGGAGAATCCATGAGTGTTATCGCTCGAATGAGCAGGGAAGATTATAAAGGTATCAGTATCAATGAAAATGATTGTGTGGTACTGTCCGGTACTCCTATTCCCGGGAATGAAAAAGGGGTTAATAAGGTTATTAATAATATATTTCGCAGAGGGGCTCAAGTTATCTATGAACAGGACTTTGAAGTTCATGTAAGTGGGCATGCTTGCCAGGAAGAGCTTCGATTGTTAATAAATCTGGTCCGTCCGAAGTTTTTTATTCCGATCCATGGTGAATACCGACATCTCGTTGCCCACGCAGAATTGGCCGACAGCGTTGGAATCCCAAGGAATAATATTTTTGTTCTGGAAAACGGAGATGTTCTGGCTTTTTCTGATAATGAAGGTAAAGTTGTTGATCACGTTCCGGGTGAAGCTGTTCTCATTGACGGACTTGCTGAAGATGAACCGTATAATATAGTTCAGGCGGACCGAAAGCTGCTTTCACGAGATGGTATTCTAATAACTTCGTTTGCACTCAGGAAAGATACCAGCCAACTGTTGTCTGAGGTGAAGTTGCATACAAGAGGGTTTATCTATATGAAAGAAGCTCCAGAACTAAGGGCGGACATAATACAGAAGATTGAAGAGATCATCGCAGATTATAATTCGGCAGAACCTGAATATGAGAAGAAAAGTCTGAAGAAAACCTTGATGAAAGATCTCTCCGAGTATGTTTATACGCAGACAAAGCGCCGGCCTTTAATTGTTCCCAGCATTTTGGAAATATGAAGAAAATTTTGTTCCATGCCTGCTGTGCCCCTTGTTCCAGTATAATAATTGACTGGGTAGAGGACCAGCCATTTCTGTCCGGAGCTTTCTATTTCTTCAACCCATATATTCATCCCTACGTTGAGTTTGAATTGCGGTTAAAAAGTTTTGAATCCTTTATGGAAAAAAAAAGACTCGGTTTTTATATTGATGGCACCTATGATATCGAGTCAGTTATTGGTCACAATTCATTTGGTCTTTCCCGGTGTGAGCAATGCTATAAAAGAAGGCTTGAGGCAACTGCCGATCAGGCACGCAAAGAAGGATACTCTTCGTTTTCAACCACGTTGCTGGTAAGCCCTTATCAGAACCATGATTTGATTATTCGTCTTGGACAGGAGGCTGCCAAGAAATATTCCGTCGATTTTTTCTATCATGATTTTCGTTCTCTGTTTCATAATGGGAAGAAGAATGCTATTAAACAGAAACTTTATCGACAACAGTATTGCGGATGTATTTTTTCGGAATATGAGAGATTTTCTGCTGAAAAAAAACAGAAGGGGAGTATCAAACAGGTTACTCGGATATTACAAAAGATTGAGGATGGATCAAATAATGCATGATGAAAACTTTCAGTTGTCATCGTACGAGTATCAGCTCGAAGAGCGGTATATTGCCCAAAGTCCGGCGCAAAAACGAGATAATTCCCGATTAATGGTGCTGGATAAACAACATAACACAATCAATCATGGACTTTTTCACGATCTTGTTCATTATCTTAATCCCGGGGATGTTCTTGTGCGAAACAACACGAGTGTATTTCCTGCAAGGATCTTTGGCCGGAAAGAGACTGGCGCTAAGATTGAGTTTTTGTTGTTGTCAGAGAAAGGACAAGATATCTGGGAGGTAATCTGTCGCCCGGCAAAACGCCTGAAATTAGGCGACATAGTATTTTTTTCTAATAGCCTGGCGGCTGAGATTATTGGTTTTTGTGAAGAAGGAAAACGGCTTGTAAAATTTCGGTATCAGGGTGATTTCTGGGAAATCATTGATGCTATCGGAAATGTTCCGCTTCCCCCATACATTAATTTACAGAGCACCCGGCTTTCTCCTTGTGAATTGAAAGAACGGTATCAAACGGTATTTGCTTCGAAGCGAGGATCATCTGCGGCTCCGACCGCCGGCCTGCATTTTACTGAAAAATTACTGGGAGAAATTGCGAAAAAAGGCATAACCGTAGTTGATGTGACGCTCCATGTTGGGTTAGGTACTTTTTTGCCGGTCAAAGCAGAAGTGATAACCGACCATATCATGCATGAAGAGTATTATGAAATTACCTCCTCAGCAATACAAGCTATTAATCAAGCGAAAGCTTCCGGACACAGGGTTATTGCTGTTGGTACAACTTCCGTTAGGGTTCTTGAGACAATCGCTGACGAAATGATTACTGGAGAGATAACGCCGTTATCAGGAAAAACCTCTATTTTTATTTATCCCGGATATCAGTTTAAGGTAGTTGATGGAATTGTGACTAATTTTCATCTTCCCGGTTCATCGCTATTGCTTCTTGTCTCTGCGTTTTATAACAGGAAATCCATCTTAAATGCTTATACTATCGCCAAAGCAGAAAACTATAGGTTTTTTAGTTTTGGGGATGCAATGTTTATATCCTGAGCTTACAATTTTTTTTGTCAAGTTCTCACTATTTGACTTACTCTTTATTTAAATATTATAATCAAAAATATAGTTGTCTTTATTATTTATCTCAATGTAACCTTTAAATCTATGTTTATTTGATTTACTCTAATATTTTGAATATCTAATGCGTTTTGTTTTTTATTGATTGATTTTATATCCTGTTTAAGTAAGAAGGAGCTGTATATGTCAGATAAAGTTAAATTAACCCTTCAAAAAAAATTATTACTCATCGGAATATTTTTGACAATAACACCTTTGCTTATTATCGGTGGTGTTGTCTATAGTCAAAATAAGAAAGTAATAACGATAGCAACTCAGGAAAGCCGGAAATTAGCTTATATAACGCTAGACAATGCGGTGAAAGATGTATATCTGATGTGCGATATTTCACAAAAATTAATTGAAAATAGTATGAATAATTCCTTGAATGTTGCGAAAGATATCTTAAGCCGGGAAGGTGGGGTATTTAGCGCTTCTGAAAATATCACGTGGGAAGCAAAAAATCAATTTAATCATGATTTGACGAAACTTGACCTTCCCAAAGTGCTGGTTGGAAAAAAATGGTTTGGGCAGAATGCCGATAAAGGACAAGAAACTCTAGTAGTTGATAAGGTACAGGAGCTCATTGGAGGTGCCTGTACTGTATTTCAAAGGATGAATGAAGACGGAGACATGCTTCGGATTGCGACTAATGTTATTACAAAAGAAGGAACGAGGGCTATCGGAACTTATATTCCCTTTAAAAACCCGGATGGCAGTCCTAATCCCGTATTAGCGGCAATCCTAAACGGGCAGCGTTTCGTAGGGCGGGCATTTGTTGTGGATTCTTGGTGTATTACTGCCTATGATCCTCTTTTTAATGCTGATAATAAAGTCATTGGAATGCTTTACGTCGGAATGAAAGAAGATGCTTTAACTAATATCCGCGAACAAATTACGAAAATAAAAATAGGGCAGTCCGGATATGTATATGTCCTGGATTCCAAAGGAAATTATCTTGTATCAAAAGATGGCAAACGTGATGGGGAACTTATCTGGGATGAAAAAGATACGGAGGGGAAATTTTTCATTCAAGATATAATTACCCGTGCTAAAAAATTAGGTATCGATGAAATCGGAGAATCTCATTATCCCTGGAAAGGCATAGATGAAAAAGAGGCTCGAATGAAGACCGTTCGTTTCGTTTATTATAAACAATGGGATTGGATTATTGGTGCCGGTACCTATGATGAAGAGATGTATTCTTCTGTTAATCTTATTTCTTCAACCGGAAAAAAGAATTTTTTAATAATTGCGGTTATATCATTCATTGCTTCAGTTCTTGCTTTTTTTATCTGGCTGTTTGTATCACGAAGCCTCGTTGGTCAGATCGCTTATATTGCAAATCGCATAAGCTCAGGTTCAAAGCACGTTTCTTCGGTATCAGAGCAGGTTGCGACCTCTAGTCAACAGATGGCAGATGGTGCCAATATGCAGGCCTCCAGTTTGGAACAGATATCCTCGTCCTTGGAAGAAATGGCATCCATGGTTACCCAGAACGCTGATAATGCAAAACAATCTAATACAATGATAAACGAAGTCCGAAATGCTGCAGATAAGAGTATGAACGCTATGATAAATATGAGTGATGCAATTTATAACATAAAATCTTCTTCTGACGAAATGGCAAAGATAGTTAAGACAATCGACGAGATTGCATTTCAAACGAATCTGCTGGCACTGAATGCCGCAGTTGAAGCAGCCAGGGCCGGAGACGCCGGCAAAGGATTCGCCGTGGTAGCCGGAGAAGTAAGGAATCTTGCCCAGCGTAGCGCAGAAGCCGCCAAAACGACGGCTGCTCTCATTGAAGGTTCTCAGAAGCACGCTGTAGCTGGGGTGACAGAGACTGGAGAAGTCGCAGATATATTGACTAAAATAATAGACGGGATTGCAAAGGTAACTGATTTGATCGGAGAGGTTACTGAGGCCAGCGAAGAACAGTCAAGAGGCGTGGCCCAGGTGAATATGGCAGTTGCCCAAATGAATAAGGTTACGCAAACAAATGCTTTTGGCGCAGAGGAGACTGCATTAGCAAGCAGTAAGCTTTTGGGTCAGGCAAAAGAGCTTAATGATATGGTAAAAGGATTAAATGTAATGATCTATGGGCAATCAGACTCACAGGATGCCGGGATCTCTGATTTAACCAACCCTCTTCCAAAAAAAAATGAGCTGCGTCGTCCTGATATCAAAGATTCCTCATATGAAAAGGAACCCCCCCAAATTAATAAGAGGCTGAAACTTGCAGAGAAAGTAATACCTCTCGATGATGATGATTTCTCGGAATTTTAATGGATTTGCGTTTTGCTCGAATCGTGTTGCGTTAGGTAACGAGTTAACATGGCCTTCCCTTTGTCCTGGGTGTTATTTTCAAGTATAGTTTTTTTGCTGTTTTAGGGATGCGGCAATTTCTATTGCAATTAACAACCAATCGCTTAGCCGGCGGGTCAATAATCAATAGCGACAATATTGCATGTATTGCTGATAAGTATATTTGTTTTTCCGGCTTATCAAATTACTCTGCGGCTAAGTTTTTTGACTTGTATAATGTATTATATTTAATATTTTTTAAACAAGCATAAAAGCCGTTAATTGTTGAGAAAATTGACTTTAAGGTTTTATAAAATATATAATAAAAGTAAATTATAAAAGTGTTTTTGCAAAAATGCATAATTCATATGCGCTGTTTCAAGAATAAATTGTTTTCTCCTTCTGATTATATAGTCTTGTGATCAGGGGAGTTATGTCCGTATTGAGGAGGAGTCGCTGTGACAGACAATATCAAGGAGAAAGTAGAAGGTTTAGCTGAAGCCCTTGTTTTAGCAGATTATGCTGACTTGCAAGCTTTAGCGGACCTTCATACAAGACTTGAAGAAATTGCGGAATTGACAGCGTCAGGGGATTTTTCGTTGATTTCGGCTGCTGCCGTCGAACTTACTAAGATTATTGGAGACATAATGCTTGAGAATGTTTCTGATGTTTCTGCTTCATTTGATGTTATTGGCAAAACTGTAATGGTAATTCAGGAAGTTATTTGTAACGGGCGCACAGTCACTGAAATTGTATTTCCCCCTGAACTTGCTATCGATGAAAAAGAACTTCCTGTCAAACAAGTGGAGCCAAGTAAACAAGTTGGCGTCGAATCAGGAAGAGAACCCAATAGTCTTAAAGGAGATCTTGACCTTCTGGGGGATTTTGTAATTGAGGCGCTGGAACATGTTCATGATGTTAATAATCAATTATTGATTTTAGAAAAGGACCCAGCAAATGAAGATGCTATTAACGCAGTTTTTCGAGCGTTCCACACAATAAAAGGTGTTGCCGGGTTTCTTGAATTGGACGAGATCAGATCTCTTTCTCATGAAGCTGAAAATTTGCTCGATATGGTAAGAAAAGGCAAAATTATTTTAGTCGGAGATCTTGTCGATTTAACCTTTGAAATCGCAGATTTAATGAAGGAACTCATAGAAAACTTTACTAAATTTATTTCCTCCGGGACCACAGTTTCTACGGGGAACGCTGTTTTAGTCTTGATTGATAAGATTAAGTCGGCGGTGTCAGGAAAAAGGGAAACGAAAAAAACAAGTCCGAATAAGAAGGAAATCACTGTCTTAGAAGCGGGTACTCTCCCTGAAGTTAAACAAAATATTTCAACAAATAATATTCAAAATAATAATAACAATTCGTTTCGAGAAGCTATAAAAATTGATGCCGAGCGGCTTGACAGGTTAGTTGATATGATTGGAGAACTTGTCATTGCTGAATCAATGGTAAGCCAATGCCAGGAGGTAAAAGAGATATCTTCTGCTCACTTTATTCGTTATCTAAGCCAATTGGATAAAATAACTCGCGAATTACATGAAACTGGAATGTCGCTTCGGATGATACCCCTTAAGACAATGTTTCAGAAGATGGCCAGACTAGTTCGCGATCTGTCCAAAAAAATCGGTAAAGAAATTGATTTTGAGATGCATGGAGAAGATATTGAATTAGATAAATCAATTGTCGATAAAATACATGATCCTTTGGTCCATATGCTTCGTAATGCTCTTGATCATGGCATTGAGGGTTCCTGCGAAGAGCGTCTTAGTGCAGACAAGCCTCCTAAGGGATTAATTCAATTAAGAGCTTATCATAAGGGTGGGTGTATCTATGTTGAGATTCAAGATGATGGACGTGGATTAGATAAAGAAACCATACTTGCAAAAGCTCAGGAGCGGGGGATTATCCGGGAAGGTCAAGTCCTTGCCGATTGGGAGATATTCAATCTTGTTTTTGAACCTGGTTTTTCAACGGCTAAGACGGTTACGGATGTTTCTGGCAGAGGCGTTGGTATGGATGTAGTAAAAAAGAATATCGAAATGTTGCATGGGCAGGTCGATATTTCTTCGATTCCCGGGAAAGGGAGTCTTTTTGTTATGAAATTACCGCTCACTCTTGCAATTATCGAAGGTATGTTTGTTCGTGTCGGTAAGGAGAGGTATATTATTCCTTCTCTTTCCATTATTAGATCGATTAGGCCAGATGAAGATATTATTTCTACAGTTGTGAACAAGGGTGAAGTGATTTCTCTCAAGGATAGGCTTATTCCTGTTTTCAGGATAAATAAATTATATAATATTGAGACTGCCGAGCAGATATTGTCTCAATCAATTATTGTTGTCGTTGAAAATGAGGGACATCAGATCGGATTGGTTATCGACGAGTTATTAGGGCAACAACAGGTGGTAATTAAGAATCTGGGAGAAGCAATGAAAAATATCCCGGGGATATCAGGCTGTACTATTATGCCGGATGGTAATGTTGGACTTATTCTGGATATCTCAGGCTTGGTAAAGCTAGCTGAAGGGAGAGAAGATGTTCGGTAGATAGGTTCAATGGTTATTATTATAGTGTGGTGCCCAGAATAATTTGGTTGATTTTATTGGATGTAAACAAGGAGGTGCAAGAAATGAATGCAATTAAGACTCAAGGAAATGATACAGCAATAGCCTTAAGGGCAGGGATTACTGAAAAGTATTTGACTTTTCAGCTAGCCGAAGAAGAGTATGGTTTGGAGATACTAAAAGTACATGAAATAATCGGTTTAATGAATATTACCCATGTGCCTAAAATGCCGGATTTTGTTAAGGGCGTAATCAATCTCAGGGGGAAAATTATTCCTGTTGTTGATATCCGGCTAAAATTCGGGATGGATTTCAATAATTACAACGAGCGAACGTGTATTATTGTTGTTCAAATCTATGCCGAAAGAGGTATGATAGTTATGGGGATTATTGTCGACAAAGTGTTGGAAGTTCTAGATATTTCACCGGATCAGATTGAAGATACTCCGGTTTTTGGGACTAATGTAAATACCGAGTTCATTCTTGGTGTTGGCAAAGTAGGCCAAAGAGTTGTTATGCTGCTTGATATTGATAAGGTGCTGTCTGCCGATGAGCTAATGACGGTAAGTTCTGGCTTTTGAGTTTTTTTTCACTGTGAGCACTGTGGAATGCAAGTAAAAAAAGGTTTGAGAAAGAATTATGGATAGGGATACTTTTAATAAATTTCGCAAAATTATTTACGATAAGAGCGGTATTACCTTGGGTGAGGGAAAAGAATCGTTAGTGTCCGCACGAATCGCCAAGAGAATGCGCTTTTTGGAAATCGATGATGGTAAAGTATATCTCCAATATATTATTGATGACAATAAAGGTGATGAAATTATTCATCTTCTGGATGCTATCTCGACGAATGTTACCAGCTTTTTCAGGGAACCAACGCATTTCGATTACATCGAAACACTAATTCCGAAATGGATTGCTCAAGGTAAAAAATCGTTCCGGTTTTGGTCATCAGCAAGTTCGACAGGTGAAGAACCTTATTCTTTGGCAATAACTTTATTAGAAATGATAAAAGATCCTTCGATTGATATAAAAATATTAGCAACGGACATTTCTACCCGGGTTTTGGATAAATGCGATGAGGGTATTTATAATAAAGAAAAAGTTAATGTGATACGGCAACCATTAGTGGACCGATACTTTGATTGTTCTAAAACAAATAAAGAGACTTTTTATAGAGTGAAGAAGAATGTAAAGGACCTTGTTGTTTTTAAGCGACTTAACCTGTCATCTCCTCCGTTTCCTATGAAAGGACCTTTTGATGTCGTGTTTTGCCGGAATGTTATGATTTATTTTGATAATATTGTTAGAACTGCACTTATTCGTGAGATATATCGATTGTTGAAGCCAGGCGGATATCTTATGATCGGCCATGCGGAGAGCCTTATTGGGTTGTCCACTGATTTTAAGCTTGTGTTACCTTCAATCTATGTAAAAGATTAGCCGACTGAAGTCTATTCTTTTGATTTAATGCGAATAGAGATCGAGTATTATATGAACCAAGTAATCGTAGATATTGGCGACCTGAAGGTCTCAGGCAAAATAGATGAGGTGCTCATAACGTACTCTTTAGGGTCCTGTATTGGCCTGATGCTATATGATCCTGTTGCACGTGTTGGAGGTATGGTACACAGTATGCTCCCGCTCTCGAAGATCGATTACGTTAAGGCCCAAAAAATGCCAGGTATGTTTGCTGATACGGGGATAGTGTTGCTTCTTCAAGAGTTGTTTAATATGGGCGCAAAACGCAAAAATATTGTTGCTAAAATTGCTGGTGCGGCATCAATTTTAGATGAGAAAAAACTATTTAACATTGGGGACCGCAATTACGAAATAGCTCAAAAGATCCTTCAAAAAAACAGTATTTTCATAGTTTCCGAAGATGTAAAGGGAACTGTTTCCCGTACAGTGTCTCTCTATATTGCTGATGGCAAGACTGTGGTTCGCAGTAGTGGGAAGGAAACGTTTCTATGAATAAAAGAAAAGAAATTATAGCTAAAATCCTTATGATTCCATCGATTCCTACAGTAGCTGTTGATATTGTTCATATGGCGCAAAATCCCAACATTGACATTCAAGAGTTATCAAAGAAAATTGAATGTGATCCCGGACTTACCGCTAATTTTTTACGAATGGCAAATTCCAGCTATTTTGGAAGTACAAGGTCAATTACCACGGTTAAAAACGCTGTCATGAGACTCGGGGTAAATACGATCTATAAGATAATTATTATGTCCTCTGTCTCTCCGATGATGTGGAACACGATAGGCGGATATGATTTGGCACCGGGAAAGTTACTGGAACATTTACTAGCTACAGCTATCGGAACAAATAAACTTGCTAATATCTTGCATCTGAAAGTTCCTGATTATGCTTATACTGCAGCTTTAATCCATGATATTGGAAAAATCGTTCTGGGGATGTTTGTTGCGGTTGATATCGATCCGATTATGGCATGTGTTTACAACGAAGGTATTTCATTTGAAGCTGCCGAAAAAAAGATACTCGGCATTGATCATGCGGAAGTAGGCGCTTTATTGCTGGAATCCTGGAAATTGCCGGAAGTTATAGTCGAGGCAGTTCGATTGCATCATAAACTCGATACTATTTCTGCGCAGGTATCTGTGCCGGAAATAGTTCATGTTTCAGATATCCTTTCACTGCTCGGAGGCTGGGGCTGCGGCTGTGATGGTCTTAATTACGCTGTCTCTGAAAACGCCATGGCTAAATTAAAACTTACTGAAGATCAGATGGACACACTTATGTATCAGGTTTCTACTGAATTGTTGGAATTGCGGGGACTGATGGTAGATTCTACTTAGGATTTCGATAGATTTGTTAATAATGGTTGGTTTATTGCCTTAGGCTAATAATAAAATAAAAATAATAATTAAAGGAAACACATTCTTGAAAGTTCGTGTCTTAATTGTAGATGATTCATCTGTTGTCCGGCAAATATTTAGCCGGGAGCTTGCACGTGATCCGGAAATAGAAGTAGTCGGATCAGCTCCCGATCCGTACGTTGCTCGAGATATGATCGTGCAAACCAATCCGGATGTTGTTACTCTTGACGTAGAAATGCCCCGGATGGATGGCATTACTTTTTTAAAAAAGCTGATGCGTTATTATCCGGTTCCGGTAATCGTCGTATCTTCGCTTACAAGGCAAGGTGGCGAGCTAGCCCTGGAGGCAATAGAGTCGGGTGCGGTAGATGTCATGTGCAAGCCGGGAGAGTCTTATACTGTTGGAGACATGGCTATCGAGTTAATTGATAAGATCAAAGCTGCAGCCCGTGTAAAAGTGCAAAAAAAAGATGCTGCTCAGATAACAAAAAAAACTCCGGGTTTTTTGTCATTAACCAGAACGACGAATAAGGTAATTGCTATAGGCGCTTCTACCGGAGGGACTCAAGCATTGCAGTCTATTCTTTCGGTTATGCCGGCTAATAGTCCGGGAATCGTAATTGTGCAACATATGCCAGAACATTTTACGCGTTCCTTTGCTGCCCGGCTTAATGAAGAAAGCCAGATGGAGGTGAAGGAAGCTGAAGATGGCGATACTGTCATTCCAGGAAAGGCCCTTATAGCACCAGGGAACTATCACATGGTGCTCAGGCGTTCAGGTGCCGTCTATTATGTCCAAGTTAAGAAGGGGCCGCTTGTATCCCGTCATCGGCCTTCTGTTGATGTTCTTTTTAAGTCGGTATCCCGATTTGCCGGGCGTAATGCCATTGGTGTTATTCTAACTGGAATGGGAAATGATGGAGCTTCCGGGATGAAGGAAATGAAGGATGCCGGTGCCTTGACTGTGGCGCAGGATGAAAATAGTTGTATTGTCTTTGGCATGCCTAAGGAGGCGATAAAAAGCGGCGGAGTTGATTTCGTGGTCCCACTTCATGAGATACCTCAGAAAGTGATAAGTTTAGTGGAGAGCGAAGCTAATTGTAAATAATTCTTGATGAATGAACCGGTTTTTTATTACAATAATAAAGTATAGATCTTTTAACTTAAGCTAATAAATATTTTGAATGGGGAAAGATTTATTTCCGCAGGAGGTGCGGGAACCTGATTGGGTTAGGTATAAATGAATACATAGTCTAAAAAGAGGAGTGGAATAATGAATGAACATAAATATAGTAAATTACATGATTTGATTGCGGTTTCAGCATCTGAAGTGATAGAAAAAATGTTTTACAAAACATTAACTCCGGTTGATGAAGATATAATGTTTAACTTTGAAGTTGTGGTGACTATCAGCTTTAAAGGAAAATATGATGGAACTTTTTGGATTGTACTGGGAAAACAGCTTTGTTATGAATTGTCGGCAAGTTTCCTCAGTATGAATGCTGAGGATTTGGATGATGAGTTAGTTCATGATACTACTAAAGAGATAATAAATATGGTTTGCGGAAATGTGCTTTTTAATTTTGATAAGCAAAAGAAGTTCGATATTACCATCCCTTCGATTTTTGTTGATACCAATGCTCAGAGCCAGATTCTGACAATGCCTAGAACGACATACCCATTTTCATTTAGGATAGGGAAGCATCCTTTAAAAATGATTTTGGCCTTAAAGATGGGAGATATTGATGGTTAAATCATATTCTATACTCGTCGTAGATGATTCGAGGTCGCTACGGATGGTAATAAGGAAGTTGCTTGAATCCACTGATTATCTTTTCTCGAATATCTATGAAGCAGGTAATGGAAAAGAAGCTCTCGACTTATTAAAAGACAATGAAGTCAATATGGTTTTAACTGACATAAATATGCCGGAGATGGACGGTATTAATTTGGTTAAGGTAATGAAAATGCGGGAATACGATATCCCGACAATTGTCGTATCAACTGATGCAAGCCAGGAGACTGTTATTACTGCAATCAAATTCGGTGCAAAAGGCTATATTAAGAAACCATTTTCTGCTGACAAAATTAAAGATGTACTCGATAAGTTTTTGAAATAATAAAACCTAGAATTAGGGGATATGAATATGGAACGTAATTATAATGCGCTTTTAGTTGATGACTCAAGATCCTTACGTATGGTGGTCCAGCGACTAATTAAATCTTCAGGGTATTCATTTAATGTTTTTTGGGAAGCTAATGACGGGCGGGAAGCCCTTAAGATAGCTTCGAATAACGAAATCGATATTATTTTTACCGACCTGAACATGCCTGTTTTGGGTGGCATCGAGTTTATAAAAGAATTTCGAAAAACAAAAAAAAGCATTCCCATTATTGTAGTGACAACCTTAGGAAGTCAGCAGATAGTGATGGATGCACTTAAATGTGGCGCTAATGACTATATTATTAAACCGTTTTCCCACGAGCGGATTAAATCAGTCCTCGGGAAATTTTTAAAATGAGAATATATTATCTTAAGTTTATTGAGTTTTAAGCAATCTTATTGTTTCTTAAACACAAGCCATATGATACAATAACGTCCTATGGATTATAATAATTTAAAAATAAGAAACTTCTCTATAATCGCGCACATTGATCATGGGAAATCAACCCTTGCTGACCGGTTCCTGGAGGTAACAAATACTATTCCTCAGCGGTCAATGAAAAAGCAAGTGCTTGATATGATGGACCTGGAGCAGGAACGTGGAATTACCATTAAGCTCCAAGCCGCCAGGATACTTTTCACAGCTAAAGATGGCGAGCAATACGTATTAAATCTTATTGATACTCCTGGACACGTCGATTTTTCTTATGAAGTGTCCCGGTCTCTTGCTGCTTGTGAAGGTGCTTTGCTAGTTGTCGATGCTGCCCAGGGAATAGAAGCTCAAACGCTTGCGAATACCTATTTAGCTATGGAACACGATTTGACCCTTATTCCGGTTATTAATAAGATAGACTTGCCTAATGCCGATCCTAATAAAGTAATCGGTGAGCTTGTCGATATCCTTGGGATTGATCCGGAAGAAGCTGTTTTATGCAGTGCCAAAGAAGGCACAGGGATCACGGATATCCTTCAAGCAATTGTTGATCGGATAGCCCCTCCAAAGAATCTGGTTGCAGAACCGACCAAAGCACTTATTTTTGATTCGCTTTATGACCCTTACAAGGGGGTTATTATTTACTGCAGAATTTTTGAAGGTTCTATATCGCCTAAAGATATTATAAAAATGATGAGGACCGGTTATGAATACGAGGTTATTGAGGTTGGGGTCTTCACTCCTTATATGACGCCTTCTTCCAGTCTTAAGGCTGGAGAGGTCGGTTACATCGTTGCGGGTATCAGAGATGTGCGGCATGCTAGGGTCGGAGATACGATTACCTGTAAGAATAATCCGGCAAATGAGGCTTTGCAAGGCTATCGTGAAGCGAAGTCCATGGTGTTTTGCGGTTTTTATCCGATAGTTGGCGAAGACTACGGACTCCTAAAAGATGCAATCGAAAAACTCCAACTGAATGATGCGGCCCTTCACTTTGAACCAGAGACCTCAAAAGCGCTCGGGTTTGGGTTTCGTTGCGGATTTCTTGGATTACTCCATCTGGAAATTGTGCAAGAGCGCTTAGAACGTGAATTCAACTTAACTATTATCGCAACAGCGCCAAGTGTTGTCTACAAAGTTATTAAAACTAACGGGGATATTGTTTTAGTCGATAATCCGATCAATCTGCCGGAGCCAACTGAAATTGAGCATATTGAAGAACCCTATGTTAAATCAACTATAATTTTGCCGAATGATTATGTCGGATCGGTTATGGAATTAGCTCAGCAACGCAGAGGGCACTTGACTAATATGGAATATTTAACCGCGACAAGAGTGGTCCTTCATTATGATTTGCCTCTTAATGAAATAATAACCGATTTTTATGATCGGCTCAAATCAATTTCTCGTGGGTATGCTTCCTTTGATTACGAAGTCGGTGATTACAAAGAAGCTGATCTCGTTAAATTGGATGTGATGCTCAATAATGAGGTTGTTGATGCTCTTTCTACCATTATCCATGAAAGTAGCGCATATTATAAGGGTAGGGAGCTTACCAAAAAATTAAAAGAGATTATTCCGCGGCAGATGTTCGAGATTCCTATCCAAGCTGCAGTCGGAAATAAGATTATTGCTCGAGAAACTGTCAAGGCTATAAGAAAAAATGTCTTAGCTAAATGTTACGGCGGAGATATTTCCCGAAAAAGGAAGTTATTGGAGAAACAAAAAGAAGGCAAGAAGCGAATGAAGAATATAGGTACTGTTGAGGTTCCCCAGGAAGCTTTTTTTGCCATCCTTCAAATTAATAAGTAATTATGTGGTCAAAACGAACCGAAGATAGAATTAGCGTAGAATTATGTAACAAATCCATTATGGAATCCATTTATATTCATTTCCCCTTTTGCGTGAAGAAGTGCGGTTATTGTAGCTTTTATTCTTTGGAAAATCAGCAAGATCTGATGGAAGAATATAGTTTTGCCTTGAAGCGGGAGATAAAAGCTCTTTCCCAACAGTTTTCTAGAAACACCATAAAAACTATTTACTTGGGCGGGGGTACGCCGTCTCTTATCAGCGCAAAATTATTAGAACGGATACTCTTATGCCTAAAAGAAAACTTTCGACTTTCTAACCCTGAAATAACGATCGAAGTTAATCCTGGGACCGTTGATTATTCGAAAATCAAACATTTTTTTGAAGTTGGCATTAACCGGGTTAGTATCGGTGTCCAAAGTTTTCTGGACAGCGAGCTGTCACTCCTTGGCAGGATCCATAGCCGGAATGAAGCAATAAGAACTGTAACTGATTGTGCTGCAGCTGGGTTTTCAAATATCAACATTGATCTTATTTTTGCGCTCCCGAATCAAACCAAAGACCAGCTCTCACAGTCATTGTGTGTTGTGAAGGATTTGCCGGTTGATCATATCTCTACCTATAATTTGCACCTCGATCCGGGCACACCTATGTATGAGGCTTTGAATCATAACTGTTTTACCCTTCCTGATGAAGAAATCGATGCCGAGTTCTATGAGTATATTATTGATACTTTGCCCAAGTTAGGGTTACAACACTACGAGATCTCTAATTTCGCGAGGCCGGGAAAAGAGTGCCGGCATAATCTTGCCTATTGGGATTACTATGATTTTTTGGGGATAGGAGCGGGCGCTACCTCGATGATTGCCGGTGCCCGGTATACGAATACTGAGGATATTAATGATTATTTATCGGTATCTCCTTTGCATCAGAAAGAAGAGGAGATTCTTGATGAATATACTCAAATTGCAGAAGCCATATTTATGGGGCTGAGAAAACGAAAAGGGATTTTCCTGAATGACCTGTCCTCTCGATTTGGTGTCAATATTATGCAGCACTATGAAAAAGTAATTTCTGAACTGGTAAATAAGAAATTAGTTATCACTGACGCCGATGTATTATGTCTGTCAGATAACGGATTACTTCTTGCGAATGAAGTCTTTGAGGCTTTCCTTCCCTGATTCTTTTCTATTTTATAGCTGCTTAGTGGAAACCTGAAAAGAATTATCTGGGTTAATTGGTCGTTTTAAGGCGGCTGTTTTTATTGTTCAATTGGTATCTATTAATTATCGGAATATATACGTTATTTTGCATGAATACGATTAAATGATACAATGATAATAAATTGTTGCATGGTAAAAGCCTGGGTAATCGGGTATTCCTCTATAATCAAACAGATCGCTGTTACTAACCATGAAACAATAAATAACCGATTTGTAGAATGTAAATAAGGGTTAGTTGCATGCTAAGAAGATTGTTTATCTTTTTATGGGTATTCCTATGCTTTACCAGCGGTAATGGTAATACCCTGGAATTCAAACCTAATATTGACGGTGTAAAAGAATGGAAACTAGGGAATAAGTATGTTCGTGCTAACAATGATGCCCGTAAACATATCCAGGACCACCCATATTATAAACTTTTGCCTTCAGACCTTTATGAAGGGTCGCTTTACTGGAAAGAACGGCTTAACCTTAAGATCGATGGACGTTTAGATAGTAATCTCTATGTAAGATATGACATCGAAGAAGAATCTGATTTTCCCAGCAAGCACAACATATTTGTCCAGTTCTATAACCACGAATTTACTTTTGGGGATTTTGAGCCGCAAATAGTCGGCGGTCCTTTTGCAACCGTCAACAAGAAGATCAATGGGTTCATGTATACAAGTAAAGATGATAAGTATAGTGCTTTCGCGACTGTGGGGGAAGAGCGTAGTGATACGGATATTTTTTTGGTTAATGGAGACGGAGTGAACAAGGTCTATAAGATGCGGTACAATCCTATTGTTGAAGGATCGTTAAAGGTCTATATAAACAATGAAAAATTACAGGAAGGAAAAGATTACACTGTTAATTACATTAATTATAATGTGACGCTTGAAGATGCTCGTAGCGTTAAAGATGTAATTAAGTTTGTCTACGATTATACTAATCCGGTTGAAGACTTTATTAGTATTGATAGACAGCAGTTCAAAGCGGCCCGGATGTCATTCATGATGGATGCAGAGACCGATATGGTAAGGAACGAACTTAAGACCCAGGAATTTCTTGATATAGAATCAAAAACCGATGATGTAACGAACAATACTGCGGTTAACTATGATAATGGCACATTTACTTTAGCAAATAAATATATTTTAACAAACAGCGAGACCATTTATTTTAATGAAAGAAAACTAGCTCCAGCGGAATATATGCTTGATTATGCGAACGGGATTGTTAAGGTGCCTCCGAGAGTATGGGATCCATTCGATAAAATAAGGATATCGTATTCTTATTATGAGCACGGGGAGAGCAAGGAAACGTTTGCCGGAGTCGGAACCATCGGTCCTTATCCACTTAAAAATAAGGAGATAGTCAAAGGCTCTGAGTCCGTTATTCTTAATAAAAATAAATTGAAGATAGAGGAAGATTATTTCTTCAATTATGCTAAAGGCGCAATTACTTTTCGCCGGCCTGTTAGCGGGCAAGATAATGTCGAGGTCAATTACGTCTACTATGCTTTGAAGCTGCCGGCGCAAAAGAAACCCAAATATAATTGGTTTTCCGGGGGAATGACATATCTGCAAAAACGAGCAAAATCAAAGGAAAGCACTATTACTGTTGGTGCAGACAATGAAGTCAGACGGCCATCTGCCAGTTATGGCAGGACGGTTGTTTATAAAGCTGATAACTGGCCGATCAAAGAGGAATCACTTCGAATCCTTGTCAATGATAAAGAGTTGAGCGTAGGCGGCGTATCGATTAATTATGATAGTGGAATTGTAACTGTTAATTATGATGTCGCCTCATACAATAATGGGGTTACGAACGATCTGCAAAGCCTTGATGTTATCCAGGCAGGTGTTAAATTCTCTTACCAATATTATCGTCCTAAGGGGCCGCTGACGTATTCATTTTATGGAAATGACAAAGATAGTAAACCTGCAGAGTATACTTCGCTCAATAAAAGTGCTCAAAAATATGTTTCGGCAGTTCCCTATAACATTAAAGTCGATAGAGATCTTGATGGCGGATTGATTAGTTTGCGGCATAAACCAAGTGCTGGTTCTTTTGATGCCCTCTCAAAATATGGTAAGGATTATGAGATCGTCTATGAACAAGATGATCTGGGGCGATATAGTGGGCAGATAGGTGTTGTTATCTACAAAAGATATCAATCTCCAGAGGATGGTATATGGTACGGTTATGCTCTTAGTGAGGACGATGTTTTTGAGGTAAAATATAGTTATGTGATCCGGGATGCTGCTGATCCGGGGTTCTTCCAGCACGATATTGTTGCAACCGATGTACATATGAATTTCGATGATCGAATAAGAGTCAATTTAGATGCCGCATATAGTACGAGAGAGTTTGAGCGCGGAATCGAGTCGAATAGCGTGGGCGCTACAATCAATGGGACCGGACAATATAATTCTACCTATCAGCTACCCCATCCCGATATTGTGAAAGGTTCCGAATGGTTTTCTAAAGATGGGGTTCGTAAAAGCCTGGAGCCAGGTATGGATTATTACATTAATTATGCTAAGGGAGAGCTTAAGTTTATTGGATTTGCGCCAAACGCTCAGGATAATTACCGTATTTATTATGATTATTACACTCAAGCAGCTTCAGGAACTAAGAAACGTAATGTGGACAAGGGTGTCGCAGCACAGCTGGATACTACCTACACTGATGATAAGTTATCGCTAACCGGTGAGTATAGCTCGGTAGATAAGAGTTTTACCCCGTATGCCGGTACAAATACTATGAAAGTTCCCGTCGGCAGTACCCAATGGAGAGGCAATATTAAATACAAGGTCCTTAGCAGTACTGACGTGTATTACGATAAGAAAGAAACCAAAACGCAATCCGGAGAATTGCAAGGGGATCCAATTTATAGGGTAACCAGAGAAGATAAATACGGTGCAGTTTTTTCTCCAGCGCCATGGCTTTTTGCGGATGGATATATCAATATGGTTACAGATGTGACGGACAAACTCCTTGTTCCTGCTATTACTGAGAATACTCATACAATAGATGATCGAAGTGCTGAAAAAGGCATTAAAGTTACCTTTGGTCCTGAGTACCTGTCAACTAAAATAGCTTATATAGAAAATGAAAAAGAAACAGGCTATGTGGATAAATATCAGAATCAATTAAATACAACGAAGGTATGGGAAATAAAAAATACCTTTATTCCGGTGAACAATGTGAATTTGCAATCGGAGTATGGTTTTTCAAAAGTATATGCTCGTGATGAAGGTCGTGCTTTAGCTTTGAGTTCCGATAGGCGAAGGTATTATGGTACAGCATTACAGTCAAGCTGGTTTGGCAGTATTAGTCTCGAAGGGAAAATAAAGATAACGAATGTCGATTATATCTCTTCTTATAATGTTCAAGGCGAAGCAGTTTCTACAAATAGAGATAAATATGAACTGAAAGATACCAGCTATTCGGTTATTTATACCCCGCAATGGGAAATAGATATGTTCAAACATTTGAGAGCTCAGTATCAGGAAGATCATTCGGAGCAGGATGGACTGGCACTCAGCCAGAAAGGGAAGATATCAAATAACCGGACTTATTCGCTACAATTAAGTCCTTACGGGCTCAGGTGCAGGTATAATGGAAGAGGCTCTGACAGTGAAGAGAGTAATGGGAATATTTTGCGCAACTATAATTCAAATCAATATGATATATCTTCTTTTTCTCCTGTTAGCTGGGTTGCACTGAACAATATCTCTCAAAGCAACAATAAATCTCATTATCGTAGTTATATAGTCCAGGATGCTTCGGCAAATATGACAGATAGCAGCGGTAAAGGTTTTAGCTATTCCTATTTGTTTACCCCACTGCCAAATATTCGATATAATAATAGTTATGCTCAAGAATCTAATAAGGAGCATCAACTGGTCTTGAAATACGCTACCTCGAACACTGTTACTACAGATAAACCTAAATTTTCTCAGAAGAATGATCTTTATATTAAATTGCCGGAAATAGGTCTGACAGGGCTTACCGGGATTTCTGTCATGGATATGCTTACTTTGGGAGACTCGGACCTTTCATATGTGGTTGAGAATTCTGAAGAAAAAACTGTAGTTGATAAGCGGTACTATCCTTCTCAGAATCTATCAATTGTCGAAAGTACTGAACAAAGCCGGAGTGTATCCAATACTTTTAGAACGAAAATGCTCTATAATGTAGTTCCCTTTCGAACTGTTAAATCCTCCTATTTATATGACAAAATTGATAATTTTATTATTACGCAGAGAACCGATAAGACCAATGATACGGTGAGGAATAGCGATGAGACAAAAAAAGTGAATATGCTGATGCCTTTGATAACGAATCTGACCTTAGAAACATCCTGGACTGGTAATTCCCGAAAGGAATGGGAAAATAGGAATACTACGGAGAATCTGTCTTCTGGAGAGGTCCTGAATGATTTTTCAAAAAGAAAAGCTACGAAAAATGAGGAATATTTAACCGGTTTGCAGTGGGCTGCGATTTCTAATGTCGATTTTAAAATGTCCGGTATTTACTCTCGATATGAAGAAAACAGGCAGGAAATGCCTGCCACATTTAACAATTTGTTCTATAAAAAATATTCTATTGTTCCTGGAGCGATTATCGGGTGCGACAAAATCATATATCAGATGTTCCGCGTAAATATTGGTAAAATGACCCTTGGGTACAATCATTATTTCGATTTTATATCTGAGAAGGGGAAGCCTTCCGTAAAGGGGTTCCGGTCGCTATTAACGCTTGATTATGTGCCGTTTCAAATCAACAATGTTAAGGGAACTGCAACCTATAAACGAAATACGGTCTGGGGAACAAATACGAATGAAGCTCAACAACAAAAGGACATAAGTACCGGAGGTAATACGGAGGACACTGTCATAAGTCGTCAAAATTACCTTGAACAGGAAGGGAAAATTGATTTGGAAATCCTTGTGCCTATTAATGGACTGCTGGTTAAGGAAGTCGTTAATAATATCAAGATCAACCTTTCTGCCATCCTGGTAGAATCGAAGGACTATATTCAGAATAATAGCAGTAAGAATTATTACTTATGGTCACTTTTAGGAAACGTCGCTATTAACTTTTAAATAGCTTATCAATTTCTTTCTGCAATGTTTCGTAAGAATGATGCAATAGGGTCAATTCGTCTTCATTGAGTGACGGAACTAATATTTCCTCAATTCCTTTGCTGCCAACTCTTGCAGGCAAGCTAAGGCAAATGTTCTCGATTTCATAGATATTTGAAGAAAAGGTAGAAACCGGAACAATGTTTTTTGAATTGAAAGCTATGTTTTCTATGAGCAGGGTTGCTGCAGTGGCTGGAGCATATGACGGAGAACCTCCCAATGAAATTATTTTTTCTCCGCTTTTTCTGGTTTTTTCTATAACTTCTTTTTTTATGAGGTCATCGAATCCTATTATTTTGTTTAAGGGGATTCCGGCAACATTAGCTGATGAAAATAACGGTACCATGGAATCTCCATGTTCCCCAATAATAATGAGATTAATATCCCGAGGGTTGAGTTGAAGCTTTGATGCTATAAAATACCTCATTCTGATCATGTCATTAAGTGTTCCCAGTCCAATAACTCGTTCCTTTGGGAATCCGGAGACTTTAAGCGCTACATATGTCATAATATCTACCGGATTAGTAGCAACTATGAGAATACATTTCGTGTTGTATTCGGCGATTTTTTCTGTAATATCCTGTACAATAGGATAATTCTGATATGATAAGTCAAGGCGGGAATCTCCTTCTTTTCTTCTAATTCCTGCTGCTATGACAACGATATCCGCGTCGATGAGCTTTTCGAAGCCACCTGAAAATACCTTTGTTGAACCGACAATCGGAGAGGCTTGATTGAGATCGTAAGCGGTTCTCGTTGCCTTGTTAATGTCTTCATCAATGAGTGTGATTTCATCCAGAAAATTTCTTAAAAACAGGGTATATGCTAAGATACTACCAAAATGACCACAGCCTACAATACTTACTTTCATTCTTATAGGTACCTCCGTTTTAGTATTGATTGCTAACAAAGAGTACTATCATAGAGCAACCAATCCCTAATAACTCTCTATGCACATTTATTGAATTTACATTATACCATGTACAAAGTTGAGTGTCGATAATAGGGATGATATAATTAGAGTATGCTTATCCGTTTAATCGCTGTATGTTTAATTAATTCCCTTTTATTTTGTTATACTGCGCAGGCAACTCAACCTAAGCTTCCCTATAAGGAAGGTGAGGTTATTGTAAAACTAAAACAGGCTGCCATCGCTCCGGAACAACTACTGCATGTACTTGATGGGAACCTTAGTCAAATGGCTATAAAGCAAGACAAACATGTGGGCATCAAAAAGATAATTAAGCGACAGAATACTCAATCGATGCGAGTAACCAGCTATAAATCTTTTGAGTCGAAGCTACGGCTGCTTGAGATTTTAAGCCATTTCGAGAGATATTATCTGGTAACCTTTAATGCTGAGATCCCAGTCCTCCAGGTTGTTGAGCAACTAAAAAAGACCAATTTGACAGAGTTCGCTGAGCCAAATTATTATGTTCACCTTTCATCACAGCCAGTACCAATCCCTAACGATCCTTATTTTAATTTCACTGATAAATATGATCTGTTCGGGCTAAATATCTCTGCAGCCTGGGATATCGCTTCAGCACAGGGTTCCCCGATAGTTGCAGTAATTGACACCGGTGTAGATTATAACCATCCTGATCTGGCTGCCAATATGTGGGCCGATGGAGAAGGGAATCATGGGTATGATCCTTATTATAACGATTATGATCCGATGGATTATGATGGGCACGGTACCCATGTTTCTGGTATTATCGCTGCCGTATGCAATAACGGTATCGGAGGCGTCGGGGTAGCTACTAATGCTAAGATTATGGCAATTAAGATGTTCACAGATCTTATTGTTGAATATGGTACCTGGGTCGTTAACGGAGGCACTTCTGATATGCTGGTTAGTGCAATTCAGTTTGCTATTAGTAATCATGCTGATGTGATTAATATGAGTATCGGGAGCCGCTTTTTTTGGAGTGAGGAAGAAAATGTTATAAGAGATGCCTGTAACCAAGCGTCTGCAGCCGGGATCGTTTTAGTTGCGGCAGCCGGAAATGATGGAGGAGATGGTGAGCTCGCAGACTATGAATATCCTTCTGCAGTTCCGGCAGTTATTTCAGTCGGTGCTCTTAATCAAGACCTAATTACGCGGGCTGATTTTAGTAATTATGGAAGCTCTTTGGACCTGGTGGCTCCTGGAAGCCGAATATTCTCTGCTTTAACGCATTTGTATGGCACAAATGGTTATACTCCCTATATTGGAAGTGATACACCTGTTGTAGCAGATAATGCGAAGTATATGCATTTGAGCGGGACTTCACAAGCTACGCCGATTGTCGCAGGATTGGCAGCGCTCATGAAGCAGACGAACCCGGACCTTACCGGAGCACAGATTAGATCAATTATGGAACAGACGGCCGATGACCTGGGTACTCCGCATTGGGACAAATATTTTGGAAATGGCCGGATCAATCCTGTGAGAGCTCTTATTGCTGCCGACACAGTTAAACCTACGGTGACAGAATCGTCGGTAACGTATTTCCTGCCTCTCAACCCAATTATAATTACAGCAAATATTGTTGACAATATTTCTCCTGTAATGACCGAAAATATAACTACTGTATTGTTTTGGAAAACAGCTTCGGAGAATACTTATAAGCAGGAAGTTATGAGCCGGGTTAGTGCTGGTAGTCCTCTTTTTCAAGCCATTGTTCCGGCACTTGATATAGAAACCTCCCTTAACTATTTTATTGTTGTATGTGACTTGAATCCCGCAAATGTTGTAACCGGACCAGTTCGGACTGTCTATACCTACGATATCGATCCACCGGCAGTGACTATGAAAAATCCCTCGATTATGAGTGCGGGTAGGTATTTGTTGCTCACAGTTGTTGAGATTAGTTCTATTGTGGATATGTCTATAACCATAAACAATAGCCTGGGACAGGTAGTTGCTACTGGGAGTATTTCTAGCGGAACGGTAACTCATTCAGGTGGTTTTTATCAGTTTTTATTGCCGCTGAGCATGCCTGCCGGCCACTATTCAATTTATGTTGGAGCTATTGATGGCAAGAATAATCTCTTGCCGCAAACGCTGATCGGATCGGTACGTATATCAGATGACCTAGTCCTTCTCGGGCCTACTGCCCAATCTTCCGAAGCGGTGGTTTATCCCAGTCCTTTTAATCCTGCAAAAGATCAAACAGCCGATTATCTGAGGGTTGGCTTTCGACTTACGAAACAAGCGGATAGTGTTGAAATGTCGGTTTTTGATCTGAATGGTAATAAAATTGGACAAGGTTGCCTACGGCAGGGATTCCCGATTGTCGCTGACCTCTATTATGAACTTACCTGGGACGGTAGGGACGATTCAGGCTCCTATGCTAAGAATGGTGTTTACCTTGGTGTTATCAAAGTAGTTTGTAACGGTAAAAAACTCATAAATAAGGTAAAAATTTCAGTATTGCGATAATCTATGTGTCTCTGCTTATCAACAAAAGGCTCCTTTGATATACTCTATCACTTTTCCCGATATCAATAACGCGTCAAACCGGCAAGGGCAAGTAACCTGGTTTTTTAAAAGATAGTATCGAGCAGTTTTGATGATTTTCTGCTTTTTTTGTTTTGATATCGCATGGTAAACCGAGATATAATTGCGCGGAGAATAATTTTTTACTTCAATAAAACAGAGTGTATCGTTATCGAGTGCTATGATATCAATTTCTCCATAACGGGAATGAAAGTTCGTTGTTACGATAGAGATTCCTTCTTTTTTAAGATAATCTATCGCCAAGTGTTCTCCCGTATCCCCGATAGTTTTATTGTTATTTGGCATTATTTCCTTTTTAGAATAACTTCAGCTGTTTTTTGATCTGGAAGCTTTTTCGATGGATAGGGGATAATCCTTGGGTGAAAATGACTTCTTGATGGGCTGCTGTTCCATACCCTTTATTCGACAAGAAATCATATTGAGGATACCTGTTATGCATGTTGTCCATGATCCTGTCTCTGGTCACTTTTGCGATTATTGAAGCAGCGGCAATACTGGCGGACTGTCCATCTCCACCAACAATAGCTTGCTGTTTAATTGTGAGGTCAGGGATTGTGCGGTTTCCATCTACTATGACATAGTTTGGCTTAAAGGGCAGTCTTTCAAGTGCCTTTTTCATCGCCATAAAAGTTGCTTGCAGGATATTATGCTTGTCTATCAGTTTATGACAGACAATACCTATTCCAATTGCTGTTGCTTTTTTGTTTATTTCATCGAAGAGTACATTGCGTTTTTGCGGTTTGAGCTGTTTTGAGTCATTGAGGTGGGGGATGTCAATGTTAATAGGTAAGATGACAGCAGCTGCGACAACAGGTCCAGCCATCGAACCCCGACCTGCTTCATCAACTCCGGCTACTTGGATATAGCCTTGGATTCTCAGTTGGTATTCTATAGCTGTATTAACAGCGGACTGTCGTGCCATTACTTACTATATTTTTTAAAAATAATAACCCCGTTATGTCCACCAAATCCAAAGGAATTCGACATCGCATACGTTACCGTTTTTGACGCTTTTTGGTTGGGAGTGTAGTTGAGGTCACATAATGGATCAGGTGTAGAATAATTGGTTGTAGGAGGTATTATGTTATCCTGTATAACTAAGGCTAGCGCTACTGCTTCAATGGCACCTGCAGCACCTAGAAGGTGTCCAGTCATTGATTTTGTAGAACTAATTGTGACATTTTTTGCATGAGCTCCAAAAATAGTTTTTATAGCCATTGTTTCATATTTGTCATTGAGTTCTGTGGATGTCCCGTGTGCATTTATATAATCAATTACTTCAGGTTTTATATTGGCATCAATTAAGGCTTCTTTCATAGCACGGGATGCGCCTTCTCCATCATCTGCCGGAGCAGTTATATGGAAGGCATCTCCTGAAGACCCGTACCCAACGATCTCTGCATAAATCTTTGCTCCGCGAGCAAGTGCATGCTCAAGTTCTTCGAGCACCAGCATGCCGCTGCCTTCACCCATAACAAATCCATCCCTATTGAGGTCAAATGGTTTTGAGGCTGTTTGCGGATTCTCTGTTACGGTTGACATTGTTCTCGCAGCACAAAATCCAGCAAATGCTAACGGGGTAATCGCAGCTTCTGCTCCACCTGTTACCATCGCTACCGCTTTGCCATCTTGAATAAGATTATATGAATCACCGATTGAGTAAGTTCCTGAAGCACATGCGGTGACAGTGCATGAGTTCGGGCCTTTTGCTCCGATCGAAATAGAAGCCTGTCCTGCGGCCATATCTGCTATCATCATCGGAACCATAAAAGGGGAACATTTATTCGGGCCTTTATCCTTTAAAACGTATGCTTGTTGTTCAAGTACTTCTATGCCGCCGATGCCAGATCCGATAATAACTCCGATTTTGTCAGCATCTTTAGAGATGTCTAAATTTGAGTCTGCAACTGCCTGTTTTGATGCTGCAACTGCAAATTGTATGAATCTTGACATCCTGCGAGCTTCTTTTTTCTCCAGATATTCTTCAGGATTAAAGCCTTTTACTTCTCCGGCAACTTTGGTTGTGTAATCACTCGCATCGAAGCGTGTGACAAAATCAATTCCGCTTTTGCCTGCACATAAGTTTTCCCAATATGTGTTTACGTTATTTCCTAGTGGGTTTACCGTTCCTAGTCCGGTGATGACTACTCTTTTTTTCATTCTAACCGTTCCCTTCTAATTTGCTTCCGCTTCTTTTACAAGTCGTGAAAATATATCTTTTACTGGAAGGATTTCTTTCATTTTCCAGACATTCTCACCAGAGAAAATAATTGCATTATCGATGTCACCTTTCTGTGCATTTATAAGTGATTCAATAATGCAAAATCTAAAAGAACATTTTTTCATGCATTGGTATGAACATTTAAAAAACTCAATCGATCCATCAAGGACTTTTGAGACGAATTTGTTACGTAATGCTCTGCCAGGTAATCCGACAGGGCTTTGAAAAACGACGATGTCTTCTTTATTTGCAGAAAGGTACATTTGTTTGAATTTATCAGAAACATCACATTCTTTTGAAAGTACAAAACGTGTGGCCATCTGCACACCTGCTGCGCCTTTTTTAATTAGCTCGGCAATTTCAGTGCCATTCGTAATCCCTCCGGCAGCTATTACCGGTAATCCTTTGATAACTTCAAGAACTTCTGTAAGAACTTCTCGCATTGGTCTATCAGTCCCTAAGTGTCCACCAGCTTCTTTTCCTTCAACAATAATTGCATCTGCACCGCATTTTTCTGCAAGTATGGCTGTTTTTACTGAAGAAACAATTGATACTATTGGAATTTTGTACTTCTCTCCATATTTGAAAACATCTCGCGAAAATCCTGCTCCGGTAATAATCAAGTCAACTCCGCTACTAATAGCAGCTTCAACTAATTGAAAGAATTCTCTTGCGACGAACATAATGTTTACGCCGATTATTCCATTTGGTGCAAGTTCTTTGGCTTTTTTTATTTGGTCTTTTAGTTCTTCGATGCCCATTCCTGAGCCACCGATTACGCCGATACCACCGGCATTTGCTACTGCAGCTGCTAATGGTGCAGTAGATATTCTTACCGCCATTCCCCCTTGGATTATGGGTATCGCAGCAACAAGATTACCAATTTTTAATTGAGGTAAATTCATGAATTGATCCTTTTATGCAAACTCAACATACGCGGATTTATCAATATAAATCCGCGTTATAGCGTTAATAAAACAATTATTATATATTAGAAACAATGTAATCTACAGTACTTCCAACAGTGGTTAATTTTTCAGCGTCTTCATCTGGTATCTCTGTATCGAATTCTTCTTCAAGTGCCATAACTAACTCAACAGTGTCAAGAGAATCTGCTCCTAAATCGTCTACGTATGCAGCATCTCTGGTTACTTCATCTTCAGAAACTCCTAGTTGATCAACTACCACGGCTTTAACTTTATTAAATACTTCCTCTTCTGTCATCTTCTGTTTTCACCTCCTTTATATTACCTATATTATAAATTCTATTACATTACCATGCCACCATCTACAACAAGAACTTGTCCTGTTATATATTTAGCCTCCTCAGAAGCTAAAAACAATACCGCATTAGCAATATCTTCTGGTGTACCCATTTCACCAAATGGGATTTTTTTATTTACAGCTTCTTTAACTTCATCAGATAACTTATCTGTCATATCTGTAGCAATAAAACCTGGTGCTACTGCGTTTACGTTAACCCCGCGAGATGCCAGTTCTCTTGCGGTTGTTTTTGTGAGACCGATAACTCCAGCTTTTGATGCGGAGTAATTCGCCTGTCCAGCGTTCCCTGTTATTCCCACAACTGATGCGATGTTAACGATTTTTCCTGATCTCTGCTTCATCATGTTTCGGTAAACAGCTTTTGTGCAGTTAAAGACACCTTTTAGGTTAACGCTTATTACTGCATCCCATTCATCTTCAGACATTTTCATGATGAGAGTATCTTTTGTAATGCCAGCATTGTTTACTAATATATCAACTTTTCCCATTTGTGTATAGACTTCTTTGAAAAATTCTTCAACATCGGCAGAATTGGCAACATTTGATTTAAGAGCAATACTTTTTACGCCTAAGCTTTCGATTTCTGAAGCAGTGGCTTGCGCAATTTCCAGGTTAATATCACTAATTACTACGTCCGCTCCAGCTTTTGCCAGTTTTAACGCAATTGATTTCCCGATTCCACGGCCACTTCCTGTTACAACTGCAACTTTACCTTTTAAATTCATTTGGACCACTCCTTTTTGATTTTATTGATAAGTCCGGAAAGAACTTTGCCCGGACCAATCTCTGTGAATGTTACTACTCCTGCCGTAAGCATTTTTTCTATTGATTGCTGCCATAATACGGATGAGTATAGCTGCTTTACCAACAGTTCTTTTGTTAGGCTGGCGGATGTTAAATAATCGGCGGTTACGTTCATGATAATCGGAATCTTTGGTTCATTGAATGGAGCTTTATCTAGATAATCACGAAATTGTTCTGCAGCGGGCTTCATTAATTGAGAATGAAAGGGGCCACTTACTGGTAGTGGAATTGCTTTTTTCCCATAAGTGTCAGAAATTAGAATACAACACTTTTTTATAGCGTCAGTTGTTCCCGAAATAACAATTTGTCCGGGGGAATTATAGTTTGCAATTTGTGCTTTGCCGTCAACCGAATCACAGACTTTTTTGAGCGATTCCTGATCCATTCCGAGTATGGCTGCCATCGTTCCTTGTCCAGCAGGAACAGCTTTTTCCATAAGTTGCCCACGGACACGTATGAGAGTGAGCGCTGTTTCAAAATCCAGCACTCCTGCGGCGCAAAGTGCGGTATATTCACCGAGACTATGTCCGGCTACGATGTCCGGTTGCACCTCTTGTAGCTTGAATTGCATATAGCTTACAGTAAAAATTGCCGGCTGAGCATTCTGGGTTAGCTTTAGTGCATCTTCAGGACCGTTTAAGCATAGTTGTTTTAGATCAAATCCTAAAACGTTATTTGCCTGGTCAAAAATTTCCTGGTTTGGAAGGTCTTTTCCCATCCCTACAAATTGAGATCCCTGTCCTGGAAAAACGAAAGCAGTCTTCATGTTATTTATTTAACTCCTTTAGCATCGCGGGTATAATTTCGTAGAGATCACCAACAATACCGAATGTAGCTACGTTAAATATCGGAGCGCCCGGATCTTTATTGATGGCGATAATAATGTCAGAACTCTGCATCCCGGCAAGATGTTGAATTGCCCCTGATATTCCGCAGGCTATATAAAGTTTCGGACAAACAGTTTTCCCTGTCTGGCCTACTTGATGGTAGGCAGGGATCCACCCGGCGTCAACTGTGGCACGGCTTGCCCCGATAGCTCCGTTTAATACCTTAGCAAGCTGCTCAAGAAGTGTAAATCCTTCCGGCTTACCTATCCCTCTTCCTCCAGAAACAATAATATCTGCTTCTGAAATGTTAATTTTGTTTTGCATTTCGTAAACGACTTCTTTTACCGTAACGAGGTTGCTGGTTATATTTGGTGTGAACGACACGATTTTTCCTTGATGTGCGCTGTCTTTCGTTGCTTTTTTAAATACTTTGTGACGAATTGTTGCCATTTGCGGTCTGTGATTCGGGCATATTATTGTTGCCATAATATTGCCGCCAAATGCCGGTCGTGTTTGTAAAAGTAATCTTTTTTTCTCGTCAATTGCCAGTTCTGTACAGTCAGCTGTGAGTCCTGTTTTAACCCGGATTGCAACTCGAGGAATAAATGCGCGTCCGACGCTGGTTGCTCCTGCGAGTACTATTTCCGGTTTAAACTTTTTAATGAGATCGCTCATAACATCAGTGTAAGATTCTACAGCAAAATTCTTTAATTGAGGATTCTCAGCCATATAAACGTTTTGTGCTCCGTATTCAACCAGTTCTTTCGCTGCCTGTGAAACATTGTCGCCAAAAATTACGGCAGAAAGCTCAACTCCTAATTCTGCGGCTAGTTTTTTTCCTTCGCCAAGTAGTTCGAGTGATACTTCTTGCAGCTTTCCTTCGCGCTGTTCGGCAAATACCCAGACTCCTTTATATTCATTAAGGTCTTTGGCTGTCATTTCATTTCGTTCTATCGTGATTGCCTTGAATTTGCAGACTGATTCACATGAGCCGCAAAGAGTGCAATTGTCAGCAATGATTGCCTTTTCTTCTTCGATAACTATTGCACCAAAAGGACAGACTCTAACGCAAAGGCTGCAACCTATACAATTATCATTAACTGAAATACCCATATTTTGTCCTCCTAAATAGCTTTCAAATCTTTAAGTTTTTGGCATAAACATGAAACTGTTTCTGAGATTTCTCCGCACAGCATTTCTCTTTTGCCTTTTGGCGGCGGCGTAAATATTTTGACTACTTGCGTTGGTGATCCGTTAAGTCCGCACAATGAGAGATCTGCATTAATATCCTGGGCAGACAGTTTGTCGATAACCGCAGTTTTTGCCTTCATTTTTCCTTTGAGGGATGGCATTCTCACTGTGTTAATTTCTTTAAGTACAGTTATTGCACAAGGAAGTTTGATGTCAATAACTTCATAGCCATCTTCAAACATTCGTTCAACGGTTATTATGTTGTCTTTAACTTCAACTATTTTTCTTACGTAGGTAACTACCGGGATATTCAAAAATTCTGCCACCCCCGGTCCAACCTGTGCTGTATCTCCATCAATTGCTTGTTTGCCGAAGATTATTAAATCGTATTTGCCAAGGGTTTCTATGCCTTTCGCCAAGGTATACGATGTAGCCCAAGTGTCGGCGCCTGCAAACGCGCGATCGCTTATTAGTACGGTATTATCTACCCCTAAAGCTATAGCGTCTCTCAGAGCACTTTCAACTTGCGGTGGGCCCATACTGACGACAGTTACGTTGCCTCCAACTTTTTCTTTGAGATGCAGAGCAGCTTCAATTGCATTTTCATCGAATGGATTCGTTATGCTGGGAACCCCTTCTCTCATTAATGTATTGGTTTCAGGATTGATTTTAACGTCGCTTGTATCAGGAACTTGTTTTATACATACAATAATATCCACGAATATATCCTCCTCGTTATGAATAACGAAAGGGGCAAATATTATTTTGCCCCCTGAAATTAATTTATTTTTTAGATGCTGCTTCTTTGACGAGACATTGTGCTATTACATTTCGTTGAATCTGATTTGTTCCTTCATAAATCTGAAGAATCTTTGCATCTCTCATCATCTTTTCAGCAGGATATTCTTTCATATAGCCATACCCGCCAAGGATCTGAACGGCATCGGTAGTAACTTTCATCGCTACATCAGCCGCAAAGCATTTGCTCATAGCTGACTCTTTGGAATAGCTGCCGCTGTCTGCGTCCATAAAACGTGTTGTTGCATATACGAGAGCTCTGGCTGCTTCAGTCTGCATTGCCATATCTGCAAGCATATGTTGTACGGCCTGGTTTGCAATAATCGGTTTGCCGAATTGAACGCGCTCTCTGGCATATTGGACAGCTAAATCAAGTGCACCCTGAGCAAGCCCTACACCTTGAACTCCGATACCTGGTCGTGACATATCTAAGGTTTTCATTGCAATAAGAAACCCCATACCTTCTTTCCCTAGAATATTTTCTTTAGGAATTCTGCAGTTTTCGAATACGAGTTCTCGAGTTGCGGATGTTCTTATACCCATTTTGTTTTCTTTTTTTCCGAAAGAAAACCCTGGTGTGCCTTTTTCAATAATAAAGGTGCTCGCTCCTCTGGCGCCTTTGGCTTTGTTTGTCATCGCAACAACGGTGTAAGTTTCTGCTTCTCCGCCGTTCGTGATCCATTGTTTGGTACCATTGATAACATATTCGTTCCCATCAAGGACTGCCGTGGTTTGAATGCCACCGGCATCGCTTCCTGCGTTTGCTTCGGTAAGACCGAATGCTGCTAGTTTTTTCCCTGCTGCTATATCAGGTAAATATTTTTTCTTTTGTTCTTCGGTCCCGAATAATAATATTGAATAACTTCCCAATCCGCTAGCTGCATAAGAAACCGATACACCGATACATGCTTTGCTTAATTCTTCTATTGCAAGAATTGACTCGAATGCTCCTGCACCAAAACCGCCGTACTCTTCTGGGATATAGATCCCGAATAAGCCTGCTTCTGCGCAGCAATTCATGATTTCCCAAGGAAATTCTCCATTTTCGTCGAGTTCTGCCCTTGCCGGGAGTACTCTCTCATTAGCAATTTTTGCTGCTAAATCTCTGATCATTTTTTGTTCTTCAGTTAAGCCATAATCCATCATATAATAATGCCCCTTCCTTTTATTTAATGAATCTCTCTTTTTTCTTAAAAAAAAATGTACTCGTATTTGGCTGTTGCATATTTTTGATGTGCCTATTATCTTGTTATGCCATCCATCTGAAAATAGCAGATCCCCAAGTCAGACCCCCACCAAAGCCCATAATGGCAACCAAATCTCCTTTTTTTACTTTTCCTGCAGTAACCGCTTCGTCAAGAGCAAGAGGTATAGATGCTGATGAGGTATTTCCGTAATTCATGATATTAACACAGACTTTTTCTTCGGACAAGCCTAGCCGCTCGGCAGCAAAGTCAATTATTCGTTTGTTCGCCTGATGAGGAATAAAGTAATCGATATTTTTCTTTGAGAGCCCTGCTTTTGACAGACTCTTTTCGATAGAATCGATAACGATGGAGACAGCAAATTTAAAAACCGCCCTTCCATCCATTTTAATATAGTGATTTCTTTCTGTAATATTTTCAGGAGTAAGGGGAGTTCTTGATCCCCCATTCGGAATAATAAGCAAATCGCCGCCTGAACCTTGTGCTCCCAAAGTCCATGAAAGAATCCCTTCGCCGTGAGGAACGGCCGATAGGATTACTGCTCCTGCGGCATCTCCGAATAATATACAGGTACCACGATCTGTCCAATCGACGTTTTTTGCGAGAGTATCAGCCCCAATGACAAGAATGTTTTTAAAACTTCCGGCTTCAATAAATTGAGATGCGGTGGCTAGCGCATAAACAAATCCGGAACAAGCAGCAGACAGGTCAAATGCAGCTGCGTTTTTGGCCCCAAGTTTATCTTGGATTATGCAGGCTACGGAAGGAAAAAGCGGATGATCGGGAGTACAGGTCGCAGTAATTATAAGGTCAATTTCTTCAGGTCTTTTGTTTGCGCTTTTTAGTGCATTTATTGATGCCTGAAGGGCCAGGTCAGATGTGCTGAGGTTGTCAGCAAGCCTTCTTTCTCCGATACCGGTACGTGCACGAATCCATTCATCGGAAGTTTCGAGCCCCATCTTTGCAATGTCATCATTTGTTACAACTTTTGGCGGTACACAAGAGCCAACACCAATAATACCTGCAGAGATTTTGTTTTCTGCCATTATTCAACCTTCTTCCTGGTTAGTATGACTTTTTGATAATATCAATTATTTTGTGATCGACTGAATCAATTGCTACCTTTATAGCATTCTGGAATGCCTTTTCGTTAGCTCTGCCGTGGGCTTTAATGCAGATACCGTTAATGCCTAAAAGAAGGGCGCCTCCATATTCATCGTAGTCTATGAATTTTCTTATGCGCTGTAATGACGGATATAGGAATATAGCGCCGATTTTTGCGAAAATGCTGTTTTTGATTTCTTTCTTTAGAATGTTACCCAGATAGAGCCCCAATCCTTCTCCGAACTTGAGCAGCATATTTCCGACAAAGCCATCACAAATGATTATGTCAGCACGGCCTGTGAGAACATCTTTTCCTTCGATATTCCCTATAAAGTTTATCTCTTTACAGGCTTTTAATAATTTGTAGGTTGCAAATGTAAGCTCATTGCCTTTTTCTTCTTCTTCTCCAATATTTAATAATGCTATTTTGGGGTGGGCGATGCCTAAAACTTCTTTTGCAAATACATTTCCCATAAGTGAGAATTGGTAGAGATGTTTAGGTTTACAATCAACATTGGCACCCATGTCGAGGAACATGGTTTTTGAATTATGAGTGGGAATTAGTGTAGCGATAGCCGGTCGTTCGATTCTGTGTATCCTTCCGATATTCAGGAGAGCGCTTGTCATATATGCGCCAGTGTTGCCGGAAGATATAACGGCATCTACTTGCTTGGTTTTTAGCAGGTTTATTGCTACATTAATAGATGAGTCCTTTTTTTGTTTTATAGCAGCAACAGGACTTTCATCCATTAAAATAATTTCGGAAGCATGGTGGATTGAAATTAAATCATTCGGGTATGAGTATTTGTTTAGCTCATGTTGGATGTCATCTTTTCTCCCTACAAGGACAATTTCTACCTTGTAGGCTCTTGCTGCTTTAACTGACCCTTCAACTACTGCAGCTGGGGCATTGTCTCCCCCCATCGCATCTACAGCCAGTCTCATTATTTAGCTATTGCTCCTTACTGCTTTTTGTGGTAAGAATTTGTCTTCCTTTGTATTGTCCACAATTAGAGCAAGCTGTATATGGTCTTATTACTTCGTTACATGCCGGACATTTTGTAGACTCCGGGATTGTTATTTTCCAATGTGCTCGACGAGATCTTGTTCTCGCATTAGAATGTCGATGTTTAGGTACTGCCACTTAATTATTCCTCCATTCATTATTTTTATCTTTTAAATGACGCTCTTTAAACTCTTTCAGCTTTGCAAATCGAGGATCTATTTCCTCTTTAGTATCGGTTATTACTTGTATTCCTATACAATCTAGGCTGCAAAGGGGTTTTATTGGTATCTGTGCTATAATATTTTGCCTTATAATTTCATAAAGGTCAATAGTATTGTCTTCTTCTATTAAATAGACAAAGTCTTCATCGGTTAACTCTATTTCACCTGTAATGTCTTTATAGTCTTTGCTGTTTTTACAGTATTGCTCTTCTATTCGAAAATGTAGCGGGAAATTATATTTATTTAAGCATCTTCCGCAATCAAGTTTGATTTCTGTACTAACGACTCCCTTAAGCAGTATTGATTTTCCAGTATTAGTAATGTCAGCGTTGACATTGACCGGTTTCGTTAACTCCAAAGGCTCATCATGAAAATCCATGGCCTCTGATATCTCAATATGCTGTTTGCTTCCAACCTCTTTGAGGATAGAAGATAAATCAATTTTCACTAGGGTGGCCTTCTTTGTCATTGATCTTGAAACGCCTAAGCATTATATAGTACGTTTTTGTTAGTTGTCAACATGAATAGTCAATACGTATGGTGACCCATGATCAGGGTTTTGCCAGTCTGGCTCGCCAGGTTCACCTGGTTGATGGCAGGATTGTTACCTGAATACGCTGAGTATTCTCCGGGCTGATCGTATGAACTACGCTCTCAGCGTGACAGACGTGTCCGGCAGCTCTAAAAAGAAAAATTGATAAGATATTTTTTGTTCGCGGTGAAAGTCCGATTCTGATTTTACACCCGCTAACATATACTCATGCTCATTGAATAAAATCCAACATAGGTATTTATTATCGGCGATGCTTCAGCGATAATAACGTTTACATAAGGAAATGTAGCTTTAATCCTTTTCATAAGTTCGTATGCTTCCTGGTAAAAATAACTATGGGTAATGCCTACATACCGGAAGATCCGTCCGTATTCTTTTTCGTAATCTTTGATGGATTTGAGCAGTTTCGTCACCGCTTCTTCCGGATTATTCGTGCGGTCGGTGACAGTGAATTTTCCGTATTCCGGGTTGTAGAATAAAATGGGTTTGTAATCCAGTAAGGTATTTAATAGCTCTCCTTGAATAGTTGTTTTATCTACACCCTGAATGAAATAATCAAGAGAATTGATATACATGATTTGCCAGCAACGTTTTCTTTTTTCTTTAATTTCTGCGATTATATATGAAAATTTTTTTTTCTCTTTAGCCATCTTTGCTGCAACATAGGCCAAAAGTCCCATTCCCAATCCTGTGTTAAATGAATCAACCACTTCGATGTGAACGTTGCTGACTTGCTTTGCCGCTGACTGCGCGGTAGCGAAGGTCTCACTCCAATGGTTGGCGATATGAATTGATAAAATTTTTGTGTATCCGGACTTTGCCAGACTTTGGTAGAGCTGAACCAATGACTCTTGCGAAGGCGGGGCCGTCGTTGCTTTGTAATTACTACCGTTCACTTTATTAAAAAAATCGATAGCATTAATGTCGACCCCATCTTTATACGTTTTCCCATCGAGTATGATATTAAGTGGGATTATCCGGATGTTCAGGTCATCGATTATCATTTTTGGTAGAGAAGCTGTGCTGTCCGTAACGATGACAATGTTTTCTTCCTGATCTATATTCTCTACGGATTCGTTTGTCAGTTGTTCTTTTATCTGTGTTAACGAGAGAAATTCATCTTTTTGTAAACCTCGTATTTGTTTAATTAACTCAACATCTTTTTCGGTAAAAAGCCTCATCCCGCCAGGAGTCCTGGTTACTGAGCTTAAGAGTCCTTCCTGCTCGTAATAGCGTATAGTTCTTGTAGTTATTTTAAGAATATCGGATATTTCACTTATTTTATAATATTTTCGATTATCCATAGTTTTCATATCCTTTCAAAATCAATCAATTGTATTTTCGCATAAAGTATAGCCTAAATTTATTAAAAATTATAGTTAATAATTGGACCGTATTATTATTTGACGTTAATAAAATGCCAAAAAAATATTTAAAGAGCAGTTCCTGTGATGACAGAAGGGTTTATGAGGGTAAGGACTACAAAGTAAAGACTTCCGATGACAACTAATATGCCAACCCAGAATGAGACCATACTTACTGTATTATCCCCTTCTGAGAGATTAATGAGCATTGTTCCGATTCCTATAGCGATAAGCGATAATAAACCAACGAGAATTAACATTTATTCCACCATTTTGTTGTTGATTGCGGATGTTTTATACTTTTGCCGAGCAGGAGCTTGTTGAGGCCCAGCATATTCCAGCAAGAAATAATCAACGATTAATAATAGGGTAACATAGTAATAATATACCGGTCAAGAAAAAGCATCAGTTTATTTTCTTTTGAAAGGAAATTAGGGGACGAGTGTTTTACCCGGGATAACTTTTTGCCGGGCATCACAATGCTACCATGAAGCTCTCATTATTTGTCATAGACCCTCGTAATAATTGGAGGAACTGATGGGGTAAATAGCCTGCTTGTCGACCTTATATATATATGATTCTTTCTGGTCTTTTAGGTAAACTCCATAATCATCAAGAAGATAAATCATATAGGTGGTGCTTTTTTGATTGGTCTGCCCGAAATCTATCGAATATGTTTCGTGTTTCGGAAGCATTTTTTTTATTTCTTTCCTGGGAACTTGTTTTTCTACAACTAAATTGTGAAATGTTTCGAGTAGCTTAGTTGCTTGTTTCGTATATGATTTGTGGTTTTCCGCCAGCCAGTTGTTGCTGGTGGTTTTTTCGTATACTATTTTCTTGTCAGGGAATTTTATGGTAATTCTGTTTATCGAGGGTTCATCAATTAGGGGTATTGTGTTCTCGATCCATCGTTGGCGTTCAGGCTGGAATGAATCCGCCAGTTCTCCATTTTCCTGAAAGACTTGAGGCTGTTTTTCTTTCCTTATGAATGTTGAATTGTACTGCGGGTTATGTTTTCCAATATAAAACTTGCTGGTTAATTGGGAATGTTTGAAGGTACAGAAAACAAAAGCAGTTTCGTCAGTGACGTTAAAGTATTCATATTTTTGAGGATTTTCTGAGATAATCTCATGATACTTGAATCCGTTAATTGTTTTCATGAGTTTATTAAGCATGGTCATATTGATTTTTAAGGCATCTTCGTCGTTGGTTTCCCACACGTGTTCTTTTGCTTTGATGAGATAGAGTGATGTGGAGCCTTTTCGTATTTTGATTTCTTCTTGTGCCTTAATCTCTAATTGGCTGTTCGATGCCGTATCAGCTTTGCGCGATGTATAAAGAGGTTTTGATACAATAATTGCAATAATTGCGAGAACGATAATTGCGAGAAATAATTTAATATAGTATTTTTTCATGCTAGGCTACGGTACCTTTTTTGTTGCTAACACATTAAAGTGCTGATTATTCAAAAGGTACCATCAATCGAGAATATTGTCGAGAGTACTAAGAAAAACTTTCCGATGAAGCTTTTGTCCCGAACGAAATATTCCTATGAGATTGAATTTTGTTCAGATGAGATTCTCTGTTTGAATTTTTTTCTCAAATTATACCTGAAGTAACCGACAACCATTATAATGAGGGTGCCGGTTGACGTTGCAATAAATTTTATGAGTACTTTTATTTTGTTGTTAATGTCACTGAGCGGCTTATCTTTGATGTTTTTTGCCCTTATTGAGATGAGGTCATCTCCGATAGCAATAAAATCTACTGCATTCATAAGAAAGTTAAGGTTGCCGGAAAATCTCCTGGCTATATCATCGAGTAAGAAGTCGGAATCACCGACGACAATAATACTTGTCTGAGGACTAAGCTGTTTTGCGTCTGGCCTGTTCTTGTAAAAACTGTGGAAGCGGCCTTTGAGGATCGCTCCAATTGTGTGCTTGCCGGTGTTTTGGTAGAGGAATTCCTGTTGGGGGTTCAGGTCGAAATCTTTGTCCTGGGTCCAGGCTTTTTCCGTTGTGGATAGTAAAGGAGTGAAGGATATTCCCGGAGATTTTTTGTCAATTAAGGAGCTTGCCCAGGGAAGAACGATGCTATCAAGCCTGGATGTAATTGGATTTTCTTTGTCGAAATTGCTGTTTATGAGCTTTGGCCAGAGCGGGTAGGGGATGGAGAAGGTTATGAATCCGCTGTTGAAGGCTACGCTTGTATTGCTTTTGTCGAGAACAAGGTTGGTCTTTATTTTTACTCCGTAATTGTCGAGCAGTTCCGCAATATTTGTATTTTTTGTGGCTGCATTAAGGTTTTCTATTCTAAGGGTGTCAATAAGGAAAATTGCTTTTTTCCCTTGCATAATGAACTGGTCGATTGCGTATTTTTCTTCTTCAGAGGTGTTTTCAGGGCCAGCCACAATTAAGGCCATGGCGTTCTGGGGGAAACGTTGTCCTTTTGCAATGCTTACTTCCTTTATATTGTATTGCTTAGATAGACCTTCATTTAAAAGGCGATATTCGCTGCTCAGGTTTCGTTCGCCGCTTCCGCTGAGATATGCGATGGTAAAATTGCTTTTTCTGGTTATTTTCAGTATAAGGCTTGTCAAATCATACTCGAGATTGACTGTATTCTGGATAACCGGGATAACTTCAGTTTTGTCTTCATAGAATAGCGCAAGACCAAGATATCCCATCTTTACTTCGCGTTTGTCTTTTTCGATGACATTCATCTGTATTTCAGGTATGCCGATTTTTTGCGCTTTGGACGTTGTTTCCGGATCTTCTGCCGGATCGATAAATTGATATTTGATTTTGTTGTTCGAACATATCCTGTATTCTTCCATTATATCCGTGACTTGTCGTTTTAAGTTAACAAACGAAGCCGGCAATTCTTTAGAGAAATAAACATTAACCGAAATGACGTCATCAAGATTGGTGAGAATTTTTTTTGTTGAGGCTGAGATAGTGTAAATATTGTTTTCTGTCAGATCAGCGCGAAAGAAAATTTTTGAGGAGATAACATTGAGTAAGATAAGGATTGTCGATACTAACAATATTTTTGAATAAATGATTGTCGTAACAGATGGTTTATATTTTTTTAGGCGATCAAGTATTATTGCCATTTACGTTTTTCCAGTGACTGCATATTTAAATAAATAAAAAAGAAAATTATAGAGATATAATAAACGATATCTCTGCTATCAAGGACCCCCCGGCTGATGCTTTCGAAATGAGACCCTAGACCCAGATAGTGAAGGACTGTTGAGACCGAATATGGTAAAGAATATAATACGATGTTCTCTCCTAAGATAAAAAGAATAAAGGATAACGTTACGCCAAGAATAAACGCAACAATCTGGTTTTCACTGAGACTGGAGACAAACGACCCGATGGATAAATACGCCGCACCGAGTAAGACGCTGCCAAGATAGCCGCAGACAATAACCCCATGGTCCGGACTGCCGAGCAGTGAAACGACAAGATAAAGAGGAAGTGTTAAGAATATCGCTATCGTTACCAACAGGAGGCTTGCAAAGTATTTTCCCATGATTACCTGGTAATCCTTAACTGGTAAGGTTAATAGTATCTCGATCGTATCCATTTTTTTTTCTTCTGACCAGGTCCTCATTGTTACTGCCGGGATAAAAAATAAAAATATCCAGGGCAACAGAGAGAAAAATTCCCGCATTGTTGCTTGTCCGTATAAAAAGAAGCCGCGAAAGAAAAACCATCCGGTAAACAGCGTGAATATAGAGATGTAAATGTAGGCTATCGGAGATGTGAAATAGGAGGTGAATTCCTTTTTAAATATTATCCAGATTATTTTCATTGGACCTCTTGGTTCTCCTGTGTTGTTATGTTAAGAAAAATATCTTCGAGCGTAAGCTCTTGCGCTTTTAATTCCGATAACAGCCACTTGTTCTGGGCGACTATAGAGAATATTTCCTCCGAATTAACACTCTCTTGCGATAATTGGATTGTTAATCTAAGCCAGCCCGAGGATTTGTACTTTTTTTGTTCAATGACAATGTCATAACCATACTTTTTCTTGAGTAATTTTGAGAAATAATGAAAATCTCCTTTAAAGGTTAACTTTATTATTGTACCACTTGATTGGCTTTTCGATAACTCTTTGGGTGTGCCGGAGGCTACGATTTTGCCATTATTGATAATGATGATCCTGTTGCAAGTGGCTGAGACTTCCGGGAGTATGTGCGTACTCAAGATGATTGTTTTTTCCTGTCCTAGTTTTTTTATTAGATTACGGATATCTATTATCTGGCTCGGATCAAGTCCGCTTGTGGGTTCGTCGAGGATCAGGATTGCAGGTTCGTGGATGAGCGCCTGAGCTATTCCAACCCTTTGCCTGTATCCTTTTGACAGCTCGTAAATATCTTTGTGCAAAACTTCTTTCAGACCGCAATCTTCAATAACTTTTGCCAGATGTTCTCTGATTTTTGAAGGGTGGATTTGGCGTAGTTGTGCAATGAACTTGAGGTATTCGATGACTCCCATGTCTTGGTAAAGAGGTGTGTTTTCCGGCAAATATCCGGTTTGCCTTTTTACTCCCAGCGGATCTTTGAGTACGTCAATTCCTGCAATGTAAGCTTTTCCATGTGTTTGGGCAAAATATCCGGTGAGTATTTTCATTGTGGTTGTTTTACCGGCTCCGTTAGGGCCAAGGAATCCAACAACTTCACCTTTGTTTACAGTGAAGGATATGTCTGAGACGCCTCTGGACTTGCCATAATTTTTCGTTAAATTTTCTACACGTATCATGCATTTTCCTTGTTTCTATATTATATGCATTTACTATTTTGGCATAAGCTATGATGCCAGTATTGATTATATCAAAAAATAATTTAATTCATAGTATTGTTATATTAGGTAAATGTGATTGTGCCGGCTAATCACTGCATGATCTAACCGGGAAGAGGTTATTATCTAGTGGATATTTATAGGATATGTCAGAAGAGGATATTCGATGCGTTTAAGTCAAAGAACCTGTCTGTCAGAGATGAATGAGTATTTATAACTTAACCCCAAGTGAAAAAGCATAAGTGTCAGCTATCTCATTAACTTCTGGACTAGTCCAAGCAAAATCAAGCACTAATGGATTAATCACTAATCCAACACCAAGGCTTATATTCCCATCATTCCAGCCAGCTCGAATTGGCAGCATAGGTAAAGGTTTGTATTCGATACCTGCATGATATCTTAGCGGTCTGTTCTTGCGGTAATCAACATCACTTGCAATTGTCAGGCTATTATCTAGTAAAGTTAATCCAAGACCTGTTTTGATGTTAAGTGGAGCAGTATCAATATTGCCTGATGGTGAATTCCAATCCAGTGAGGGTTTAATAATATTCTGGACATTAACACCAAGGCTTAAACAATCCATCGGTCTATATAGAAGTCCTGTATCAACACCAAAGCCTGCTGCTTTGTACGAAGTTAATTCTTCAATTATATATTTACCTGTAGCACCTACTGATAAGTTTGATAGTAGGTTAAACCCTGCTGCAACATAAAGAGCAGAGTTTTTGTTGTTAAGGTCTTTTCCTGTTTCAACAAAACGGTCTGTATGTCCTATCATAGGTGTTGTTTCTGCAACCCCAATAGTTTGAGCACCAATATAGCCGATACCTATATTACATCCCATAACTGGTAAAGCTACCATAAATGATTGGTAATTGGTTTCAAAAGCAAAGGTACTCATAGAAAACAAATCAATAGTTTTTACTCTAACCAGTGCTGCTGGGTTCCAATATACTGCTTCGCTGTTATTAGCAATACTTACATTACTAAGCCCCATTCCTGTAGCTCTTGCACCAATCCCGTTTTCAATAAAGGCTCCACCATTATCTGATGCTATAGCTGAACCAATAAAAAGAGCTAACAGCAGTAACAATATTAATAGTGATTTAAAAGGTTTCATATTCATTACCTCAGTTTAGTATTTACTTACTTTAAAACCATGATCTTAGCTTTGCCTGTTTTGGTAGTGCTACCATTCTTTGCAATAACATAGACAACATAAACGCCATTAGCAACTATTTCATCAAAATCGTTAACGCCATTCCAATCAACTTTATTAAAACCACTGGAACCACCGTTTAGGTCACCTTGGGTGATATGTTGATGCCATAGTTTCTCTCCACTTATTGAGTAAATGTAAATATTAACGTCAGCATCATCAGTTAGCTGGTACTGAATAGAAGTTGAACCATTTTTAGGATTGAATGGATTTGGACCGTTTAGAACATGTTTGATCTGGAAACCATCTGATACATTAAAGGTAGGAGTTGATAGTGTGGTTGCATTACCTGCTCCATCCGTTACAGTTATTTTTACTGAGTAGCTTCCAGCAGTAAGAGCGGTTGCAACATTATCTGTAATAACTAAAGCTGAACCTGTAACCAGATTACCAAACCCTGATGTTGAATTAACTGTTAAATTATTAGCATCAATAATTGAAATATTCCAAGTAGCAAGCCCACTGCCTGTTTCATCTATTATTGCAGATATAAGCGGTTTGGCTTTAACATAATCAGACTCTAAGACTTCTTTATTATCAAATTTTATAGCTGTAATAACAGGAGCGGTTAAATCACCAATTGATAAAGTGTGGATAGATCTGATACTGGCAGTCTTCATGGTGTTGGTATTATTTGTAGTCGTTGCAGCAACCAGTTGAATGGTTGACACCCTATTTGTTTTCCTTGGGCTAAGTATCATGTTATCCATATAAAAGACAAGCTTGTCAGTGGAAGAATAGGTATGAGGGTTATCTGTAGTATTATCATCCTCTAGGTTAACAATAGCCCAGATAGAATCAATTGATGTTAAATCAACTTCTGTATCCTTCTTTTTATTCTTATCATCCTGCAAACTAAAGTTAGATGTAACTAGGTCAACTACACAAGCTTGGTTCTGGTTGTTAATTGTAATTGGGTTATTCTGTACCCATACTTTCCCTGATTTTTCTTGGAGGGAAAGCTTTGAATAGAGTTTAATGTTATTAGCAACAAGTTCAGAATTGGCGGTAGAGGTTTTTATATAATAATAAAGCTGCTTGTACTTAGAGAGATCAAGTTTCTTGTTCCCACTTTTATCATGGGTGTATTTAAGAGCTACTTCTTGTGAAACCTTTTGCTTATTATTGGCAAGGACAGGATTAATAGATATAGCACATTTAAGCGAATGTTTACTTGATTTAACTGTAGGTTGAACTTGGATATCTTGGGAAACACTTATGTCAGAAGTTGAAACCTTTGCCTGATTATCAATCATTGGCAAATTATCAGCATCAATAGTAACAGTTAGTCCTGCATCCTGAGGATATGACCATTTGGAAGTATCAGCAACGTCTAGGATAATATTAATCCCTTTTATTTTAATTGCAGCATTAGGCGTTGTAGTGACTGAATTATTTGTTGCCGCATAAACATTAGAGGTAACTAGTATAAGAATCAAACCTAATACAAGATTGAATCGTTTATACAAGGTTTTGAATAATACAGTAGGCATTATGAATATTCCCTTCACAAGTCAATTTGAGAAGACTTCTATTGTTGAAACATTTAATATATTATCGGAATGCTCAATAAAATATTTCATAAGATATTATAGTAATATTATGATATTTAGAAATTATTGAAATATTTTAAAGCAAGTCTCGATAAATAATCAGAGATAATAACACAAAAACAAGTAGATGAAAATTAGTAATTCTGATAAAATTGATTAAATTTTTTCAGAATATTTCAATCACCGCTATAAAATCAGGTTCTTAGAATCCTGCTAGTATAATGATATTGCGCGTTTACAAATAGATTAACAAGGAGAAACAAAAACGTGAAAAGCATACTGCTGGGCTATTTAAAGAAATATAAACTGGATGCTTCGTTAATAGTAGGAATAGGAATAATGCTTATTCCTATTTGTGTATTTGCGGATGCTATACCGGTAGACCCGGATGTCCCATTTTATTACAACACTTCGAATGGGTGTTTTGGTGTTAATAATGTTAATCCTGAGTTTGGATTAGATGTGGCTGGTGACATAAAGGTACAAGGAATAAATGATGGCTCAATTGTGTTACGCCAAGGTCAAGGGAATTCGGGTGCAAATAAATCAATTATTTACTGGCAAAATTGTAACGGAAGTACACTATTTAAGACCTTATTTGATAATCCTACTGGGAAGTGGTCTATAAGGTCAGATTGTGCAGATGGTATACCAGGAGAAGGAGAGTGTTTATCAGCAGAAAGAATTGGAGGTAATATAAATATTCCTCATGGTCTTAATGTCGGCAGTGCTAGTGGTGCAGGGACAGGATGCATAAGTTTAAAGAATGGTAACGAATATCAACCTAATATAATTTTAACTAATACAAATGGCAATTCTACTTGTGCAAAAATAACCTTCAATAAAGATGGTGGTTCACCAGCTGTTCAGGATGAGGTTGGCAAAATTGAATTTTATCAGAAGAATTCCAGTGGAACAAGTAAAAGATTTAGTAGGTTAGGATTTAATTCATTTTCTGTATCATCAGGCAATGAACAAGGAGCTTTTTATTTAGCTCAACAAGTAAATGGAGTAGATACAGATGTCTTTAAAGTAGAAAATAGTATTGCAACATTAACGGGCGGACTTAACGTTGGTACTGCGAGTGGGGCTGGTGTTGGGCAGATATTTACGCAAGCTGGTGTTAAAATTGGTAATTATGCGACATTAACTGGTGCTGATGGCGAATTGTCTGTAGCAAATAGAGCTTATAACTCAGCATCAACGTTATTTTCTTTGGATTTTAATGGAGACTCTGCACCTTGGGATCAACCTTCATTAAATAGTAAGTATATTTCCTTCAAAGCAGGAGGATTAGAACATTCTGCATTGAGTATAGTAGATGCTAAAACACTTTCTTTATGTAATAATTTAAACTTAACTGGCGGATTCAACGTAGGCAGTGCTAATGGTGCTGGTGCTGGTGTCATTAGATTGAAGTCAATTTACTCGGATATGCTTATTGGAACAGGTCCAAACAACTATGATCTTTTTGATATTGGATTTGGAGCACATGCAGATGGAGGCAGATTTCTACTTATGATGCAGGGAGTAACCAAGGTTGCCTTGAATGCTTATGGGACATCAACGTTTTCAAATGGACTTAATGTATTTGGCAACGTCGGCATCGGAGGCATCACCAATCCCCAATACACCCTAACAGTATCAGGCAATGTTGCAGCAAGGAACTTCATCACATCACAAGCGGTTTGGTATGATAAAGTTTTTTCTCCTACTTATAACCTTATGCCCTTGAGCGAACTAGAATCATACGTTCAAGAACACAGACATTTACCTGATGTACCAGAGGAAAAAGAAGTGCTTAAAAATGGCGTGAACATGAGCGAATTCCAAGGGAAGTTGTTGCAGAAGGTGGAAGAGCTGACGTTGTATGTGATTGAGCAGGATAAGAAGGTTGCTGCTTTGCAGAAAGAGAATATTGAATTGAATAAGAAAAATGAAAAGTTTGAAAGTAAAGTTGATTCGTTACAAAAAGAAGTCAATGATTTAAAGAAAAAATAGTGGAGAAAAAAATGAAAAACAGACTGCTGGACTATTTTAAGAAATACAAACATATTGCTTCACTAATAGTTGGAATAGGGATAATGCTTATTCCGATTTGTGTATTTGCTGATGAAATAGATCCAGGAATCCCTTTTTATTACAATCCTTCAAACAGGTATTTTGGGCTTGATAATCCTTATCCTCAATACAATTTTGATGTTAGTGGAAATATAAAGGCAAGATCAACGCTTGTTGGTGGGAGCACACTGTTAACACTTGAAGATACAAATACAGATGCACAATGTACAAATACGCTTTTTTTTAGGCATTATGCTGATCGTGGTTTGAAAATAAATAGTATAGGCGAACCTGGTTCTTTCGATAACTCTTGGATGAATATACAGGTACATAATGGTACTTCATTTCAAACAATTTTACAGACTAAGGTAAATGACAGGTCGATAACTATACCAAATGGTCTCAATGTTGGAAATGCTTCAGGGGCTGGTGTCGGTCAGATCAGGATATCAGATAGTATTTATGTAGAGTCAACGAAGGGAATTTTTGCAAACTCATCAGATGGTAGTGATTCTAAAGCAGTAATAATAAATGGTGGTGGCGGGGAAGCAGAATTTAGGGGTGGACAAATTGCAGTATGTGGTAATGAATTTTTTGGAGCATCAGGCAATGTATTTATTGATACAGGTAGAGTCGATAATTCATCTATTAAACTTAGAGCAAGCAATGGGGCTGCGCAACTTGATACAGCAATATTCAATAAGTTAGGCTTGAGTCTTACTGGCGGACTTAATGTTGGTAATGCCAGCGGAGCTGATATAGGTAATATATATGCTCAAGGCTTAGACCCTATAATTCGTCAAGTAGTTGTAGGAGGTACAGCAGATAAAAAAACTTATGAGATTAGATCAATAGGTGCCTCAGGATACGAAGGGTTGCAAATTAGAAAAGTTAACGATGCTAGAACAGTATGGAATACTTTGTTAATAGCTACTGCTGGAGGTAATGTTGGAATTGGCGGTATCAATTGTCCCCAATACACGCTTACAGTATCAGGCAATGTGGCAGCAAGGAATTTTATAACTTCACAAGCTGTTTGGTATGATAAAGTTTTTTCTCCTACTTATAACCTTATGCCCTTGAGCAAACTAGAATCATACGTTCAAGAACACAAACATTTACCTGACGTACCAGAAGAAAAAGAAGTGCTTAAAAATGGCGTGAATATGAGCGAATTTCAAGGAAAATTATTGCAGAAGGTGGAAGAGCTGACGTTGTATGTGATTGAGCAGGATAAGAAGAATGCGAAGTTGGTTAGTATAGTGGAAGACTTGAAAAAAGAAAATGTTGAGTTGAAAACAACAACACAGGAACTGAAACAGGAAAACAAAGAAATAAAAAATGCCCTGAATGAATTAAAGAAAAAATAATGGAGAATTAGTATGAAGCAGTTAATTTTAGTATCTACGTTATTATTTATTATAGGATTGCCATTTGTTAATGCAGCACCTATGGATGGGATGGTAATTACACAAGAACCAGAAACAGGATTATATACCTCAATTGGTTCTTATTATCAGACTCCTGCTGTTGTATCAGTAAATGGCACAATAAATGATGTGCGATTTTTTGCAGGGAATAATTTGGAAGTGTCTTCCGTAGTTGAATCAACAGCAAAAGTAATATTTAGTGCAACAAACGAAGTTCTCTGGAAATATCCATTTGAAACAAAAGACGGTAGTAAAACAAAAACAAGAGGCGAATAAGTGCTTTTTATTTCTATAACGAGGGGTTAATTGATGAAAAAATATATGGTGTGTTTTATTAACACAGTTATTATCGGTTTGCTGTTTATATTCAATGTGAATTTTGTATATGCAGAAGAGATAAAAACAAATTCAATACAAGCTTTATCAATTACAACATTAGCAATTCCCAATAACAATAATACTTCTGAGGTAGGTAATGCCCTTGGGCAAGCCCAGAACCAATTTGGTAGTGATGATATAGCACTTACACATGGGGCTTTAATGTTTACTGAGTCTGATTTAACTCTACAAGGGCTAAATGGAATGAATGTAGTAGTGGCTCGTAGTTATAACAGCACATTATATAAATCAGACCCAGCAGTAGATGTTACAAAAGCTAAAGCATGGGGTGGCTGGGCTGGACATGGGTGGAGTTTCAGCTTTGCACAGCGTGCCTTCTGGGTAGAATGTCCTAATGATTATAATTATCAAAGGGTTATTGTTGATAACGGTGGTAGCCTTGATTCCTATAAATATAATTCAGGTACTTATAAGTCTATTCTTCCAGCCAATACGAACAAAGTATATTTTGAACCTACAGGGCTAAAAAGACTTTGTTTCCAGAATGATAATGGGCTTGTTTATATTTTTGCATTGCAGTTTTATACAGAGAGCTACAAATATATGGTTAATGGAATCCCTCAAGGCATATTTAATATAAAGGGCTATTACCTGACTGAAATAAAGGACTTATATGGTAACTCTATCAGTATTGGTTATGAATCAATTACGCCCACAACCATTTCCACTGATGTTGCAAAAATGTCCTATGTTGTTGGAGATGCTTATAAATTTTTAATGGATAAAACCATTGATACCATGAGTGCAACTATTACTAATTATAGAGCACAAAGTATAGCTGACAATTTATTTAATAGAATTGCGTATATAACGTATAATGACAGTGATTTAGGCACTCTCAGAAATCAGTGCGTAGCAAACAAAGACTATATGGTTACAGGAGTAAATTATAAAAATGTAAATAATGGAACAAATTACATTAAATATAAATACGATGTTAATGGCAATATGACATCCGTACAGTTAAATGATATGCCTGCAAAGACTTATGGTTATTATCAATATACTCCAAGTTTTGCAAACTACAGCAGTGGTAATAATAGAAAAACGTTTTTTCCAGATGAAGCAAGTGGCTGGGGTTATGATTCCAGTTGCCCTGAATATAATGGGTATATCCTTAATTCAGTAGTAACCCAATTAGGTTCAGGTGTTAGTTATAATTATCAAGAATGTTTAGTACGACAAGACCCCACTGTTAATGCTGGAATAACTTATGAAAAAAGCCTTGAACATGGTACTTATCCAATCGTTACAGGCAAGACGGTTAAAGAAGATGGCACACAAGGACAAGTTTTAAATTATACTTATCAATATCCAATGAGCAATTTAAGCCACCCTCAAAAAACTGGATATATTCCACCAAATAGTGTTAGTGGTGTCAAATTATACTGTTTTAGTGGAGTCACTGTAAACAATCCAGAAGGACTGGAACAGGATAGTTATGCCTTTGAGAATGCTCATTTAACTCTTCATAAAAATGGCACGATACAAACAATTACTGCTTGGAATCATAGTTTAAATCAACAAACATCTGTAATAATAAAAAAGGGTACTATAGTTCAAAGCAAGAAAACTTTTGATACTTATGACCAGTACAACAATCTGACTAAAGCTACAGTCTATGATGGTGATTCAACATTATTCAGGACTGAAACCTTTACCTATGATTCCTATTCAGGTAATAATTTATTTCATTTATTACATAGTGAAATAATTGCAGGTTCTGGAAAAAGTAAAAATTATACCTATAGTAACAATGACAAAGGTAAGGTTACTGGTATCTACGAAGGTACAAACCAATTAAAATCAATCAGCTATGACAGTAAAGGACGAACTGATACAGAAGTCATTATGGGTGAAACTTATGCTAAAAATCTAACAATAAAATATGCTTATACTGATGATCTGGCAAGTAACTATAGAGTTGAAAAAACAACTAATTATGGTAATGCTAACGCTAAAACAACTAAATTAAATTATTATAGAAATACTGGAACTCTTAAAAACACTGTTGATGAAAGTGGTCAAGTAACTGCTTACACATATGATGATTATGGAAGAGTTACAGCAATATCTTATCCTGTAGGAAGTGAATCATATAGTTATCCAAATTTACAAAAAGTAACAAACACAGTGGGAATGCGGTCAGTTAGCACTTATCTTGATAATTTTGGACGTGTCATTTTTATTGAAAACCCTTTTGGTGAAGAAAATATAAGATATGTATATAAATATGGAGATAAAATATCAGGTGTTTATAGATCATCAAGTGTTACAAAAACTAACTATAGTTCCTATCTGAAAAAGAGTACTTATTATGATAGTTATCTTAGACCATCAACAGTAAGTCAAACTGGTTGGGGCAGTATAGGATATCAATATGACCTTGGTAATGGGAATGACATTTCAATTACTGAAACAAAAGGTTTATCTGTAAGAACTTATACACAAAAATATGATAAATTAGGCAGAATGTATGAAGAAACATATAATGGTAACACAAAAAAATATACTTACGATGCCTTTTCTAACCCATTAAGTGTTCGTGATGCTAATAGTAAATATATGTCTTCTGCTTATGATAATTATGGCAGGCTCACTTACACATCACACCCTGGGTCTTCAATTGTAGTACCAGCAGATACAAGTTACTGGACAAAAAATACTTATGCAAAAGGTTTGTTACGTTATAAATATATAAAAAACGAAGATCAATCAGGTCTCAAAACTTACGAATTCGTTTATGATAATGAAGGTAGAATTACAAATACTTTATACAATAATAGCAATATTGAATGGTATTATTATGATGAAACTGGTTACGATTATTACAAAGGCAAAGCAACTAGAGCCAAAAATGCGATGTGTGAATCAAAATATAATTATGATTCTATGGGAAGAATACATTACGAAGCAAAGCTTTTTCAATCAAAGCAGTATTCCAGCAAAGTTGAGTATACTTCTAAAGGGCAAGTGGAATCCGTCGTATACGGTAGAAGTTCAGATACTTACGGTAAAACCCTTAGTAGTACAGATTATAATATAAGCTATGAATATGATTCACAATCAGATCGCTTAACAAAAATTAAGCGTAATGGTTCAGATATTGCTTCATATTACTATAATAGCAATGGCACTGTTGGTCACATCGTTTATGGAAATGGATTAACCACATGGTACACATATGACGGTACTCGTGAAATACTTGTGGCAAGTATGAATATTGTTAAAGATTCCAACTATGTATATAAGCAAGGCATTACATATGACGACCAAGGAAATATAAAAGCTCTTACACATACTGATCTTTTTCAAACTGATGATAAATCAATGACAAATATTTTTGGATATAACGCTAATGATGAACTGACAACTGTTAAAAAGAACGGTGTAGATTCTTACTACGTATTTGCTTATGACAATAATAACAATAGGAAAAAATTTGATAGTCCCAAAGCGATAACATCACAAGATTGGGATATTAATAAGTATAATCGTATTGAAACTATGTATTCTAGCCCAGGTAATTATAATTTTTATAATTATGATAATCTAGGCAATATGACAAGTAAGCAGATGTATAGATCAGCTCATCACGTAAATGATAATACCTATAGCTACAATTACAACAACTCATTGATTAATGTAAGTGATTGGCGTGGTTCAATAGCTACTTTTAACTATGATATTGCTGGGCAAAGAGTATATGCAGAGGTCAATGAAGATGGTCAGAATAAAAAGAAGATATATCATTGGGATAGCCTTGGCAATCTAATTGGAGAAGGAACCACAGTACAGGATTTTACTATTAAGTACATTTATGCTGGCAACCAGAAAATAGCTATGGTAAGGGTTGATGCTCAAGGGAATGAAACACTATATTATTTCATTAATGATTTACAAGGTACGCCAGTTATTATCACTGATGAACAGGCTAAAATAGTCCATCGGCAACAGACTGATGCTTATGGAAATCTTGAGATGTTTGTTAGTATTTTTCCTGATGAAGTAAATTACACAGGTAAGAAACTGGATAAAGCCACTGGACTTTATTACTTTAATCAAAGGTATTATGACCCTAATTTAGGTCGTTTTATTACAAACGACCCAGCAGGGCAAAGTTTAAATCCTTATCAATATTGTGCAAATAATCCTTTACTTTACACAGACCCTGATGGTCAGTTTTTTCTGGAAATAGGAACATGGCTTTGTCCAGGTTTAGGTACTCTTATTGGTGGCATGTTAGACGCTGGAGCTGTTGCAGCTGGTGTAAATGCAGGTAGTCAGTTATTGACCAAAGGGAAAATAGATTGGCAAAGCGTTGGTAATTCTTTTGCACAAGGTGCATTGTCTGCTGGATTATCATATGGTGTTGGTGAACTAGGAAATGCGATAGGTATGGGTAAAGATATAGGGTTTAAAACTATAGCTCATGGCATATCTGGTGGAATACAAAGTATGGCAAGTGGTGGCAGCTTTGGTAGTGGGTTTGCAGGGGGAGCAATATCAAATATTGCTTGTTTTGCTTCTGCTGGAATTGAGAATGATATGGATAGGATGGGCATAGCTGGACTTGCAGGAGGTGCAACCTCTGCATTGACTGGTGGTAGTTTTGCTCAAGGCTTTCAATCTGGGGCATTCCAGTATATGTATAATGATAAATTACATGATCTTGTTTCTAAAGGAGAAATGGCTGCAAATCAAGCAGAAATGGAAGCGGATAAAAAGTACCCAGGCATGGAAAAGGTAGATACCGTTAGAGATGCATATAGACATATGCGGTGGAATGAATTGATGGCTCAAAGATGTGGAAGAGGATTTGCTTTACTTGCAGGCTGGCAACATGAACTAGCTGGATTTGATAGTATTAGCAAGGTTTTCAGTACGTCACATTGGAAATCTACCTTAATGGATTTAAACAATAATGCAGCTGGAAGAACTGGAAAGGGGAGTGTATATTGGCTAAAATAACCTATCATTTTTTATTCATTTTATTTGTAATCAGCATCCTAACTGGTTGTGCTCCACATGCTAAAACCAAGGATGTATTAACTTTAGAAAAACAAATAAATGGCATAAATATAAGCAGAATAAAAGAGGGAGTAATTGCTGTTAATAAAACTACAGAATGGGATTATATGTTATTAACAGAACCTTATATACAAATGTCTGCTATTACTAAAAATATAAAATTATCTTCTGAAGACATTAAAAAAATATGGAATATGACATACACATATGAGTCCGATGGATTTATTTTTTTAATTAAAGATAATCTGGTAATAGATAGTGCTTTGACCAGGGCTTTTAGTGTGAAAAATTCAGGTGGAGTAATATTCTTGGATAAAAAGGATACAAAGATTCGTTATCAGGTAACAGATAATATTTCTTATAAAATTGTGATTTCCAAATAGTTGTTATTTCTTACGGTGCGACTTCTGCTTCGAATGGTGGTAGTTTTGCTCAAGGATTTCAGGCTGGTGCCTTTCAGTATGCATATAATCACTGGTTGCATGATGTAGACAAGGTGCTTGCAAAATTGCATGTTTCTGTTGGAGCTACTTATGATGAAGGAATTGTAAACGAATCCTGGGGCGTTGGAAAAGGGGCAGCATATTTGTTGATGGTCATGTAATAATGCACCAGTTATGGTCACAAAAAGTGCACCACCTGATCGTGGGAATACTTTCTTCAGAATCTTGAATACTGGAGGAAGGAATAATGATCAGGAAGGAGACGTACATGGACATCAAGTCGTTATCAAGAGAAGGGTTCTCTGTGAGAGCAATAGCCAGGATGTTGCGGCTCAACCGGAGAACAGTAAAGAAATATTTGGAAGAAGGCAGTCGGCCGGTATACACTCAGGTTGAGCGGGAATCGGTACTCAAGCCATACTATGGGATGGTCAAGAGCTGGATTGAAGAAGAGTACCAGGCAACAAAGATCTATGATCTACTGCTCATTCAAGGGTATGCAGGATCTTATGAAACAGTGAAGCGATATGTTCGATCGCTCAAAGAGCAACAAACCCAGCTGGCCTATGTCCGGTTTGAAACCCTGCCTGGACAACAGGCTCAAGTTGATTTCTCTGACTTTAAGATAGTCGAGGCTGATGGGACCGAAACCACTGTAATATCCTAAAATAAAGCAACTAAAACGTCCTGCATTTTCTCAAGATAACCCAACCTGAAAAGATACTTTCCATAATTAAAACAACCTAATGGATAATTAGGTTATGATCATTTTCCAACAATTAAACCTCGTTGATATTAATGAACAAGGTAAAAGATACAAATACGAGCGACCCGAGAATTGCCCGGAATGTAACAGTTCAAAAATCTGGGGGCACGGCTTTGTTGCTCGAAATTTCGATGGCTATCTTTATTGTTTGTATTTAAAACGCTGGATTTGTGCTGATTGTAACTGTGTAATCAGTATCCGACCGCTTAATTATTTCCCAAGACATCATTGTTTAATTCAAGAAATTTATGAATGCATCGAGTATCGA
>Ga0209000_1000239_pt1 | contig 64836 bp, 69 predicted proteins | sample RifGroD2_FD_183998 | JGI IMG/M metagenome (GOLD analysis project Ga0209000, IMG submission 183998) | Groundwater microbial communities from Rifle, Colorado, USA - Groundwater D2 (SPAdes) (version 2) | ecosystem: Environmental > Aquatic > Deep subsurface > Groundwater | place: Rifle, Colorado... | reverse complement strand
CCCTACCGCTCATTTGTTATTATACAATAATGCTACGTCTTGTATGTAGATGTATAATTAGCAAATTCCTAGACTTTCAGTAATGAAGAAACCAATTCTAATTAAGTTCGCAAAACGGGTTAGGGAAGAACGGAAAAAGCTCGGTCTATCCCAGGAAGAATTTGCCGCCAAATCCGGCTTCCACCGGACCTATATCGGCATGATAGAGCGGGCGGAAAGAAACATAACGCTCATCAATATTAAAAAGCTAGCCAAAGCTCTACGTATTTCTGTCTCCGCTCTACTTAAAGGGCTGTAATCAATTCCATTTGCACTCAGGGGGGTAGTGAATGTCTATAGAAGAACTCCATGCGCAGTATGTTGCTTTAGAAAAAGACACTACAGCATTTCGCCATTCTCGCCAATCCGAATTAGGCAAGATTCTTCGCGGCTATGAAGAATTGCACGACACTGAGAACATAGAAAGAATCCGAGCCGAACTATCAGCTTTTTACCTGTGCAGTAGGGGCAATTCCTTCCCTGGATATTATCAGCCAGCGTTTGTAATGACCGATGGATCTACTTCTCCATCCCTAGATTATTTTTCAGATGCCCGGTTGGAATATTTATCAAAGCGTGCGTCAGAAACGACAAATCCAATTCATGCAGCCAGGTTTGCTGATGTATCATGGGACTTAAGCAAAAAGAAGCGAACTGAGGATGCAAGGGTCGCTATTAATCGTTATATAGACTGTGCCAAGCTATACAAAAAAAGCCTGTGGGGGGTAGAGTATGGGAAATCTATACACCGCGCAGTAAAACTAGCCACAATCATAGGTGATACAACAAGGATAAACATCTTAAAGCAGTATATTGTAGAAGAATTTAGGGATTTAGATAAGAAACAAGAATACCGGTATTGCCTAGATTTAGCTGAAAGCCTAGAGGAAGGACAAAGACACTTTAAATTTACTGATAACGAAAAAACGAATCTGCTTGGAATTATCCAGAGAGCAACACAATTCTACACTGAGACACATCCAGCAATTGATACAGCCATGGGCCCGACAGCAGGCCCCAATTGGCATTTTGTGCGTTCATTCCTTGAAAAACAAAACGAACTGCAAAAGATATTCAAACAAAAACCAAACAATAAAGACTATAAAAAGACATTAGCAGAAACCTATGAGGAGGAAGCAAAAGGCCGAGAGCCCTTAGCCCGACTTGTTTTCCTACAAGACGCTGAGCGCCTATACGGAGAAGCTGGATTAGCAATAGACCGTGATAGGATACGAGTAGAATTGGGCATAACCGGAAAACAGGCAGAGGCTGAAATGAAGCCAGTGACCGCATCGATAAGCATTAAACATGAAGAGATGGATAAGTACATCGCACCCCTTATTGCTATAGATATTGCAGAATCCCTAACAAACCTAGCTGGGACACACCTTTTTTTCCCATCAATAAAACACACGAAGGAAGCCGCTGATAAACAGAAAGCTAAGTACCCCTTAGCCTCATTGTTTCCGACTGTCGCCTTAAAAGATGGTTATATCTGTCAATCGGAAACAGAGAAGCATGATGCAACTTTTGTGCGCGATTTTATCATGGGAATTCAGATAGGCGGTGTCTACCGTGCCCGCCTTTTCGAACAACTTAAAGCAACACAGAATTTAGATGCCGACACTTTGGCTAAGCACTTCTATCGTTGGGGATACTGCGATACCGACACACTAAAACTATTAAGAAAAGGCTTCCATTACTATTTTCACGGGGACTATATTGCCTCACTGCATATTCTTGTTCCGCAATTCGAGGCACTTCTCCGGGGATTATTGGAAAAGGTCGGACGTCCAATACACGATCCACAAAAAGGCATGTTCTTGGTGCTTGGTAGTCTGCTAAGGGACGCGGCGCTTGTATCAATAGCTGGCGAAGATTTAATCTACTGGTATCAGATGTCTTTATCTGATCCAACAGGGTTAAATCTCAGAAATGATGTTTCACATGGACTTAGTTCAATGCCTATTTTTAACGAAGGAAACACGGAACTAGTTATACATCTGCTATTGTCTCTTACGCGCTTTAAAACAGACACAACCACTTAAACCTATACAGCACAATAGGCAAGCAACTATCTCACCCCTTGTATTTTTGCCGAATCTCATCACTAATCTTGGAATATGTCTCCTTGTCTCCTAATTCATACGCCGCTACGCCAAGATTCATCCAATAAAAGTCAAGCACACCCGCAGATGCCATCGGAGCAAGAACCATTCCAGAAGGGCTATTTGTCAACCCAACAGCAACATCCTCAGAAAATTGTATAAATTGTTTTTCAAAATTATCCCCTGTATTTTCTTGCTTTGCCTTTGTATATTGCTTGACATACGGCATACTTTGCCGCAAATCGTCTCCAATCAGGGCAGCCCCTAAAGCCTTGATGAATTTCGCAAATGCATCCTCATTTAAATATTTTTTCATATATACAAATGAGGAAACGTGAACATACTGAAAAGCTCTTATAATTATTGCAACATCACCAGAAAACGTAATATTACTAGCAGGATTAATTTTATCCTCAAGTGCCTTCATGTTGAGAATGGAGAATTTGGTCCAGTCTATACGCCTTTCCTCTAGACCATAAGCAATCCGTATAGCAATTTCTTCAATATTTCCGTCATCTCTATCGAGGTTTTGCATAATTTAATTATGACAAACAATTACCCTATTGTTTCAAGCTTCTCATACTATTTCCCATCAGTCTTTATTTTTATCTTCTCAATAGCTTGAAAAGCACCATCATAAAATCCGCGAATAATCGCGATCATGCGGAACTGGCCCTCGTCGTTTGGCTTAAAGTCCGGAGGGAGACCTAGGCGGTCGCATAGAGCGAAAATAAGAAAGCCAGAGAGAGCTTGATTTTTCAAGGCCTCCTCTGAAAATAACCTATTCAAAGCACGTGCAACACACTTGGAATCATATCCATTTTTATTAAATTGCTCAAACAGATTGATACGAGTTTGATTCACATGTGCAACAAATGCCCTATCGAGCGGGTTTAGGGCACTTTTTTTATGTTTGACAGATCGCGCAACGGCTTGATTATATGGCTCTAAAGCTTCCCATATATCATCGCGATTTTGTTCATGTAAATATTGTTTTGTGAAGACAGTCTGCTCAACCGCCGATTTTTCTCCGAACTTATGAACCCAGGCAAGAGAGAATGCTTCGAACCTCAAAACAAGCATTTCCACAGCGAATTTACCTGGGTTAATATTAGCGAAGCGATCATCCACCTCGATAATTTTCTTCCTAATAGTCTCAAAGAAGACTTCATTTGGATTAACTCCCGGGATTGATGGATTTAAGATGTTTTCATCATAGAACCCACGGCAGAAGGCTACCAGACTGACCTCTTGTTTTTTAGAGAAGAAGAACATTGCACTCCCTGCCTTATTAGAATCCCTTAATTAAATCCCTTTTGGGAATTAATCCAACTTCGACAACAGTAATCTCACCTGGGAAATATATATTAATTTTTTAGATTTAAACCCGGTTGCTTTGTTTAAGTGATGTTTGGCGGACACCAAGTCACCAATACCCATATAATATCTGCCTAATTCCAAATTCTTTTTTTGCTCTACAAGGTTCTTTAAATCCTTGTCCCGAGCTACTGTTTTAGCAAGATTATAAAGCTTGGAGCCATCCAAAATAGCCCCTTCCTTAATTGCCAACAATCCTTTAGTCGCCAGAATATACAGATTATCTTTGAATATATCTGCTCTTTTTAAAACATTCCTCGCATTCCTCAAATCACCTTTCATTAAGTATGCGTAGGCAAGATTATTAATTACTGCGATATTTCGAGGATGAGCATCAAGTGCTTTTTCACCCAACTCTATTGCCCCGTCGTAGTTTTGGTCATATTCCAAGTAAATATTGCTTAGAACAATGATTGCGGGAGGATACTCTGATCCTTTTCCAACAACATTTTGAAGTAGTTCTCTAGCTTTATCGATATCGCCAGAATCCAGACAGAATCTCGCGAGGTAGTAAGCACTAACCTCAGTCTCTCCAAACTTTTCCAGCAACAAATCTATAAGTTTCTTCTCTTTAACACTCTCTCCGATGTCATGGTAAAGATCAATAAAATTCTCAATGGGTATTGATTTATCTAATTTATCCTTAGAAAGACACTCCAGATAATAGCGCTCAGCCCGCACATACTCCCGCATGGAGTGATAAACAACCGCGATATTATTCTGAATTCTCCCCGTTTCATTTTCAATAGTAGGATCCAGAAGGCACGCATTGAGCAGGGCAAGCGCCTTCTTGTGCCTGCCGGTCTCCAAAGATACTCTCGCAAGTATTTCCTTAACTTCAAGGCTATCATTCTGAGATAAGTATTGCTCCAACATACGGAATGCATCCTCAATCTGTCCACTCGCGCGCAAAGAAACGGAAAGATTAATCACAGCATTTTTATATCTTGGCGAAATAATTAATGCAGCCTTTAAAGCATCAATGGACTTTTTTAACTGGCCAGCATAGCCATACGCAATACCCAAGTTATTATAAATCGCTGGAAGATTGCTATTCAGCCTAAGGCATTCCCTTAACTCAGAAATAGCTGCCCGGTGGTTATTCTCCACAAGATAAACCAATGCAAGCCTATTTCTCGCCGCAATATTGGCCGAATCTATTTCAATCGCACTCAAAAGCGTCTTTTTTGCCTCGGAATATTTGCCACGTTTAATATAAACATCCGAAATAGCAATGCGAGGCACGATATCCCGCGAATTATCCTTCGATAGAGCAGAATAAATTCCAAACGCCAAATCCAGCTTATTCCCCATCAAATACGCCTTGGCAAGATTTAATCGCGCCGCTCTGAAATTAGGATTAATGACAACTGCCCTCTCCAACAAGGCACTCGCACGGTCAATCTCCCTGTTGTTAAGATAAGTTAACGCAAGATTATTCATCAAATATGGATTTTCGGGATGTTTGCGCAAATCACTTTCCCCACTTTCAGCCTCACATAAAATCATCCTATCCAAAACCGCATCAACTCCATGGCGGACACACATCTGCGCTTCAGAACGCGGGGCAATCTGCAGTGAAGGCAAAGTTTTAGAATTTACTATGCACATTTCAGCGTCGGATTCAAAAAACGATGACATCACGTTTGACATTGGAACAGACTCATTTAAGATTAGCTGATCCGCATTACTTTTCGAAGGGGTTAGAGTTAACATTTTCCCGCCTTTACCATCTCAAGAATTTTGGTGCAAATATTGACTTTTGTAAATATTACAGAAAAATCTGTTAACCGGCATTTATAGTCCAAAGCAGCAAGGCTCTTGTATAGAGAATCCAAGTAAGGGGCAAGAGCTTTTGGAATTTCCGAGTTTGCAGTTCTGATATCCGGGAGCGGTCTATTTTTGTCAATATCTAGTATCAATTTATCAAAATACTCCACACGATTTGATTCTGGTGTACAAAAAAAACACTTCATTAAGTCGAATCGATCCTTGAAAATCTCAGGGCCGAGCTGAGTTTTCGTGAACAATTCGTACAAAATCAACCCCAAAGAATAAAAATCCGCGGAAAAATTGAGGGAATCCTTAAACTGAAGACCACACATTAATTCAGGCGCAATATATCTCGAATCACCAGCGGGGTGTGAATAATTATCACAAATTGGAGGCTGGGAACCATCACACTTTCTAGCCGTTCCAAAATCAGCAAGATAGACTCTGCGTTTCAATATGAAAAAGTTATCTGGTTTCAGATCTCTATGACAAATATTACCAGCATGGATACGTTGCACAGCCTTACACATATCCCTGAAGTAAACCATGTTCTGTAAATACTCATAACCCTGGCTGCTGTAAACAAACCGTCCCACATCCATGTCAGCAAGGTGTGAAACATAAAACATCATAGGAAAAGGAAGGCCTCTAAGCTCCAGATTAATCTCTGTGCGCCCCTGCACTATTGGCAAGATATTTCTTTTAGGGGAATCTATTTGCAACCTGTGTAACAGCTCTGCCTCTCGAATAAAGCACTGTCGACGATAATCTTCCCTACAAAAAGGATCAAAAAACTTTATCACAACACGTTTTATATTTTTGGATTTAGAATGGGTATCATCCGCAGTAAAAATCAAAGAAAAACACCCAGACCCTCCCTCAGGTGAAATTCGCACGATATTCGAGTATCTATCACAAATATTTTTTTGTGATTCAACACACTGAATCAGGGCTTCTTTCGCCGTCACCAATGCCTCACTTTGACTTTTCACCGAATTTCTCTCTTAAGTAAGAAATCGCTTTTTCCGGATTGTTTTTCAAAATATCCACAACATCGGGGGGCATTTTTCCTGCTTTAATCAAAAGATCATCTGAATCGTATCCGAAATATTTTGAAATTTTTTCAACAACCTCTTCTGACGGAGTTGTTTTAGAGTTCTCAATCTTACTGATATATGTATAGTTAAGACCTAAAATCGGAGCCAGTTTCTTTATACTGACTCCTTTTTTTAGACGCAATTGTTTAAGTAGTTTTCCAAAAACCATACTGGAATATCCCCGTATTTAAAGAGTATACCAGGGGGTTGAATGCCTTGTCAACCCCCCCTGATGAAAAAGTCCCTTGGTCGGGATAGGGACGCCTTTGACTAATTACTAATTTTTCTGGAAGGGATCTTGATTCTTGACTTGCAAGCCTAAGTCAAAAAGCAAAGAGTCACATATTTAATGGGTGGGTAATTCCGCCGTATCATGATTGGGTGGGAGCAGTTAAAGAGGGCCAGGGCGGGTGCGGCGGCCATCTCGCGGCAAGCCGCTACCGCCCTGGCCTTACCTTATTTTCTTTGCAGTTTCCGCCTCTGCCGGTGGCTACAAGTAAATAACAGAAAAGACCGCAGCGGCGGCCGCATCCGCGGACGCCGGGGCGGTGTTTTATAATTACGGTGCCACCGGGATTAGTTAAGATAGATACAGCAACAGGCCCGCGCCGCGAGTGGCAGCAGCCACTGGCGAGCGCGGGCAAGGTCTATATAGATATGAGTTCAACTCGGTTGCAGTGCGCGCGGGGAATAATTTTCTGCTTTGTTTAAGTGCGGGACACCTTGGGAGCAGGAGCGAAGGCGCGTAGTGCCGAGCCCTGCGAACCCACTCCCTAGCGGCAAGGAGCAGTGCGGGGCCGCGCTGCGTGGCCACGCCTGCGACGACATCTCGCGGATAAGATCCCCATACCGCAGATTCAAAAGGAATTCATAATGTTTCCTCGGGATGTTGCGCAAAGTAGGTTATTACTGAGGCCTGAAAATCACCCCAAAATTTAAAATTCCCAGTTTTGCCCCTAGCCGCGCCCTGCGCGGCGTTGAACTTTTGCAGTTTTTCCCACGGAAAAGTTGTGCGGTTCAGTGGTTATATAACAACCGCATTAAGGACAGCGGAAAACACAGCGATAAACGTAGGGCTTTTAAGCCTTCAGCTGCCGGTCTGATGATTTTCGTTTCGTGGCATTATATGATTCCTGAACATTTCGTGATATACCCCGTTAAGCGCCAATAGCTCCGCATGCGTGCCTTTTTCCACTAGCTGCCCGCCCCGGAGCGTCAGGATTAGATCAGCACGCTCGATAGTTTTTACGCGATGTGTGGCCACGATAGAAATCGCATCCGGCATTTCCGCATGGTACTCGCGCCAGAAGGCATCCTCGGTGCGAGCGTCCATCGCGCTGGTGGCATCATCAAAAATCAGTATCCCGGGTCTTTCAAGTATGCCTCTGGCGATGGCGATGCGCTGCTTCTGTCCCCCCGAGATCTTGTGCCCGCGCGTTCCCACGGGGGTGAATCCTTTGTGCGGCATTCTGTCTATGGTGTGTTTAAGTTGGGAAATGCGCAGAGCCGCAGGAAGCGATTGATCATCCGCCATTTCCCGCTCCAGTGTGATGTTGTTCTTTATGGTGTCCGTGAAAATGAACGGATCCTGCGCGATATAGCCGAAATGTGAGCGCAACTCTGCCGGGTCAAAGTCGCGTACGTTCACGCCATTAATCAACAGTTCTCCGGAAGACAGCTCAATAAGGCGCGCAAGCGCCGAGATGAGGGTGGACTTCCCCGAACCTATCTCTCCAACAATAGCCACCAGTTGACCTCGGCGCGCGGTGAAAGAAACCTTTTTCAGCAGATGCTCCCCGGTACTGCTCGTCACACTGACGTCGCGGGCCTCAATGGTTTCCACGCGCCTGGGGACGGGCAGGGGGGATATCGGCGCTAAAAGAGAATTTCTGCCCTCCATTATCTGCGTAACCCTGCCGATGGATGCCGCCGCCCTGTTGCCGGCGACGAAGAACTGGCTTATATCCAGCAACGGCCGCATTATCATACCGGAATACAAATGGAAAGCGATCAGGTCGCCCAACGTAGCCTTCCCGTCCATCACCATCTTTCCGCCTGCCAGGAAGAGGATGGAGACTGAAATATAGGTCGCGGAATTGGAAAAGTATGACATCAGTATGTCCAACCTGGCCGCTGACACCTCCGCCTGCATCTGCCGCTCGGTTTTTTCGCTGAAAAAGCGATATTGCGTCCGTTCTTTCACGTTAGCCTTGATCAGCTTGACGGTCGAGAGGCAGTCGCCGAGGAAATTGTATATCTGTGCGATCGTCAGCTGGAGAGCGTCATATTGCGCGCGCAGCCTGCGGTTGGTCATTAGAACGGCGGCGAGCATGAAAGGCACCGGGATAAGCATATACACGGCAAGCGGCACGTTTATCAGGAACATCATGAACACCACCGCGACAAGGGCGAAGACCGACTGGACAAAGCGGAAAATCCCCGAACACGCGAACCACGATATTTTTCGGGAGACGTCGTCCTGAAGCCGCGTCACCAGGTCCCCGGTAGTGTAAGCGTGAAAGAAATTTCTGTCCATGCGCAGGACATGAGCGAAGAGCTTCCTGCGCAGGTCCCACTCGAGACGGAGATTCATGTAAACCCTGCTGCGCTGGGAAAGTATGCTTATCAGGGCATTTGAGACGCCGACGCTCAATACCAGCAGTATAGCCCGGAGCAAGTAGTGCGGCGTGAGCTGGGCCGTCAACCCGTTGATCACCTGTTTGATCAGGTACGGGTAGAACGCCCCGAGGGCCGCGCTTGCCAGGCCGGCTAGCAGAATGCCGGCCATCCGCCACTTATACGGGCGCCAGTAAGGAAGAAGCCAGCGCAAGGCTGATATCATGAGGCCTCTTTCCCGTGCTGCAGTTCGTGCAGCTTCGCGTAATGGCCGCCGCGGCACAGCAGGTCCGCGTGCGTCCCGGTTTCCTTTATCTCACCGCCGGACAACACCAAGATCTCCTCCGCGTGCCGGATCGTGGACAGGCGATGCGCGATGAGCATCAGGGTCTTTGTTCTACCGAGGCGCTGCATGGCGGCGCAGATCAGCCTTTCGGTGCGGGGGTCTAACTGGGAGGTCGCTTCGTCAAAGACAATGACGTCGTGCTCTCCCACCAGGGCGCGGACCAGCGCGATGACCTGCTTCTCCCCGGCGGAAAGGTTATGCCCCCTGTCAGCTATCAGCTTCCGCAGCGGGTGGCGCGCGAAGAAGCGTTCAAGGCCCGCGGCCGCTATGGCGGCATGCACTTTGGCGTCGGGGACGGATTCGTCCATCAGTTTCAGGTTCTGCATGACGGTGCCGGGGAACAGGTGCACGTCCTGCGGCACCAGTCCGATGGTCCCGCGCAGGGAGGACAATTTTATCCCTGAGATCGCTGTCCCGTCGAGAAGTATTTCGCCTTTCTCCGGTTCGTAGAACCTAAGCAGCAGATTGGACAAGGTAGTCTTTCCACCGCCTGTCTCGCCCACCACTGCCAGGGCTTTTCCCTTGCGCAGGGTGAACGATACGCCTTTTAAGACCCAGGGAGCTTCCGGGGCGTAGCGCATCCATACGTCGCGGAACTCTATTCCTTCCCGGACGCTGCCGGCGGGACGGGGGGAAACAGGGTCGACGATAGCCGGACGGAGTTTGAGCAGGGATTGTATGCGGTGCCCGGAGGAAAAAGCCCGCTGTATTACTCCGATATGCTCCGAAATACTGAAAACCGGGTCGAAGAGTTTGCCGATGTAAAGCAGGAACATGACAAGAGTCCCTAGCGTAAATTCTCCGGCGAGCATCCAGCGGCCGCCGACGCCCAGCGTCATGGCGACGGCCAGCGGGTTTACCAGGATGACGCTCAAAAAAAACAGCAGCATCATCGTCTCCGCCTTCAACTCCGCGCTGAATTTGCGGCCGTTCAATTTCTCCAGGCGCAGGGCGGCCATCTCCTCCCGGCCATAGCACTGCAGCACCCCGACCGCGCTCAGATGTTCGGTCAGGAACCCGGAGAGGTCGCCCGTCAGGCGCCTGACGTCGACAAAGAGCGAGGAACTCCGGCGAAGGAAGACCGCCGCTGCAGCCACGACGAGCGGGGACAACGCCAGTAGCAGGGAGGCGAGCCGGGGACTGAAATAGAACATGATGCCGAAGGTCGCCGCGAACATGATGACGTCCCGGAAGATATTGACCGCTGTGGCCGTAAAAAGTTCGTAGAGCGCAGCCGGATCCGCCTGGACCCTGGCAGTGAGTTGTCCGACCGTATTCTCGGAATGGAACCGCATGTCCAGCGACAGCAGTTTTTCCAGCATCTCCTTTTTCAGCTCTCTCATTATCCTCTGCCCGGTCTCCACGAGACGCATGCGGAGCAGGTAATTGGTCCAGAGGAAAAACAGCGAGTTAAGCAGGAGGCCCGCCACGGCGAGGGAAAGCCTGACCATATCGCGGGAGGGGATGGCCGCGTCAATGATATGCCGGGCGATGACGGGAGTAAGAAGACTGAAAGCGACCGATAAAATCAGCCAGGCGAAGGCTGCCGCGAAACTGTACTTCTCGGAAAGGACGAATCTGAAAAGCAGGCAAAAAGTCTCCCGGTAGTCTATTCCGCCGGCCGGCTCCCATTCATCGTCCTGTTTTTCAGAATTCATAAAACACGCCCTAAAGGGGAACTGCGCCCCGCCCGGTATACCGGGGCCCGACGGCCGGGAGGCTCACTGCGGGCGCCCGGCGGAGGACAGCTCTGCGCGCAGCAAGTCGAGGTCCTCGGTGAAAGAACGCTCTTTTCTGAGGATCCCATAGATCTCGCCGGCCAACTTTTCCCCGGCCGCGATATCCGACGGGTAATGCACCCCGGCTATGACCCGGTTCAAGGCGATTTCCCTCGCGCGGGAAAGGAAAGCGTCCCTTTTCAGCGGTTCCAGGTCGGAGAGGATCAGCGCATAGACGAAGGCGTTAACGGCGTGTCCGCTCGGGTACGAATACCCGTCGGTTTTTTTATGGCAGGGACGGAACTGCCTGCCGCGGGAGAACGGCCTGGGGCGCTTATGCCGCAGTTTCAAGATCCCCACGCTGTAGTCCAGGTCAGCCCGCACCCGTCGAAAAAATGCGGCGGCCTTTTCCGGCAGAGGAGCGGGGAATGGGCTGAGGGCTCCGTACATTACCCCGTAACTGGTGTACGTTTCAGCCTTCAACCTCGCGCAGTCTTCGGCCGTGCGCCGGGCCTGCCAGGCCAGGACTTCGGCGACGTCGCTCTTACCCTGCCCGCTTTCGGGGAGGGGAGGGGGAGGGAAATCCGGGAACGCGGCCCGCGACTGGGCGATATAGCCGGAGTCCGGCAATTTTACGGGCTGGTCCGCGGCGGATACGGCCCGGGAACCGGCCGCCAGCGCCAGCAGCACGAAAAACAGCGACCGGGTCTTAAAGCAGAACGGAGGTTTCATATGTTGGGCACGCCTAGCGGCAGAGTGCTGAATCCCATATCTAAATAATTATATAATACTCAATAACCGCAGAAAAAACACATCGCGGCACTCAGCCGCAGCAGGGGTCTTATGATACGGATATACAACACGTTGACAAGGACGAAGGTGAAATTCGAACCGCTCTCCGCGGGCAAAGTGAAGATGTACGCCTGCGGGATTACCCCCTACGACGAGATCCACATAGGCCACGCCCGCCAGGCGGTTGTCTACGACGTCATCCGTAACTATTTCGAGTATTCCAACTTCGAGGTCGCGTACGTGCGGAATTTCACAGACGTCGACGACAAGATAATAAAACGCGCCAACGAGGACGGCAGGCCCAGTTCCGAGATCAGCGCCCACTACATCGAAGAGAACTCCCGGGACCTGCGCCGGCTTAAGGTAAGAGAAGCCACCCACGAGCCCAAGGTTACCGAATGCATCGAGGATATAATCGGGATGATAAGCGGGCTCATAGAGAAGGGTTACGCTTACGTGAATAACGGAGAAGTTTTCTTCGACATCGCAAAGTACCGCGGATACGGAAAACTCTCCAACCGGAGCAAGGATGAGCTCATCAACGCGGAGGACACCCCCAACAAGAGGGACAGCGCTGATTTCTGCCTATGGAAGCCCTACAAGGAAGGGGAGCCGTTCTGGGAGTCTCCTTGGGGGCGCGGGCGCCCCGGCTGGCATATAGAATGCTCCGCGATGGCGATGAAATACCTGGGAGAGACTATCGACATCCACGGAGGCGGCCTAGACCTGATCTTCCCTCATCACGAGAACGAGGTGGCGCAGAGCGAGGCGTACAGCGGAAAATCTTTCGCCAAGTACTGGGTGCATAACGGGCTCGTCATGCTTAACGGCAGCAAGATGAGCAAAAGCACCGGGAATTTCATGACCATAAAGGACGCGCTTAAGACTTATTTCCCCGAGGAATTGAGATACGCCATCCTGGTCCAGAACTACGCATCCAATATCGATTTCTCCAGGGACCTGTTCATCAACGCGCGGAAGAGGCTCTATTATTTTTACAGCACCCTGACCCGCATGAACGCCCTCCTGGGCGAAGCCGGGAGCGTCTCCCCGGAAAAAGTGCCGCCGAAGGTGCGCGATATCGAAAAAACCTTCGCAGAATGCATGGACGACAATTTCAACACCCCCAAGGCCATTTCCGAGCTTTCGGACGCGTTCAGGGAGATCAACAAGGTCTTGGCCTCCAAGAATTACCCGGTCCCTGAAAAAGCCGCGATCTTCGTCCCATTCCTGGCCAGCCTCCGCCGCATATCCGGCGTGTTGGGTCTCCTAGAGGAAAACCCGGCCGGACACGTCGCGGCCCTTAACGACAGGGTCCTGGCAGAGAAAGGGGTGGCCAGGTCTTTCATAGACGGGAAAGTAGCCGAGCTCCTGTCGGCGAAAGCGCAGAAAGACTACCAGAAAGCGGACGCCATAAAGCGCGAACTGAACGCCGCGGGGGTCAAACTGCTTGAGCAGAACAACGAGGCCAACTGGGAACTTCTCTATGATTAAAGCCCCCGGATCCCGCGGCCGGCAAGCGGAGCCGCACGCTTGGGCCGGCTCCGGCTCTTCCGCGAGGAGCGAGATGATAGCGCTGCTCTCCGACCTCAAAAGGGACCACTCTGCCATTGCGGTCAAAGCGGAGTTCGAGGACGAGGGGGCGAGCATGGAGGAGCTGGTCCTGCTGCGCGACATAGCCTCCCACGCCGGGCTGGGCCTTACGTTGAAGATCGGCGGGGCCGGCGCTTTGCGCGACCTGAAGGATGCGCGCCTGCTGGGCGCCGGGACAATAGTCGCCCCGATGATAGAATCGCAGTACGCGCTGAAAAAATTCACGGCGGCCATTGAGCAGGTCTTCCCGGACATCCCGGCGGCCGAGCGGCCGCGGTTCCACATAAACATAGAAACTGCGGCCGGGAGCGCTGCGGCCGGGGAGATTTTGCGCCCGCCGGATATCAGGCGCATATCCGGTGTGATCCTGGGGAGGTCGGACATGGCCCGCTCGCTGGGTTTAGATGCGGGCGAGGTGAACTCCGCGGCTATGCGGCATATCGCTCTTCAACTGCTCTCGGCGACCTCGTCCAGGCGCCTCAGTTTCGGCATCGGCGGCAATATCTGCGGGAATTCGGTCAAGTTCATGCGCGGGCTGCCTGAGCCCGGCATAGATTCTTTTGAGACAAGGAAAGTCGTTTTCCGGTGCCCCGGGGCCTTCAAGAGCGGGCCGGCAGCCGGCATACAGAAGGCCCTGCGTTTCGAACTCCTCTGGCTCAGGCATAAGCAGGCGCATTACGGCCGTCTGGCAGCGGAGGACACCGGAAGGATAAGAAGCATTGCCGCCAAGTGCTCGTTCAAGCCGTCATAGGCCGCCGGGCAAGAGAGTTAAACAGTGTCAAAGATCATCGCATACACGTGCATCACCGCCGGCAGGGATTCCGCCGTAAAGATCAACAGGGAGCCTGGCGTAGACTATGTGATGTTCACGGACCAGGCGCCGCAGAATGATTTTTGGGAATACAAAGGCATACACGAAAGCCAAAGGAACGACGACCCGCGGAGGACCGCGAGATACTTCAAGGTCAATCCTCATTTACTCTTCCCCGGCTACGACTACAGCATATGGCTGGACGGCAATATAGAACCGCTCAAGCCGGTGCAATGGTACATCGAAAAGCTGAACGGGAAGGACATCGCAGTGCACGCCCATCCGAAAAGGAACTGCGCGTACGAGGAGGCCGCTCTCATACGGCGCCTTAAATTCGATTACCCTAAAAAAGTGGATGCGATAGTCGGGATCTTGGAGGCCGACCGCTACCCGCGCAACCACGGGCTCGCGGAAACCTTCATGCTGGTGCGACGCCACTGCGCCGAACTGGCGCGCGCCAACGATTACTGGTGGAGTTTGATCGCAGGCACAAGCAGGAGGGACCAGCTCTCCTTCAATTACGCCTTCTGGAAATCCGGCTGCGCTATCAGCACCCTCCCCGAAGGCAGCGTCGCCATACATCCGCATTTAACCAAAAACCGGAGAGTCATCGACTGAGCGACCGGCTCCGTCAACCTGAGATGAGCAATAAACCAAAGATCTTCGGGCTCATGGTGACCCACAACACATCGCTATTCGCCGAACACGCGGTAAGGTCTATTTTTGCGGCCAACGACCTATCCGGTCTGAATTTCCGTATGCACGTGCTGGACAACGCGTCGCGAGACCAGCGGGCGCCTGCCCTCGCTAATTATCTCAAAGACGCGGGCGTCCCGCTCATCCAGACAGGGTTGGACGACTCCCCGGACAGCACGAAGCACGCCGCAGCTTTTGAAAAGTTCGTCCGGGAGAACCCCGGGTGCTCCCACTACCTGTTCCTGGACCCGGACATCTGGTTCGAGGACCCCGATGTCATCCCCACGATGGTGAAGGAGCTGGAGACTGCCGGGGACCTGGTATTCGGGAACCAGGCGCAGAATTTTGAATATTTCGAGAACAAGGTGATTGAAGGGGGCGGGCGCATCGCCGGGGACGGCGGGCAGTGCGACAGGAAGTGGCGGATTAACATCGGGGGAAAAGATTACGCAATGTCGCTCGCTCACAGGTGTTCTCCGGCCTGCTGCCTCATCAAGAACACCCCGACCTTCCGGCGCGTAGTGGAGATAATGGGCCTAGGCGCCTGGTGGACATTCCGCGCGCCGGGCAAGCCCGGTGCGGACAACGGGCGGAACGCCGTGCTGTACGACACTTTCAGTCTCATGACCCACGCCATGAAGACCCACGGCCTGGAATACATGATATCCTCCGCCCGGATAATGCACTATACCAACGTGGCATGGCGCCCGAAAGAACTCGACAGAAAAGAAAAGGACTGCCTTGCGCGGATAGAGAGGTTTGTACACGGACAGCGCTGACCGGGCATGAAAAGGCCCGCCGGGACCTGCGTGCCGGGGGTGGTATTCATGCCTGGCTTGTCTGAGTTGCGTGATCATATATGGACGACCGCGGAAATGATTCACTTATCATAGAAGGGCCGTATTACCGGGCCAGGATCGACACACATGTCGCAGCCGATCTTAAAAGTGGGATGAACCGCTGCCTTAACATGCTCCAGGGCGGACTGCAGGCAGACCACGTATACGGCCGCCGCAGCTATCTGCGCCTCGACTGCGCCGGAACGCCGCCGCAGTTCAGGGGGAAGGCGCTCGTGGTAAAAGGTTTTACCCGGAAAGTCCTGGAGGTGCTTGAAGGCCGTGAGCGGCTGATACAGCATTCCGGGAAGGGCCGGGCCGCGTCAAGGATCCTGGTGGACCCCGACGGCGTGCGGCACAGGGTGCCAAGCCATCAACTGCACTTCGAAGGCCTGGCGCTTATGAACAAGGTTGAAACAGAGCATTATTTCAACCAGCTGCTTTACGCGTCCTTCCCGGACATGGCAGTGATTCCCGTAGGGGTGGTGGAGTACCTGTCTCCCCGCCTGCGGGACGGGGACCGGACTACCGGCGCAGTGCTGATGGTGATCGATGACATCAAGGACCTGCGGGTCGCCCACCTCGCCAACAGGCTGGCGTCGCCCGGCGGGACCGAAGGGGTAGAGAACCCGGAGGGGAGACTAGCCATCGCGCGGCTGCGGGAGCTGATCCACGCGTCGGCGTCGGGACTGGGGACCATTCACCGGCTGGGAATGATCCACAGGTACTTTCACTTGGGCAACGCCGGCGTCGGCGGCGCCGGCGTACGAGTCAAAGACCTGGAGACAGTCTACGGCTCGCGCCAATTGACCAAGAAACAGTTCATCGAGTGGGCGCTGGCGGATGTCGAGTATTTCCTGACTAATATCCGCTCAGCGTTCTTCTATAAGGACGACCTCGTGACCCTGGTGCTGGGAAACGCCTGGGAACGGGACATCCTCGCCTCCTACCTTGCCGGCGGCGCGGCGCGCCCCGCGGGAGAGACCGCGGAACTGCGGCAGAAGGGGGCGACGCCCATGCTGCGGGAACACCTGCTGCGCATCAGCGGGGGGCTATCGTTCGGAGTCGGGGTCCCGATCGTGCGGCAGAAAGAAGGAATACTGTTGTCAGAACTGTTATCCAACCCCCTGCCCGGGCATTTTGTCGTGCCCGATCCCGCCATCCCCTACGTGAAGAACCACGCCGGGCTCGGAGAGCAGGACAAGGACATCGCCAACGGGGACTATGCCGGCATCGTGAACCGGTTCAACTCCGGTGCCCGCGTATTGCCCTCGGAACCGCGGGACATCTACAACCTGGTTATAGCGCTGCTGGTCAAAAAGGAAGACGACATGGCGCAGAAGATCTTCCGCGAGAAGAGGGCCGAGATAGCCCTCGTTGAAGAGTCCATCCGCTCCGCCCGGATCGGTCACGCGGAACGGCAGTTGGGAAGAGGTGCGCCATGAAGCCAGACCACGGCAGGCATGTCAGTTTCATGGCGGACCTGCTTGCGGACGCCAGCGCAAAGCTGCGCGCCGGCCTGATTATGGGGCCGAGGCTCGGCGCGTCCGGGCAACTGCGTTTCTCCGGCGGGAAGAAGTTCGTCTCCTTCAAGAACTGCTGCTTCGACGTCAACCCGTACGGGTCGAGCCTGATCGCCAATGATAAAGGCCTGTCCCGGCTCGTCCTGCAAAGAGAAGGTGTCCGGATGCCGAGGGGCAGATATTTCTCCCCGGGAGCCGACGAGTTCAGGGGGGCCACTCTTGACGCGCTGGTAAAGAGCGCCGGCCGCTACGCGGAAAAACTGGGCTTCCCCGTAATGGCTAAAGGCGCGACCCTGCACAGGGGTTCAGGAGTGATAAAAGCCTCTGACCGGCCTGGGCTCGAGAAAGCCGTGCGGGCCCTTTTCAGGAAGACCCCGGGGACGGTAGTGGAAAAATTCGTGCCGCTGACCAACTTCCGGCTCCTTGTTTTCGACGGAGAGGTCGTTGCCGCATACGGGAAGGCTCCGTTCCAGGTGGAAGGGGACGGGCGCACGGAGGCGGGAGAGCTTATCGCCCGGAAACAGCGCGAGTGCATGGATATAGGCTATTGCACGGATTTTTCCGGCCTGGAGCGGAAGATCTCAGCAAACCTCCGGCAAGCCGGGTATTCACGCGGCCACATCGTTCCGAAAGGGAAAAGGCTCGTCCTGCTGGACGTAGCGAACGTCTCTACGGGCGGCGCGGCCTGGGACTGCACAGGCGAACTCCACCGGGCCTTCAAGCCTTATTGCGCCAAGGTCATGCGTGTCCTCAATCTGCGCTTTGCGGGGCTTGATATCCTGGCGCGCGATGTTTCCGAATCTCCGGAAAAGGCGCTCCTGCTGGAGGTCAACCCTTCCCCCAGCCTGGAGACCTATTCGAAGATGGGCCCGCGGCAGCGGGAAAAGATCGCCGCTCTTCTCGAAAGGATACTGTCCGAATCGCGCAAGCTTGCCCCGCAGGGCTGATCTATGAACAAGTTGCCTGGATCACCGGAAGAGAACATGGCCCGCTTTACCAGGCGCTTGGACCGGATCATTTCCGGGATCGGCTGCCGGCACGTGGTCGTAGCGGACGGGGATGAAACCTTGTCCGCGGAAGACACATCCAGGATCTTCTTCGAACTTTCCGGCGACGAAATGCTGTATGCCCGGATACGCAATATCTTCCGGACCATCGGCACCGGGTATGACGCGTTCTATGCCGCCGCGCAGCTGTACAGCGGGATCGATCCCGCCAGCTACAGCGAGCGTTGTGTCCAGGCCGCCGGGAAGGCGGAAATGCGGCCGGGATGGGCTGAATTCATCCGATCCTGCCCCAGCGTGATAGTCGTCACTTCCGGCATAGCCCGGATATGGGAAGCGGTTATCAGGGGGAACGGCTGGGGGAACGTCGCGCTGGTCGGCGGCAGCCATTTTTCTTTCGACGACTATATCGTGGATTCCGCGGTAAAGGCGCGGGTGGTAGAGAAGCTCGCCGCGGCCGGGAAGAAGGTGCTGGCCTTCGGCGACAGTTCCATGGACGCCCGCATGCTGGAAGCGGCTGACATAGGCTGCGTGGTCATGAGAAATAAAGGCGAACCCCTGCTGGCAAAGGCGCTTTGCGGCAGAAAGAACGTATACCAACTGAAGGGGAACGGCCCTGAATACCCGGGCATACCGGTCTCTACATTCTCAGAACTGCGGGGGCAGTTCTTGCGCCAGGCGCGGCGGCGGCATGAATAAAAGCAAGGATAATATCCAGACGAATTTCTCCGTAATATGGGAGCGCCCCGGCCTGGTCAGGCCGGCGCCGCCGCCGCGGTACGCCGAATACCGGACCGCCTGGGCGGAAAACCCGAGGAAGGGGATCGTCACTGATTTCCCGATTAACGTCGACCTGGAGATCACGAACGCCTGCAATCTCAGCTGCCCCCACTGCGCAAGCGCGCGAAAGAACTGGGGCGACGAAAAGACCGGCTTCATCGAAGAGAGCCTGGTAAAGAAGGTCCTCGACGAAGTAAAGGCCGGGGCCGGGATGAGCATGAAGTTCAGCCTTCGGGGGGAGCCGCTGCTCCACCCTAAGGCAGCGCTGTTCCTGGAATGCGCGAAAGAGGCTGGATTGGCGGATTACTACTTCAACACCAACGGGGTCCCGCTTACCCGCGACATAGCAGTGGAACTCGTGAAGCACCGGCTGCCGAGGATATCAATATCCGTGGGCGGCTGGGACGAGGCCTCCTTCGCCAGGTCCCAGGCCGGCGCTGACCTGGGGGCACTAAAAAGGAATATCTCAATCCTGAGGGACGTCAGGCAAAGTTACGGTTCTGCCGCCCCGATCATCAGGATACAGGCCACTTTTATAAAGGACCTCCGGACCCGGTTAAAAGAGTTCAAAGAGCTCTGGATGCCATTGGCCGACGAAATAGGCCTTGTTGATTTCCGGGAGGAAAGCTCGCCCGCAGCGCGCCCCGCCTCCGCCACCGCGGGATTCAGGTGCAATTTCCTGTGGCAGCGGCTTGTCGTGCTCTGGGACGGTTCCGTCTATCCCTGCCTTTTCCACGGGGTCAAATATCCGGAGCCGCTGCGCCTGGGGAACGTAAGGACAGCCACCCTCGGGGGGATGTGGAAGAGCCCGCGAATGGAGGCATTAAGGCGGCTGCACCTCGCAGGGACCTCGCACGAGAACGCCTGTTGTGCGGGATGCTCTTACAGACGCGCCGAAATAGACAAGCTTGTCAGCCGGGAACAAGGACGCGATGACTAAAAAGAAGGACCTCAAAATTACCGCTTTGGTCACGGCCCGCGGCCGGAACACTTTTAAGAACAAGCACCTGCGGCCCGTATCCGGGCATCCGCTGATCTGGTACCCGCTGAGAGCGGTAAGGGCGGTCAAGGAGATCGGCCGGTTCTATATCAGCAGCGATTCGCGGCCTATTTTGAAGCTCGGGAAAGCGCTGGGCTTCCAGCCGATCACCCGGCCGCCGGAGCTCGCCCTACCCCGGTCACAGCACGCCGATTCCCTTTATCACGCGCTGGAAGTGATGAAGAGCAAGGACGGCCATGATCCGGAAATACTTGTGGTGGCGCTCGGCAACACAGTCTGCTTCCGCCCCGAATGGATCTCGAAAAGCATTAAGCTCCTCCTCGCTAATCCGGCGGCATCGGCGGTGGTCCCTGTCTACCAGGAGAACGACCACCACCCTTACAGGGCAAAGTTCCCCGGGAGCGACGGCTTCCTGCGGTCCTACTTCGATTTCCGCGACAAGCGAGTCTCGACCAATCGCCAGGACCTGCCTCCGAATTACTTCCTCTGCCATAATTTTTGGACGCTGCGCCTTTCAAAATCCCTTTATGCCCGCGGCGGCCAGCAGCCCTGGGCCTTTATGGGCGAGAAAGTGCTGCCCCTCGTCGTAGAGGAGGGGCCGGATGTGCATGAAGAGAGCGATATCTACCGGTCGGAGCGCTGGCTTCTTAAATCTTAGGGCGCCGGGACCCAAACAACCTTATGCGGATTCTATTTTTCGTCGATCCATGGATCTATCGCGGCAGGGCCGGGGACCAGATACATACGGCCTCAAAACTTTTCGCTCCCGCCATAAGGGCGCTGTCCGGCTACGGACACGAGGCGAGGATCCTTGCGGGGGAGGACCTGGCGGGGCCGTTCCTCAAGAGACATTCTGACCTCGGCGGCAAGTTGAACGTCGTCCCGCTCAAGGACCTTTATAGCGCTTATAGCGGGCATTACGAGGCGCATTTCCTCCAGCATTCCGGTGGAGCGTCCCAGGCGCAAAGAGCGGCGTTCAAGCGCGCGATATTAAAAGCCATGGACGGCTGGCTTCCGGAGGCGGCGGTAGTTTTCACCACGCCGCTTCCGGCGGTGAACGACTGCTGGCCGGATTCACTCAACCTGCAGTTCGAGAACGGGGTTTTCTCCCGTTCGCCGTACCCGTACACCTGCCAGCTCGACCCGTTCGGTTTTCTCGCCAGGTCCTACCCGTGCCGGTTCGCCGGGGAACTGCGCAAGGCCCGACTGACAGCGCTGCAGCGCGCCCGGATTCGGGCGCTGCGGGCCGCTTACGCGTCACGGATCTTCGACAGGCACAATCCGGTTTCGAGAAAGGAGTTCGGCGGGGCGGGACGAAAGGTCCTCTTAGTCCCGCTATCTTACAGCGGCGCGGTAATAAACGATGCCGCTTCGCGATTCAAAAGCCAGCAGGATCTCCTGCTGCACGTACTGCAGGAACTCCCGGAGAATGTACTCGTGCTGGCGACAAAGCACAAACTGCAGGCGCCGGAAGACCTGCCAAGGGAAACGGAAGAATTCCTTGCAGGCAAGTTCCCGAATTTACGGCTCACGGGGACGCACCTTGGATATGCTTCTCCCTCGCAGTGGCTCACCCCGCTTGTGGACGGAGTGGTCTCGCTTAATTCCACGGTGGCGTACCACGCCGCCCTCTGGGGGAAAAAGGTCTTCGCCCTGGGCAAGTGCGAGATAAATTCAGTCTCCACGGCGGACAATCTGCGCAGCGCCGCTGGAATACTGGTCGGAGGCGACAGGGACGACCCGGCCGCGCTGGCCGTGCTCTACCACCTTCTGACCAGGCAGTCTTTTCCCTTGCGCCTCTTCCACGACCCCGCCTGGCTGACGCGTCGGCTGGCAGCCCTGTCCGAAAGCGCAAGGACGGGGGAACTGTCCCGCCGCTGGACAAGCCTGCCGCTGATCGACGATGAAGACGCTGTCTTCGAGCGCCTCCTTCAGGAAACGCCCGGACTGGCGGAGAACTTCAAGCCCCAGCCGGAGATACAGCAACCCGAGACGAAAGGATATCACGAATGAAGATATTTTTTGCCAACCTGAATCCCTGCAATACCAGGAAAGTCAACGTACGGCAATGCCGCGCGTTCGCCCGGGAATGCGGGCACTCCGAGGCCGCAAGTTTTGAAGAGGCGGACCTCGTGCTGGTCTGGGCTTGCGAGTTCAGGGCCGACTGGAGGGATTTTTCGTTCGCGGTAGTTAAAGAGATAAAGGAGCGATGCAGCGCCAAGGTGGTCTATATCGGGTGCACATTCGGGGACGGATCCAGGTCAAGAATCAGCGCGGAGCTCGGCGTGCCGGTGATCCCCTGGAACGACGGCGCCAGGACGCTGGACAAGTTCCTGTCCAAGAACGGCCTCAGCCTGGCGGAAATCCCGCTGGAACCGGCAGAGGAGAAACTTGTGGACAGCGCTTCCGCCTACAGGAAGCAGCACCCTCTCGCGAACGTCTGTTTTGAGGATGAGTACGTCAAGCTCAGTATTTGCGAAGGGTGCAACGGGAACTGCAGTTATTGTTCCGAGAAGCAGATGTTCCCCGCATTCCGCAGTTTCCCGGAGCGGGAACTAATCTCGGAATGCAGGAAAGCGATGCAGAAGAGCAAGACCAGGCGCGTCATGTTCCTCGGGGACAGCACCGGCGATTACGGCGCGGACACGGGCAGTAGTCTGCCGCGATTGATTGAGCGCTTGATCTCCGAGGCGGCCGGCGATATCGAGATCGGCATTTCCCAGCTGAACCCGGAACACTTCCTCAAGTATTCGGAAAGTATGTTCTCATTCATCAAAAGCAAAAATATCAGGTACATTAATATCCCCATACAATCAGCTTCCGACAGGGTCCTGCGCTCCATGCGCCGGAAATACAACGCCGCCGGGATAGAAAAGATATTTAGCGGTTTCCGCGGGCACGGTTTCACCAACTTCTCCACCCATCTGCTTTTAGGGTACCCCGGGGAAACCAGCGATGACGTGGATGTCTCCGTAGAATTCGTGCTCCGGCACGCCCCCAAACACGTAGTGGTCAGCGCGTTCATGCCGCACCCCACTATCGCGGCGAGCGGCTACGAAGGGCAGGTCAGCAGCGAGGAGACCTCGAAAAGGATCTCTGAATGCGAGAAAAGACTCGCCGAAGCCGGGATCGCTGTGGCTACGGACTGGGGCAGCATCACGCAGAGGCTGATGAACAGGATCCGGAACTCTTTAGGCCTGCGTCTGTCGGAGTACAGCAAGGGGAAGGGCAAAAACCTATGATAAAATGCAGGGCACATCTGAACAACGTAGCCCGGACCCGCCAGGACTACCTTACACGGCAGGGGCTCGTCAGGCTTGGGATGAACGAGTATGTTCCCGCTATGCCGGCAAAACTGTTCCGCGCCGTCATGCGCGGGTTTTCCCGGGAATTAGCCAGTTCATATCCGGAAACGAAGCGGGCCTATATCGCCCTATCCAGGTTCATAGGCCAGCCGGAAGGCAGGCTGATCATGACCAGCGGGGCCGATATGGGGATACGGATGACACTGGAGACCTTCTGCGCGCCGGGGGACACCGTCGCCACCCTCGCGCCGACCTTCGCCATGTACGAGGTGCACTCCTCACTGCTCGCCTGCCGCTACAAGACCGCGGTTTGCGATGCCCAGGGCGCCTATTCCGATGGCGACCTGCTGTCCCTTTCGGAGATGGGCGCAAAGGCGATAGTTCTGGCGAACCCTAATGGGGTCACGGGGTTCGAGTTCTCCCTGGAGCGCCTGCGCCCGCTGGCCGCCAAGGCGGCGAGAAAAGACACGCTGCTCCTGATCGACGAGACTTACGCCGATTTCGGGACTGTCGACGCATCCCCGCTGATAGAGGAATTTCCGAACGTGGTCATCGTCAGGAGCTTCTCGAAGAACGTCGGGCTGGCAGGAGTGCGCGCCGGCTATATTCTCGCCGGCGAGCGGCTGGCCAGGATGATAGAAAAGAACAGGCCTATGATGGAGCTGAACTCCCTGGCCGTCGCGGCCGTTTCCGCCGTATGCGCCGACAAGCGGCTATTTGCGAAGACCGTTTCGGAGATAACTACGGCCCGCGAGGAATTCGCGTCCCGACTGAAAAGAATGGGCCTGACGGTCATCAGCAGAAGCGGGAATTTCGTGCTCGTCGATCCCGGGATAAAAAGAGCCGAGATTCTGAGCCGGCTGGACCGGCATCGGGTAGAGTATAAGCGGCTGTCTGCTCCGTTAAAAGGATTTATCCGTGTTACGGCCGGCAGCCGCGCCGTGATGCGGTCCGTAGCCAGATTGTTCCGCTGATACAGAGGATACCGGCTTACGGCCCCGCCACAGAAATGCCACTCAATTTTCTTTTAGACCTTGACGGGACGCTGATTGATTCAGCACCGGATGTGCTCGGCATGTTCGAGAAAGTTCTTGCCGGAGTTCCCGTTCCCTCCGGGGTAAGAATTGACCGCAGCCATATAGGACGGCCCGTACGAGAAATCCTTCATATGCTCCTACCTGAGGCAACGCCGGCACAGGTCGAGAGACTAAACGGCGAATTCAGGCGGATGTACGACAACTGCGGATTTCCCTCCTCTGTCCTCTACGAAGGAGTGCGGGAAACCCTAGACATTCTTTCTTCCCGCGGCGATGAGCTATTCCTCGTAACAAATAAACCTGTCAAGCCGACTCAGGAACTCCTGCGCAAATTTGGGCTGAAAGTATTTCGAGACTTGATATGCCCAGACATGCACGGTCCCAGGAACATTGCCAAGGATGAAATGATAAAGATCATCTTAGAGCGCCATGGATTGAATAGACGGCGGACCATTATGGTTGGCGATGCTGAATTGGACATACATGCCGCAAGAACTGCAGGAGTAAGGGTCGCCGCGGCGTTGTACGGGTATGGAGATTCGGAAAAAATAATCACTTTGAAACCGGATTTTTTGCTTAAGGAGTTTTCCGGCCTGCTAACCCTCTGCGCTGGTCCGGAATAAACACATGATAATTCGTCTGGGTGCCGGCTAAAATTTCCTCGGGATTTTGCGCAAAGAAGGTCATAACTTGAGCCTGAAACTCACCCCAACGATTCAAAGTTCGAACTTCCCGGCCCATGCCGGGGAGTTTTATTTTCGATTCGGCCATGAAAGGTGGATTATTATAAAATCGGTATATGCTTGACAAGAACGGCTTTAACGAATGGGCGGCGGCATACGACAAGTCGATAGCCGACGCCGAGAAGGAGGGGAGATATCCTTTTGCAGGATACTCGACGGTACTCGCCGAGGTCAGGAAATTGATAAAAGACCCTCGCGGGGTCCAAATACTGGATATCGGCATAGGCACCGGCAAGTTCTCAGCCAGCCTATACGCGGAAGGCGCCAGGATCTGCGGCCTGGATTTTTCGGCGGCCATGCTGGAGAAAGCAAAGGCGGCTATGCCCGACGGGGAATTCCATCTTTTTGATTTTAATTCCGGTCTGCCGCATGAACTTAAGGAGAGAACTTTCGACCACATAATCTCCGCCTACGCCTTCCACCACCTGGATGACGGCGGGAAGGCCTCTTTTCTGCAGTCGCTGGTGGGGAACGTTAAACCGAGCGGGAAAATAATTATAGCCGATGTGGCGTTCAATACCGCCGAAGACCTTGCCGCTTGCCGCGAGCAGTCCGGCAAGAAATGGGACGACGACGAGATATATATGGTGGCGGAGAAAATGCTGCCGCTGCTGCAGGGCTCGGGACTTGCTGCCGAATACAGGCAGATTTCCGGTTGCGCAGGGATTCTGCTCCTTCATTAGGACTAACTATGGCACATCTACGCTGGCAGATAAAATATTTTCGGGGCGCGCGCGTAATTTACGCCGAGAAGGACGAGAACTCCGTTGAGAAAGCGTACAAGTATGCGATAGCCGGCATGCGTAAGTACCTGCGCTTCTTCGGGCTACCTCCGGAGTTTCAGCTTATCAACATCTTTATCGCGCCGCGCCGGATGGAATACGACAGGCTGGTCTCGCATCTTACGAAGACCCCTACAAACAAGGGACGCCTCGGCCAGCCGCAGGGCCACGACCTTTACCTCATCTCGCCCAACGCCTGGCCTGCAGACGTGCACCCGGATTATCTGGGCCGCGACGGCAAGTACGACAAGAAAGTCTACAGGCAATTCATCGAGCACGAAATAGTCCACATGATAGAGGAATATTGCTCTCCGAAAGGCGCGATGGAAATACGCCCGCAGTGGTGGGGCGACGGCATAGCCGTATACGCAACCGGGCAGTACAGGGACAGGCTGAACCGCAAACTCATGAAAGACGACCTCGAGGCAGGCAAGTCGCCTATGATCGCAGGCATGAAAGGCCGCGACGCCTACGTCTGGGGCTGGTCGCTTGTGCGCTTCATAGAAAAGCGCCTGGGCCGCGGGGCACTGCGCAGTGTAATACAGAACTCATGCACTGATGACATACTCGGATTCTTAAAACTCAGCCGGAGCAGGTTCGAGACGCAATGGCGCAGGGCCCTTCCTGGACTAGCCCGCGAGGCTATCCGGGGATAAAGCCGGGGCAATCATCGCGCAGATTCTAACCTGCTGCAGCCACCTACCCCAAATTTCAAGTTTGTCGTTTTTCCCCGAGGCGGCTGCCGCCGCAGAATTAAATTTCCGCAGTTCCAACAATACCCCGAAGGACCGCCCTGCTTGAACGCGGGGCACTTTTTTATTGGCTAGCCACGCGTATTATTTTATACTTCCACAAGATGCGAAAACCATTTTGGGCACTTTTGCTCGCGCATACGCTGCTGACCGGTGCCTGCCCGGCCGCGGCGGGGGAACCGCTTAACTTCGTCTTCCTCGGCGGGGATGAGGCGCAAGCTCACCAAAGACTCCTGGCGCGGGCGGACATCTCCGGGGCTCAGATAGTCTATACTTGGAAATCCCTTGAACCGGAAAAAGACAGGTACGATTTCAGCCGCATAGAGCTGGACCTGGCCTTCCTCGGCAAATTGAACAAGAAACTTTTCATCCAAGTCCAGGACCGTTTCTTCCGACCGGAGGCCAGGCATGTTCCCGGCTACCTGCTGGCGGACCCGGCGTATGGCGGGGGCCTGGCGCCGCAAGCCGACAATCCCGGGGAGAACGCGAGGGAAGGTTCCGGCTGGGTGGCCCAGCAATGGAACCTGGCGGTGAGAAAGCGTTTCCAGAAGCTGCTGCAGGCCCTGGCCAAAAGTTTAGACGGCAGGGTCTACGGGGTAAACCTCCCGGAAACGGCCGCTGACATAGACCTTAAAAAGGATAAGACCGGATTCACCTGTGAGAAATATTTTCACGCGGAGATGGAGAACCTGAAGACGGCGGCAGCGGGTTTTAAGAAGTCACGCGTCGTGCAGTATGTGAATTTCTGGCCCTGCGAGTGGGACAACGACCGCAACTACATGGGCAGGCTCTTCGCTTTTGCGGCCAAGAACCGCGTGGGGCTGGGGGGACCGGACATAGTCCCCTACAAAAAGGCCCAGATGAGGAACTCCTACCCGTTCTTTAACCGCTATAAAGGCAAGCTCTCTCTCGTGGCGTTCGCCGTGCAGGAGCCCACGCTCACCTATACAAACCCGGAAACCAAAAAACCTTTTACCCGGGAACAGTTCCGGGCTTTCGCGCAGGATTACCTCGGCGCCGGCATAATTTTCTGGAGCCCGGCTTCGCCGTGGTTAAAGGAATAACCTCGATGCTCGAACCTGAAGAAGGATTAAAGACTTCATTCGACGGCGTGCCGGACCTATACGATACGCATCGCCCGGGCTATCCCGAAGAGATGATACAGGATGTGCTGCGTTTCTCCGGCATCCCGAAGAACGGCAGCATCCTGGAGATTGGCTGCGGAACAGGGCAGGCCACAAAACCCTTTGCCGGGCGCGGCTATGCCATGACCTGCCTGGACCCCGGCCCCAATACCGCAGAGAAAGCCAGGCAGAAATTCAGGCATTGCCCGAATGTAACGGTAGTCACCTCTACTTTTGAGGCGTGGCAGCCCGACCGGCTCTACGACCTTGTCATCGCGGCCACGTCATTCCACTGGGTGGCGCCCGGGCTGCGCTTCACCAAGTCCGCCCGGCTACTCCGCCCCGGCGGAACGCTGGCGCTCTTATACAATTCGCATGTCGCGAAAGATTCTGGTTTCTTTCTGGAGGCGCAGGCTATCTACGAAAGGATAACTCCCGGGCTGCGCGCAAAAAGGGCCAAGCCTTCAGAGTTGTTCGCGACAGAAGCGGGAATGGAACTGTTCGCGAAACCGGTGCTGAAGTTTTACGACTGGGAGAAGCAGTTTTCCGCGGATGACTATGTCAGCCACCTGGGCACCTTTTCGGACCACATCAGTCTTCCGGAGGCGCAGAGAGAGGAACTCTTCCGGGAGATCCGCGCGCTGATCGAAGGCAAATACAACGACCGCGTCTCTAAGTCTTACAAGTCGGAACTCGTCCTCTACGCCAAGCCGGCGGCAAACACAAGCGGCGACAATCTGGCCTGATGCTGGCGCCGACCGTAGTCGTAGACGGCAGGACCATAATGAAAGGCGGCAAGTTCAGGATAGGGAGGACCTAGGTCCTTTTGCCCCCAAAAAGTTCCCTTTTGCCTCAGGCGCGCCGACTCCGTTTGCTGTAAACTTTAAGCAGCAGCAAGCCAGTCGCGAAGGAAATTATAAATACTATTTTCGTGTATCGCCCCTATATAGTGATTATAGCGCTGATCGCCCTGCTCTTAGCCGCCTCTCCCGCCGCCGCTGCCGCCCCCGGCAGCTTCGCCGCGGCGCTCTCACCGGCGCGGCTGGCGGAAATGGCAGTGCCGCCTGCGCCCCGCCCCGAGCTCCACAAGGCCGCGCGCGCCATAGGCCCGATGACGGAGAACGCCAGGACCGGCTACGTGGTCCTGTCCACCCCGGATTATTTTTACGGCATTTTAAAGATGCACGAGGCCATACTCGCGAAGCTGCCGAAAGACGTCAAAGCCATAATAGTCTTCCCGCGCGAAAACCCCCACTACCAGAAGTTCAAGGCCGATTTCGATTCCAAGCGTTTCACCGCGTGGACTTACACGCTGGAGTCGCCCTGGACCCGCGACTTCCTGCCCGAAATGGTGGTGGACGAGTCCGGCTCCGCCCGCATGGTGCAGTTCGCTTACTACCCCGACCGGCCGCAGTCAGAACAGTTCGGGGGGGAGCTGGCCAAGGGCTTCGGGCTCACTCTCGAAAAGTCGAAGGTCGGCCTGGAGTTCGGCAACTTCATCGCCGACGAGCAGGGCCGGATCTTCATGACGGAGAAGGTAATAGCCGACAACAAAAGCTGGACGAAGGCCGCCCTGGAGAAAGAGATCCTCGCCAAGCTGCGCGGCAGCAAAATGGTCTGGATGCCCGTCATCCCCGGAGAGAGCACGGGGCACATAGATATTTACGCCAAGTATTTCGGGGCAGGCGCCGTAGTGGTGGCCAATTCCGCGCACCCGGAGATGAAGAAGGCGCTGGACGCCGCGGCCGGTAAATTCTCGGCGCTGGGCATGCGCGTGACGCGCCTGAAAAACGCGGACTTTCCGGCCGGGACTATCAGCGGCGCCACGGCGTATTCCTACACCAACTCGCTGCGCGTCAACGACACCATCTTCATGCCGGTCTACTACAGCGCGCAATACGCGCACACCCAGCCCTTCAAAGCCACAGACGAGGCCGCCGCCGCGGCCTATGCCGGGCTGGGCTTCAAGGTGGTAAAGATCCCCGCCTTCGACGCCGTACAGTTCGGCGGGGCCGTGCACTGCCTTACGCGCGAAATCCCCTGGCTGCCCTGGTTTTAAGAAGCGGGATTTTAGGGGGGATTATTTAACCGAGTCGGGCCAGTCGTTAGGGATCTCGCTGCGGCGGCGCTTGAACTCGTCATAGGCCGCCTTAGCCTCCTCCTTGGAGGAGAAATTGTTCCCGTATTTATTCCAGAGCGTCTGCCTGTCGCTGGTTTCGATCTCGCTGGCGAACTGCCCGGGTGTTTTGCCCAGGGGCCGTATAACGGCCGCCGCCCTCAGCAGGATCTCAGGCATATCCCGGTGCGGTCCATATTGCTGGAAGATTCCCTGCGTGCCCCGGCGATATGAGGCGCTTTGCGCCAGCGATTGGCCGGCGCTCCCGCGCAGCCGCGCATAGTCCTGCCCTGTTAAACCCATCCCCGAAAGCCCGTAAGCCGCGGCCCTATCCCCGCCCGGGAAGGTTTCCGCGCCCCCTGCCCAGTCCCCGGCCCAGACTTCGGTTTGCAGCGGGCACGGCCGCGGCGAAAGCCACACCTCATTTACCACGCAGGCCAGCGCCAGCCCGACGACGGCGCACATCAGAAGAACTCCCAAGCGCCTGGCCCACGGCAGGAAAACTTTATCCGAAGCTGTCCAGCGGTTGCGGCAACTGCAGCAGTACCGGCGATGTGTGCCGTGCGCCAGGCGCGCCAGGTGCAGCAGGCGCGCGCTTGCGGCGCGAACGCTATGCGCGCCGCAGTTTGGACAGGGACCTAAATTCATATTGTCTAACCCGAAAACATTATACACCAAAAACCGGGGTAGTCGTTCTTGGCTGCTCCGGAACCGACACAAGCACGGCCGGCCCTGGTATACTTATTAGGCGGGCTCCATAAGCGGGAGACGCCTCGTTTTTTGTATTATGATTTCTGCACGCGGCACAGCCCCCGTTTCGGGCTGGCGGGCAAAAGCCAAAACGCGGAGGGGACAACACTATGGAAAGAGCGGTATTGCAGAGTTTGTTCAAGAAGCGGTTCACCCTGGTACCGGACAGCCTTGATTCCCTGCCCGGGGAAGCGACTTACATACTTCCCGATAAACAATTTGTGGTCATTATCCAGGCACCCACTCCGGCCGGCGCGCTCAGGGCGGAGTCGGTGACCGATACCGACGAATGCCTGATCGTCAACAGGGGCCAGGGCAAGCGCTCCTACGTCGACTGGTCCAAGATAGACGGCATCTGCACGACGGAGCTGTAAGCGCCGGAGGCGGGGGAATAATGGAAAACAAGCTCGCACCTTCAGCCGACAAGCTGATCCTGATAGTCGACGACGACAAAGCCATCAGGGAATTGCTGCAGGTCTTATTGCAGCGCGAAGGCTTCAGGGTGGAGACCGCCGAAGACGGCGCCGACGCCCTGCGGAAGGCCCGCGCGAAAGCCCCCGACCTGATCCTCCTGGACCTCATGCTGCCTAACGGCAGCGGGATGGAGGTGGTGCGCGAGCTGCAGGAAGAAGAGACCGGCGCCATTCCCGTAGTGATAATGACGGGGCGCTTCATGGATCGCTCGACTTCCGAGCTGATACGCCGGGAAACCAATGTGCGGGAGTACCTGGAGAAGCCGGTGAAGACGGCGGTGCTCAGCGCACTGCTGCACAAACTGCTCAATACGCGGCCCCCGATCAAAAAAGCCGGCGTGTGATTTTCGCAAATCAAAGGAGACAAGAATGAAAACACCCATACTTGCGGTTTCTCTTTTAGCGCTGGGGCTTAACGCCGCCGCGCAGGAAGCCAAGCCCTGGAAGGACGCCGCGGAACTGTCCTACGTTCAGACTTCGGGCAACTCCAAGACCTCGACCCTGTCGGGCAAAAACCTCTTCAACTATGATTGGGGCAAAACGGCGCTGGAAATCGCCGCGGGCGGGCTGGGCACCAAGAGCCGGAACACCGTGACCGCCGAACAGTACAACGCCTCCGAGAAGCTCAGTTTCAAGCTTACCGGCAAGAATTACGCCTTCCAGAAGACTTCCTGGGACAAGAACCGCTTCGCGGGCATCATGGACCGCTGGGACGTGGCTGTCGGCGTCGGCCGCCACATCCTGAACACCACCGACGACAACCTGTTCGCCGAACTCGGCGGCGGCTACGTATTCGAAGACCGCATGCCCGGCTCCGACAACCAGTCCTTCGGTTCCTACCGCGCCTACGCGAAGTACATCAGGGCGCTGTCGCCCACCGCCAACGTCAGCCAGGACGCGGAGTACCTGGGGAACCTGAAGGAGTCGGACGGCTACCGCATGAACGCCGAGACCGCCCTGGTCACTTCGATAAGTACCCACTTCTCGCTGAAGGCCTCCCACACCTGGAAATTCTCCAACAGCCCCGGCGCCGGTTTCAAGAAAACCGACACCATGAACTCCCTGGCGATAATAGTTAATTATTAAGCAGTCAGCGCGCTGAACAGGAAGGGCCCCGCAAGGGGCCCTTCTTTTTTGCGCCGGGCAGCCGTACGACGGCTTAATTAATTACTATAATTAACGGTGCGAAAGTAAAGGACTTCACAATGGAAATACTCATCACTAACGACGACGGCATCTACGCCGAAGGCATCTACGCGCTGGCCACCGCCCTGAAGAAGGCGGGCAATGTCACCGTAGTGGCGCCCGACACCCAGCGCAGCGCCGTGGGCCACGCCATAACCATAACCGACCCGCTGCGGGTCACGCCGGCCCGCCGCAACAGGGAGTTTTTCGGCTACGCCTCCAGCGGCACCCCGGCCGACTGCGTAAAGCTCGGCATCAAGGCGATAATGAAGAAGCGCCCCGACCTGGTGGTCTCAGGCATAAACCTGGGCGGCAACCAGGCTTACAACATCCTCTATTCGGGCACGGTCTCCGGCGCCACCGAGGGCGCCCTGCTGGGCATCCCGTCCATAGCGATCTCGCTGGACACCTTCACCAAACCCGACTTCGGCCCGGCCGCCGATTTCGCCGTGAAGCTGGCGCGGCAGTTCAAGAAGCGCCGCCTGCCGCCCGGCACCCTGCTCAACGTCAACCTGCCCAATTTGCCGGCCAGGAAGCTCAAGGGCGTGCGCGTGACCAACCAGAGCCTCACCTGCTTCAACGACTGGTTCGAGAAGAGAACGGACCCGCACGGCAGCACCTACTACTGGATGACGGGCGACTACAAGCCGAAAGACGCGGACCTGGCCAGCGACCTGAACGCGCTGCGGGCCGGCTACGTGTCCATCACCCCGATACAGTTCAACCTGACCGATTACAAGTTCATACCGGAACTGGAAAACTGGAATCTTAAGCTTTAAGGAGCCGACATGAAGAATTTAATACTGGGACTGTTCCTGTTTTGCGGCACGGCGGGCGCGCAGCAGCCCGCGCCGGCGGCTCCCGCCCCCGCGCACGGCGGAAAATACTACGAAGAGATCATGCAGGCCGTGAAGTACCTGGCGGTGCTGGTGGACCGGAACGCCGAGATACCGGCGGAAAGAATGGACGCGCTGGCCCCGGAGATCTCCTCCTTTACCGCCAGGGTAAAGGCGGCTATCGGCGAGAAGATACTGACGGAGATGGCCCGTAAAGAAAAAGAAGCGGAGGACAAGGCCCGCTCCGTGGACGCGGAAAAGACTTTGCAGGCCTTCAGAGCGGCGCTCCAGGTTTATTACACCGAAGAGGGCGGGAGATACCCCAAGAACCCGGCGGTCCTGGTTCCCAGGCTGATGGCCGTTATGCCCAAGGTGCACCTGCCGGAACACGCCCAGACCGACAAGATCACCATAATAGACTCCAAAAAGCACGAAAGGGACGTCTCCAAAGCCGTTACTGATTCCGGCGGCTGGCTTTATTTCGCCAGCCCCGACTCTGTCAATTACGGCCTGCTGCTGCTCGACTGCACCCATATCGGGCAGGACGGGTCCAAATTCTACGAGTATTGAGCCATGAACCGGGAAGCTATAAAGAAGGCCTATCTTGCGGCCGCGCTGGCGGCCGGGGGCATAATAGGGGCCATAGTCTTCTACGCGGTAGTGGCCGAACTGCTCAGGCACATGGGCCACAAGCCCCCGCTGCAGCCGCCGGCGGCCTACGCCGCTAAATACGCCCTGTACCTGCTGGGCGTTTCAGCGCTGCTCCTGGTAAAACTGGCGGCGGCCAGGTTCGCGGCTAAAAAAGCCACGCCGGAAGAAACCATAAAATCCATGACGGCGGCGGCCATAATAACCGCCGGCATCTGCGAGCTGCCGGCCATCTCCGGGCTTATCCTGTTCCTGCTCACCGGCTTCACGGCGGACTTCTACCTGCTGCTGATCTTCTCGGCGGGCCTGGAGATCTATCATTTTCCGCGCCTGCAGCAGTGGGAAGAGCGCCTGCGGACAGACTTCGGACAATTATGAACCCTAAAGAATACAAGCTGATAGCCGTGGTGGGGGTATCTGACGACGCCTCCAAGTACGGCCACAAGATCTTCCGGGACCTGCTCCACGCCGGCTACCCGGTAAAGGGAGTGAACCCGAAGGGCGGCTTCGTGCTGGGGCAGAATGTTTATAAAAGCCTCTCCGAAATAGAGAGCAAGCCCGACCTGGTCATCACCGTGGTGCACCCCGGGGTTACGGAAAAAGTCGTGGAGGAATGCAACAAGCTCGGCGTCGGGCATATCTGGATGCAGCCGGGCTCAGAATCGGAAGAGGCCGCGCAAAAGGCCGCTGAGTACGGGATCAAGACCACGCTGGCCTGCTTCATGGTACAGAAGGGAGTCTGGTAGTGATAGACAAGATTCTGGGCCCGAAATACGACGCCTACCTGGGCTTTATACGGCGGCAGATGATAAAGGACCAGATAGAGGCGCGCGGCGTGAAAGACCTCCGCGTGCTGGCCGCGATGGACAAGGTCTGCCGCCACTGCTTCGTGACCGAGGACATGGTTTCGCGCGCCTACGAGGACTACCCGCTGCCGATAGCCCGGGAGCAGACCATCTCGCAGCCTTATATCGTGGCGCTGATGAGCGAGCTGCTGGGCCTTAAAGGCGCCGAGAAGGTGCTGGAGATAGGCACCGGCTCAGGCTACCAGACCGCGGTACTGGCCGAACTGGCCGCCGAGGTGCGCACCGTGGAGCTGTTCCCTGACCTGGCCCTGGCCGCGCGCGCCAGGCTGGAGAAGCTCGGCTACAGGAATATTTCACTCAGGGCCGGGGACGGCGCGCAGGGCTGGCAGGAACACGCGCCCTATGACGCGATAATGGTGACCTGCGCCGCGCCCGACATCCCGCCGGCGCTCCTGGCGCAGCTCAAGCCCGGGGGGCGGCTGGTGATCCCCGTCGGCAGCGAGCCGCAGGATCTGCTGCTGGTGAAGAACACGCCGTCAGGCGCGGAGCGGGAAACCGTCTGCCAGGTGCGCTTCGTGCCGCTCCTGAAGCCCGAATGAATTCCTGGGCTTTCAAAATAGGCTGGCGGCTGATCGCCTACCCCGCGCTGCTCTTCGCCGCGCTTTCTTTTTTATTCTTCTGGCTTTACTCCCACCCGAAGCGCTACCCGGGCGCGCTGCACCCCGGCGCTTTCGGGCTGAAGTACGAGCCGCTGAAGCTCACCACCTCCGACGGCGTAGAGCTGGACGCCTGGTTCGTGCCGAACGCCAAGTCGAAGAAGGCCGTGGTGGTCTGCCACGGCTACCCGATGGACAAGAGCGACGTGCTGGGGCTCACGGAGTACCTCTCCGCGGATTTCAACCTGCTCTATTTCGACTTCCGGGCCACCGGCAGGAGCCGCGGCTTCTTCGCCACGGGCGGGGCCCGGGAGACCCGCGACATAGACGCCGCGCTGAAGTTCCTGGGCAGCAGGGGCTTCGCCGGGGCCGGGCTGTTCGGCTTCTCCATGGGCGGGGCGGCGGCGCTGCTCTCTGAAAACCCGGCGGTAAAAGCCCGCGCCCTCGACGCGCCCTACGCGGACCTGGGCGGGCAGCTGAACTATATCTTCGCGGGCTGGGGGGCGCTGCGCGCCCCGCTGGTGGCGCTGCTGAAAGGCTGGAGCCTGCTGGTGCTGGGCGTGAACGTCAACTCCGTGAGCCCGGTCAGGAACGCCGCAGCCCTAGCGGCGCCGCTGCTGCTGATCCACGGCGAGGAGGACACCGCGGTGCCGCCGGGAAATTCCCGCGCCATAAAGGCCGCCGCTCCAGCGGCCGAGCTGTGGCTTATCCCGCGCGCGGGGCACGGCGAGACCCGCCTGCTCTCCGGCGGGGAGTACGAGAAGCGGGTAACGGCCTTTTTCAACAAATCCCTTTAGCAATGTAACCGCGGTCAAATGTGACTTAATGGTTATGGCAGCGGCGGGGCAAATCAATTAAACTATCGTCAATGCGGTCAGGGAGGAATATGAAGAAAATATTTATTATACTGGCTCTCGCGTCTGCGCCTTCAGTCCTGCACGCCGAACAGTGGCAAATACTGGGCACCAGGCCCATGGGCATGGGCGGTGCTTTCGTGGCCGTGGCGCAGGGCCCTATAGCCCAGTACTGGAACCCGGGCGGGCTGGTTAAGAGCAGCGCCAATGTGTCCGGCATGGAACTGCCCGTCGGAGTAATGGCCGAATTCACCGGCGACATCATAAAGAACGCCAGCCAGATAGGCGACCTGGCGGATAAATATACCGCCATACAGGCCGCGCAGACCAACGGCGGCAAGCTCAACGCCGACCAGGTAGCCACCTTCGCCAAGACGCTCTCCCTGATGAGTGACATGAACGAGCCCGGCAAGGGTGTGCTGGCTGAAGTAGCCGGCGGCGTCAACTTCAAGTTCTCCAAGGTGGCGTTGTCCGTAAATAACTTCACCGCGATAGGCTTGAACCCGTTCATAGATACTACCAATGTCGGCCTCGGCGCGGGCGCCGGGGTAACCGGTTTTGACATGGCCGGCGTCAGCGCGGCCGCACCCGGCGACCTCGCCACCCGCAACACGCTGGAGAGCGCCATAACCAATATGGGCGGCCTGTCGGCCATCTCTACGCTGATCTGCGGCACCGCCGGTTGTCTTAACGGCTCCAACGGAGCGATCACCAATGACCAGACGCTGGCGAACGCGCTGTACAACCAAGCCATAACCTCGGGGCTTTCCGTAGCGCAGATAGCAGAAGCGGCCAATACCATGGCCACCTACGCTTCCGATGTCGCGCCGATAATAGCATCTGCCAACTCCGGCGCGTCCTACACCAACAACACCTCCAACCTCACCGTGGTGGGGGCTTCGTTCGTGGAGATAGCGGCAGGCTACGCCTGGAACGCGGACAAATGGCTGCACGGCCTGTCGGTGGGCGGCAACGTGAAGATGATAAATGGCCGCACCACCAGGACCACCTTCCAGTTCCTCTCGGAATCCGACACCGCGGGCTCGATAACCCTGGAGGACATGAAGTCCAGTTGGCAGCCTGCGCTGGACCTGGGCCTGCTGTGGGACGTAAACCGCACCTATCCAAAACTCCCGTTCCACCCCAAGGTGGGCTTCGTGCTGCGCAATATCAACAGCCCGTCCTTCGACGTGGAGAACGCCTCGGACTACGACTTGGACCGCCAGGCCCGCATCGGCTTCGCGCTGAACCCGGCCAGGTTCTGGACCCTGGCGCTGGACCTGGACGTCACCAAGAACAAGACCCCGGTGGACGGCTTCGACTCGCGCCAGCTGTGCATGGGCACCGAGATCAACATCTTCAACCGCAAGGCCTTCAACATCCCGCTGCGCGCGGGCCTGATGAAGAACCTGGCCGAGAAGGACTCCAAGATGGCCTACACGCTGGGCACCGGCCTGAACCTGCTGCATATGCACTTCGACGTCTCGGGCGTGGTCAGCACGGAGAAGACCACCATAGACGACAAGGACGTCCCGACCAAGCTGGGCGTCTCCGCCAGCTTCAGCCTGCTGTTTTAGCAGCGCGGACAACCGCACGGATAATCCCCGCCCTTACACGGCGGGGATTATTTTTGTATTTGCTAGAATTTAAACATGGCCGCGATAATCACCGACAATTTAGTAAAGCGCTACGCCGAGGTAACGGCCGTCAACGGCGTCTCCCTGGAGATCCCCGAGGGGGAAGTGTTCGGCCTGCTGGGGCCCAACGGCGCCGGCAAGACCACGCTCATCAGCATGCTGGCCACGCTGGTGCGGCCCACCTCGGGCACGGCGCTGGTGGCCGGCCGCGACATCATCAAAGAGCCCCTGGAGGTGCGCAGGAACATCGGCATAGTGTTCCAGGAGCCCAGCGTGGACGATTTGCTGACCGCGCGCGAGAACCTGCAGCTGCACTCCATGCTCTACGGCGTGCCGCGCCGGGAGATAGCGCCCAGGATAGAGCAGTTCCTGAAACTGGTGAACCTGTCCGACCGCGCCGACAGCCTGGTAAAGACCTACTCGGGCGGCATGCGGCGGCGCCTGGAGATAGCCCGCGGCCTGATCCACGGCCCCAAAATCCTTTTCCTCGACGAGCCGACGCTGGGCCTGGACCCGGCCAGCCGCAAGGCCGTCTGGACCCATATCCGCGAGCTCAAAGAACGGCACAACACCACTATCATCCTGACCACCCATTACATGGAAGAGGCCGACAGCCTGGCCGACCGCATCGCCATCATCAACCAGGGCAGGATCATAGAGCTGGACACGCCGGAAGCGCTCAAGCGCAAAGTAGGGCAGGACCTGGTTTTCCTGAAGGGAGAGATAGACGAGGCGGCCCTGCGGGCGCTGCCTTTCGTGAAAACCGTGGAACGGGAGAACTCGCATTACAAGATCAGCATAGAGGATTCGGGCGCCAATTTGCACGCGCTGCTCAACGCCGGGGGGAAGATCACGGAAGTAGAGGTGCGCCGCGTCACGCTCGACGACGTTTTCCTGAAGTTCGCCGGGCAGCAGATCAGCGAGGACGCCGACGAGAAGGCCGAGGGAATGTTCGAGCGCATAGCCCAGCACAAGGCGGTGCGCCGGTGAACTTCTACGCCGTCTACGCCATTTTGCTGCGCGAGGCCAAGATCTTCCTGCGCGAGAAGGAGCGCATCGTCTCCATCCTGATCTCGCCGCTGCTGTTCCTGTTCGTGATGGGCCGGGGCATAACCGGGGGCCACAGCCCGGTGGCCGGCTTTACCTACCAGCAGTTCATCTTCCCGGGCATCATGGCCATGGTGATCCTCTTCACGTCGATCACCTACGGGCTCTACATCGTCTGGGACAAGCGGCTGGATTTCCTGAAGGAAGTGCTGGCGGCCCCGATCTCGCGCGCGACGCTTTTCTTCGGCAAGGCGATGGGCGGCATGCTGGGGGCGCTGATAGAGACGGTGATCCTGCTTGTCATCGGGGCGCTGTTCATCCTGCCGCAGACCCTCCTGCAGGTGCTGCTCTGCCTGCTGGCGGCTTTCCCGGTCGCCTACATGATCACCAACCTGGGCCTCACCATCGGCGCCAGGATGAAGTCCATGGAGGGCTTCGGCCTGGTGATGAGCTTTCTCACCTGGCCCCTCTTCTTCTTCAGCGGCGCCCTGTTCGACCTGCAGACCGCCGCGCCCTACATCAAGGCCATCAGCCTCGTCGACCCGGTAACCTACGCGGTGGACCTGCTGCGCATCATCATGCTGGGCCAGGGCTACTTCACCCTGTGGCAGGACCTGGGCGCCATCGCCGCCTTCTGCCTCGCCACCACCCTCATCGGCGTCTCCGCCTTCGGCAAACTCCAGCAAGAGAAATAGATTAGTCCATACGCGTGAGGCGGCCTACCGTGCGTGCAGGAGCGCCCACCATTGAAGGCCGCCTGAGCATGCGTTACTGATGGTAACTATTTGAGGGTCGCCATGTATTTGGCGAAGGTGTCCCAGAGGCCGTCGCGGGAGAAGGCGAGGCCGTCGTAGAGAGGGTTGTAGGTTTCGGGGACGTAGATGGCCAGGCCGTGGCTGACGCTGTCCTGGGCCCAGTTCTCCAGGACCACGTCGGACTTAAGGTAGCGCAGCACTTCCTGACCGCGCGCCTTGAATTCCTTATCGGAAGAGCCCGACGAGGCCAGCGAGATGAAATCGTAAAGGTCGCGGTATTCAGGCCACTCGCCGAAGAGCTTGGCCTTGGCGCGGGCATAGCGCAGCGCGGCCGGGTCCGTCTTCAGGGCGGCCGAAGCCCACGCGTCCAGCTTCTCGCGCAAAGGCGCCAGCCTGTCCAGGCGCAGCGCCGACTGCGTCGCGGGAGCGCCCTCGTTGTCGCCTTGCAGGCCCGTGAAGAAATCGCGGTAGGTGCGGACGGTGTTCACGGCGAATTCCTCCGCGTCCATGGAGGGCTTCGCCTCCAGCAGCCGGTGATACTGCGCGTAGCGCACTATCACGCCGGGCTCGGTCTCCTCGGAAGCGGTCAGCACCCTGGCCGCGCCCCTGAGCTCGTAGGCCACCGAGGCCATCTGCATATTGCAGCCGTCGAGCATCAGGAAATCCACGCCGCCCGTAACGCGCAGCGCCTCCGCCATCTGCGGCAGGGAGAACTCGCGGCCGGTCTCGTCGTCGAGGGAGAAGCCCTTAAGGTTATAAAAGTCCCCGGAGTTGGCGTCGTCCACCGGCAGCCAGCCGTTGCCGTGGTCCCACAGCACCAGCGCGTAGCGCCGGGCGGGATAATTTGCCTTGCTCCAGTTGATGAAAGCCGCCAGCTCCTTCCAGGAGCCCATGTCCGCGGCGCCCAGGTCCTGCAGCACCGGGGAATTTATCCGGGCCGTGTCGGCATCCTTAGTCACCAGGTAGCGCCGCACGCCGGTCCAGCCGCCCTCGCTCTGGTCGTCGCCCTCCTGGCCGTTCATGCGGCCCAGCTCCGCCGTGATCTTTACTTTCGCGCCGGAACCAACCAGTTCCAGCTGGTTCAGGTCCATCATCGCCGAGCTTTCCAGGTCGTTCTTGCCGTTTATAAAATACATCACCGTCCACTCGGCCGGCTGCGGCAGCGCGGGCAGCGGGAGCGCGGCCTCTGACGCCGGGGGTAGAGCCGGCGGCCAGGACTCGGCGCGGGAAAAGACGTAAGAGAAGACGAGGGGGAAAATTACGAAAGGGAGGACAGCGGATTTCCGCGGGCGCAAAATCATAGCGTATATAGTTTAACAGGCCGTGAGGCGGCCGGCAGGGGCCAAGGGCCTAGCGGGGCGCGGTCTTTGGACCCAGCCAGGGCAGGGCGGCCAGGCGGCGCAGCGCGGCCTCCTTCTCCTCGGGCAGCAGCAGGCCCGAGAACCAGACTATCGGCGGGAAAGCGGCGAAGGCGGCCAGCCGGAAGAGGATGCCGGCCAGGCCCTCCGGGGCGAATAGCAGGCCGGGCAGGGCGCAGAGCGCCGCCGCCGCCAATCCCTTGCCCAGGCGGCCGAATTCGTAAGGGACCGGGTAGAAGGCCCGGCCGCGGAAATAGACCATCGTGGCCATGGCCAGGTAGGACAGGAAGACCGCCCAGGCCGCGCCGAACATGCCGAAGGGCGGGATCAGCGCGAAGTTGCCGGCGATGCTGACCGCGGCCCCGGCCAGCGTCACGCTCAGTATCACGCCGGTCTTCTTGGCGATTATGACCGGCGCCAGGAAATTCACGTAAACCCCGTTGAGCAGGTAGGCCGCCAGCACCAGCGGCACGATGCCGAGGCCGGACCAGTAGTCGGGGTGTATCAGGTTCACCCCGGCCACCCGGAGGCGGGCCAGGTCGCCGATAAAGAAAGAAAGGCCCAGCCACAGCCAGAGCCCGCCGAAGACGAAATAAGTGAGCACGCGCGCGAATACCGGCGCCGCGTCGGGGCGGTAGGAGCGCTCGATGAAGAAGGGGCGCCAGGCCTGGTCGAACATGCTGACCACCAGCATCATGAAGATGCCGAGGCGGTAATTGGCCTGGTAGACGCCCACGGAGGCCGTGTCGGAAAGGTACAGCATGATGGGCCGGTCCAGCACCTGCACGGCCATGGCGCCCAGGCCCGCCGGCAGCAGAGGCAGGGCGAAGGCCAGCAGGTCCCTGAGCACCGGCAGGTCAGCCTTAAGAGAAAGCGTCCTGAACTCCGGGATCAGCAGCAGCGCGGCCGCAGCCGAGGAAATGACGTTGGCCAGGAAGACGCTTTCAAGGCCGAGGCCCATATAGCGCAGGAAGATCACGTTGAGCGCGACGTTGATCACGATGGACGCCGTGCGCACCCCGGCGAAGCGCAGCGCCTTGTGGCGCATGCGCAGGTCGGCGAAAGGGATGATGGTGACGGTGTCGAGCAGCAGGATGGCGGCGGCGTACCAGACCAGCCTGGCATTGCCCGCGCCTATGCCCGAAACGCCCGCCCAGAAAGGGGCCGCCGAGCACAGCAGCAGCGTCAGCAGCAGGGAGGTGGCGGCCAGGCAGGCGAAAGCGGACGGGAAGGCCTTCTCCCGGTCGGCGTAATGGCGCATGTAGGCCTGGTCCATGCCGTAGTGGTAGACAATGTTGAGGAAGGCGATGTAGGAGAACACCGCGGCCACGATGCCGTATTCCGCGGGGACGAGGTAATGGGTGTAGAACGGCAGCAGGATGAAGTTGAGCAGGCGGGCCCCAACGGTGGAGAGCCCGTAGATCAGCGATTCCTTGCCCAGCGCTTTCAGGTCTTTGAACATGCCTTGCAGTGTACCGTTCCTAACCGATAGTTTAGCAAATGACGACGGGGGGGCAAATATTATATAATTAGAGTTCGGCAAGTAATGGGGGAAAGAAATGCACAGATTCACTAAAGACCAGGCTCCGGACTGCGGCGCGTGCCGCTTCAAGCAGAATTGTTTCGTCGTACGGCTGGACCCGGCGGCGCAGAAGGAATGGAGCGCGCTTAAGCTGGGCCGCAAGTACACCGACGAGGAAGAGATCTATTCCGAGTGCCAGCGCCCGCAGGGCATCTACACGGTCTGCAAGGGCCGGGCCAAGATCTACTCTACAGACTCCAAGGGCCAGCAGATGATCAACTGGATCCGCCATCCCGGCGACACCTTCGGCCACATAGCCCTTTTCTCCGAGAACGAATATATCTGCAACGCCCGCACAATGGGCGAGACGGTGCTCTCGTACGTGGACACCAAGAAGTTCGAAAGCTTCCTGGACACCCACCCGAAGGTCTACAAGATCTTCCTGCGCAAGATCGCCAATGAGATGCGCGGGATGCAGTACAAGGTAAAGGACACGGCCTACAAGCCGGCCCGCTCCAAAGTGGCCAAGGCCCTCATCAACGCCATCACCTATAAATCCAAGAACACCCCGAACCCGGCCATCCACGGCCTGAAGCGCACCGAGATCGCCGAGATCACCGGCCTGGCGCTGGAGACCGTGGTGCGCACCCTGGCCGACCTGGAGAAGCGCGGCATCATCAAGCGCGAGATCAAGTCGATCAAGATCCTGGACTACCCCACGCTGGTCCGCATCTCGGACCCGCACGCGAAAGTCAAAGCCTGACGCGCAGGCGGCAAATAAAAAAGCCCGGGCGACCGGGCTTTTTTATTTGGTTCCTTGCGGCCTCAGGCCGTGCCGAACATCCTGTCGCCGGCGTCGCCGAGGCCGGGCACGATATACCCGTGGCTGTTGAGCTTCTCGTCGACGGTGCCGACGTAGATGGGCATCTCGGGGTGCGCGGCGGCCAGCCGGCGCAGGCCCTCCCTGGCGGCCAGCATGCAGATGAAGCAGATGTTCTTCGCGCCGCGGCTTTTCATGATCTCCACGGCTTCCACGGCGGAGCCGCCGGTGGCCAGCATGGGGTCCGCGATTATCACCAGGCTGTCCGAGACGTCTTCCGGCAGGCGCACGTAATACTTAACGGGCTTGAGGGTTTCCTCGTCGCGGTAAATGCCGATGTGGGCCAGCCGCGCCTCGGGATGCATCTTTACCAGGCCGTCCACCATGCCCAGCCCCGCCCGCAGGATGGCCACGAAGACCAGGTCGTGCGAGAGTTTCATGGTATCGGCCACGCCGACCGGCGTGCGCACCCGGGCCTTCTTCACCTTGGCGTGCAGGAAGGCGTCATGGGCGAGGAACATGCTGATCTCGCCCATCAGCCGCCTGAAGTCGGCCACATTGGTGCGCTTGTCGCGCAGCCTGGCTACCTTGTCCAGCACCAGCGGGTGCTTAGAGACGTGAACGTTCTTCATAGTTTCCTTATTTAATGATCTCGCGTATCAGGGGCTCCTTGCGCGGCGCTTTCGGCCCGTAGGCCAGGGAGCTCTCGAACATCTTCACGCCGTCGGCCAGCTTGGCCGGGGAGGAGGCGTAAGCGGTGGCGATGAGGTCGCCGGGCTTAACGCGGTCGCCGGGCTTAGCCGCCAGGATGAAACCGGCGCCGAAGTCCACGGCGTCCTCGGCCTTGGCCCGGCCGCCGCCCAGCGCCACGGAGGCGAACCCGACGGTGCGGGCCTCCATCGCGGTGAGGAAGCCGGCCTTCTTAGCCTTGATCTGTTTGGAAAGCTTCGCTTTGGGCATATGGCGGTCGGGGTCGTCCACCACGCGGACGTCGGCGCCCTGCCACTTCACCATCAGGCGGTACTTCTCCAGGGCGCTGCCGTCGGCGATGGCTGCGCGGGCCTTCTCCTCGCCCTCGGCCGCGGTGCGGGCCTTGCCGCCCAGGTGTATCATCCAGCCGGCCAGCACCTCGAGCACGCGCATGAAGTCCGCGGGTCCTTTCTCGCCGGCCAGGATCTTGATGCACTGCGAGGTCTCGATGCCGTTGCCGATGGCGAGGCCCAGCGGCTCGTTCATGGCGGTCATCACGGCCACGCAGCGGATATCGAGCAGCTTGGCGGTCTTCATCAGCGCCACGGCGAGCTCGCGGCTCTTCTTGAAATCCTTCAGGAAGGCGCCGGAGCCGTATTTCACGTCCATCACCAGGCCGGTGATATCCTCGGCGAATTTCTTGGAGAGGATGCTGGCCACGATGAGCGGCAGGGCCTCCACGGTGCAGGAGGCGTCGCGCAGGGCATAAAGCTTCTTGTCGCTGGGCGCCAGGCGCTCGGTCTGCCCGAACATGGACAGGCCGGTGGCCTTGAGCTGCTTCACGATATATTCAGGCTCGAGGCGGACCTTGAAGCCCTTCATGGCCTCGAGCTTGTCCAGCGTGCCGCCGGTATGGCCCAGGCCGCGGCCGCTCATCATCGGCACGACGACGCCGCAGGCCGCCGCCACCGGGGCCAGCGCTATGGAAATGCCGTCGCCTACGCCGCCGGTGGAATGCTTGTCCACCTTCATGCCCTTTATGGAGGACAGGTCGAGCTTCTTGCCGGAGAGGGCCATGGCCCTGGTAAGGCCGGCGGTCTCGGCGGGGGTGAGGCCGTTGAGGAAAGCCGCCATCAGCCAGGCGGAAAGCTGGTAGTCCGGGATGGAGCCGTCGGCGGCGCCCATCGAGATGAATTCCAGCTCGGCGGGAGTCATCTCCAGGCCGGAGCGTTTTTTAAGCAGCAGGTCGAGCATTCTCATGATATTTCCTTTTTAACCCTTTATAGCTTTGGACTTCAGCAGGCCTTCCAGCAGCCCCTGCATCTTTCCGGAGACTTTCGCGCCGAGCTCCAGCACTTCCTCGTGCGACAGGGTCTGCCTGGAGATCCCGCTGCAGAAGTTGGAGATCCAGCAGAGGCCGGCCACGCGCAGCTTCAGCTGGCGGGCGGTTATCGTCTCCGGCACGACGGACATGCCGGCGATGTCGCCGCCGAGCTGCCGGTACATCTTCACCTCGGCAGGGGTCTCGTAGGACGGGCCGGTCACGGCGGTGTAGACGCCTTCTTTGGCGCGGATGCGCAGCTTTTTGGCCAGCTTCATGGCCTCCTTGCGCAGCGCACGGTCGTAGGGGTCGTTCATGTCGGGAAACATCTCGCCGAAGGCCGGGTGGTAATTGCCCATCAGGGGGTTGGAGCCCATCAGGTTCAGGTGGTCCTTGAGGATCAGCATATCGCCGGGCTTCAGAGCGGGCTTGAGCGAGCCGACGGCGGCTGTCAGCAGCAGGTTCTTCACGCCCAGAGCGCGCAGCACGCGGATCGGGAACGCGATGAAGGAGAGCGGCCGGCCCTCGTAATAGTGGAAGCGGCCCTTCATCATCACCACGTCGGCGCCGCCCATGCGCCCGAAGATCAGTTCGCCGGCGTGGCCCTTCACCGTCGGGGCGGGGAAGCCGGGGATATCCTTGTAGGAAACCGCGACCTTGTCCTCCAGGCGGGGCAGCGCTCCGCCCAGGCCGGACCCCGCTATGATCGCGGTCTCGGGCTTGAACCCGGCGGCCACCTTTTTCAGCCAGGCGGCCGTCTGCTCCACGCTCCTGAGTATTTCCGAAGATTCCATGTTGTCTTCTCCTTGCCTTCCCTTAAAATCCGAACCCGTCAGCGCTGAAAGCGTCCTCGATATGCTCAGGCTCCGCGCCGGGTGTGATGCCGATAAAATCGAACCGGAGCGTTTCCGCCTTTACGTTCCGCGCTTTTATATAGGCCATCGCGGCCTTTATAATTTTTGCCCGCTTGGCGCGGCTGACCGTCTCCGCCGGGGAACCGTACCTGTCGCTCGCGCGGGCGCGCACTTCCACGAAAGCCACCGTGCCGCCTTTCCTGGCCACTATATCGAGCTCGCCCATCGGGCAGGACCAGTTGCGGTCCAGGATCTCAAACCCCGCAGCCTTAAGGAAGAGCGACGCCTGCTCCTCGTAAGGTTCGCCTTTCTTGTTCACCGGGGAACTCCGGCGCGGGCGGCGCGCACCGGCGCGAAACTCTGCCGGTGCTGGGCGCTGGGGCCGAGGCGGTTGAGCGCCTCGAGGTGCGCCGCGGTGCCGTAACCCTTGTGGCCGGCCAGGCCGTAGCCGGGGTGGCGCCTGTCGAGCACCTGCATCCAGCGGTCCCGCACTACCTTGGCGTAGATGCTGGCCGCGGCTATTGAAAGCGATTTGGCGTCGCCGTCCACCAGGGGCTGCTGCGGGCAGGAATCCAGGCGCTTTATGCGGTGGGGGCCGTCCACCAGCAGCAGCGCGGACGAAGGGGCCGCGCCGGTATACATAAGGAGGCGCCTGACCGCGGTCCCCATGGCGTTGAAAGTGGCTTCCAGGATGTTCTCCCGGTCTATCTCTCCGGGGTGGGCGAAGCCGAAGCCGAAGCGCACGCCGCTGTCGAGCATCAGGCGCAAAGCGAGCTCCCGCTTGCGCGGGGAAAGTTTTTTGCTGTCGTTTACGAGGGGGGAGATGACGCTGTGGGAGGCTGTGGGGATCCAGGCTGCGCACGCGGTGACGGGTCCGGCCAATGGACCGCGCCCGGCTTCGTCTACGCCGACGAGGAAAGCCGGCCGCCTGGTTTCAAGAAGAGCTAGGTCGAATCTGCTTAATGGCACGGTTGCCCCTGTACCGCGACCCCCCGCGCTGAATACGCGGGGGGAACCGACCGTCTTACTTCGCCGCGGGCTGCTGCGGGGCGGCGGGCGCCGGCTGCGCCGGGGCGGCCACCGCTGCTTCCTTCGCCACTTCGTCGAGGCGGGCGGCTTTGCCGGAGAGGCCGCGGAGGTAATAGATCTTGGAGCGGCGGACCTTGCCGGTCTTGACCACTTCTATCTTCTCGATGCGGGGGGAGTGAAGCGGGAACACGCGCTCCACGCCGACGCCGTAGGAGATCTTGCGCACGGTGAAGCTGGAGGAGATGCCCGAGCCGCGGCGCGAGAGAACGACGCCGTCGAAGATCTGGATGCGCTCGCTGTCGCCTTCCACCACCTTCGTGTGGACCTTCACGGAGTCGCCGGTCTTGAAGTCAAATTTATCGGTCTTGAAACCCAGGTATTTAGCGATGTTATTCATACTGCCTCCTATAAGTTGAAACAAATCTATTTCTTGGCCGCTCCGCGGGGCTTTCTTTTCGCCGGGGCCAGGTCCGGCCGGGACTTGCCCGTCAGCGCCTCGGCCTGCGCGCGGCGCCACTCCGCTATCAGCTTGTGGTTGCCGCTGACCAGTTCCTGCGGCACCGCCTTCCCGCGCCAGACCGCCGGGCGCGTGTAGTGCGGCGCTTCCAGCAGGCCCTCGGTAAACGTCTCGTTGACGGTGGCGTCGCTTTTCTTCAGCACGCCGGGGATCAGCCGCGTCACCGCGTCTATCACCGCCACCGCGGCCGGCTCGCCGCCGGTGAGGACATAGTCCCCGATCGAGAGCTCCAGGTCGGCCAGCGGGGTCACCCGCTCGTCGATGCCTTCGTAGTGCCCGCAGATAAAGACCAGGTGCTTCTTCTTCGCCAGCTCCAGGGCCAGGGGCTGGTCGAAGCGGCGCCCTTTGGGGGTCAGGATGATGACGAAAGAACTTTTCTTCCTGACCGCCTTCAGCGCCCTGTAAACCGGCTCGGCCATCATCAGCATGCCGGTGCCGCCGCCGTAGGGCTTGTCGTCCACGGTACGGTGGCGGTCTTCCGTGAAATCCCTCGGGTTGGAAAAACCCAGCTCGAGGAACCCTTCCTGCCTGGCGCGGCCCACTATGCTTTCCGAAAGCGGGGCGTCTATCATCCCCGGGAAAAGCGTGACCGCGTCCACCCGCATTTTAATCTATGTCCAGGTAAACTTTCCTGTTCTGCCTGGCCGCGGCGGTCTGCAGCACGGTGCGGATGGCTTTCACCACGCGCCCTTCCTTGCCGATGACCTTGCCCCGGTCGGACGAGGAGAGCGTCAGCTTGAAGCGCGTGATATCCCCGTCCTCGGAGACGCCCACCTTCACTTCCTGCGGCTTCTCCACCAGCGAGCCGATGATGTACATTAGAACTTCTTTCATCAGGCGGTCCTCCGGTTATTTCGGCGCCGCGGCGGCCTTCTCGGCCTTGCGGACGCGGGCTATCAGGGAGCCCACGGTCTCGGACGCCTTCGCGCCGTTCTTAACCCAGCGGTCCAGCTTCGCGGTATTGATCGTTACCTTTTCCTTGTCCTTGGCGGCCTTCGGGTCGTAATGGCCGACAATTTCCAGCGGCTGACCGTACGGGCCGCTCTTTTTATCGATGGCCACGATCCGGTAATGCGGCTGCGTGCGCTTGCCTATTCTCTGAAGCCTCAAAACAACTGCCATGTTGTCCTCCTTGACTCTTACGACAAAAATCGCTCACGCGCCCCCTGTACGGGCCGGCGCGAACAGTTATTATATTATATTTGACGGCTTTTGTCAGCCGATGAGTTTCTTTATGTGGTCGTGCAGGCGCGCCCACTCGTAAGGCTTGTTGACGTAAACGTCGGCCCCGGCCTTGAAAGAATTTTCCATTTCGCTCATCTGGCGGTGGCCGGTGAGCATGATGACCTTGATGTGCCTGGTGTCCTCGGAGGTCTTGATAAGTTCACAGAGGGTGTTGCCGTCGATCTTGGGCAGGCCGATGTCCAGCATCACCAGGTCCGGCTTCTGCTTCCTGACCAGGTCGAGGCCCTCTTCGCCGTCCAGCGCCGCGTACACCTTATAGCCCAGGCTCTCCAGGCGGATGGTGAGCACCTTGGAGATCAGCGGTTCGTCCTCGACTATCAATATTTTTTTAGCCATGTAAGTTTCAGAGTTTCTTCAGCCCTTTCAGGAACGCGGCCGGATCCGCCGCCGAAAAAAGCGCGCTGCCTATCACCAGCGAATCGGCGCCGGCCACGGCGGCCAGCACGGCGGTCTCGGAGTTTATGCCGCCGTCCACCTGCAGCCAGACCTTGCGGCCTGACCGGCGTATGGCCTGCCGGGCCGCCCCGACCTTGGGGAGCATGGCCGGCATGAAGGCCTGCCCGCCGAAGCCCGGCTCCACGGTCATTATAAGGAGTAGGTCCAGGGAGTTCAGGAAAGGGAGGGCGCGCGACAGCGGTGTACCAGGGCGCAGCGCCAGGCCGGCCTTCAGCCCCAGGGCCTTGATCTTTTTCAGGCAGGCCCCGGCGTCCTTCGCCTCGGCGTGCACGGTGATAAGGTCCGAGCCCGCCTTCGCGAAAGCGTCTATAAACTTCAGCGGTTCCGCCACCATCAGGTGCGCGTCTATCGGCAGCGGGCTCGCGCGCCGCACGGCTGCGGTAATGGCGGGGCCGAAGCTGATGTTGGGCACGAAGCGCCCGTCCATCACGTCCACCTGCACCCAGTCGGCCAGGGAGTTGACCGGCTTCAGGCTGCCCTTAAGGCAGGCGAAGTCGGCCGACAGCACGGACGGCACCAGCGCGGCGCGGCCGCAAGGGAGGGGGAAGGAGGTCTTCATTTTACGGGCCGCTCCTCTACGAGGATGCCGTTGACGAAGATGCGGATCTTCTCAGCGCCGGCGTAGGGCACCGAGAGGTCTATCTTGGAACCAGGGTCGCGCAGGCCGTTGAAGATCTCGCGGTCGCCGCTCTTGCCGAGCGCCACCACGCGGATGTGGCGCTGCGCGCCGCTCTGCGACACTTCGTAGTGCACGCGGAACTCTTTCTCCGAGCCGCCGACCCCCTTGCGGGAGCTGACGGTCAGCGACACCTTGCCGCCGGCCGAAACCACCGTGTCGGGCTGGGGGTCCTGGTCGATGATGGTGCCGCCGGGGAAAAGGGAATTAGCGTCTTCGGACAGGCGCAGCGAGACGCCGCTCTGCGCCGCCCACTGCTGGGCCTCGTCGCTCTTCTTCTGGCGGAAGTCGGGCATCATTATTATGCCCGCCGGGGGCACGCCGGCCGAAACCACCACCTGCACCATGGTGTTCTTGGAAACGCTCAGCTCCGGCTTTGGGTCCTGCGACAGCACGGTGCCTTTTTCCGCCTTCAGCGAGTAGGATTCGCTGACCTCGCCGAGCACGAGCTGCCGCTGCCGCAGCAGCAGCTCGGCGTTCCTGAGCGGCAGGCCGATCAGGTTGGGCGTGAAGACGGATTCGCCGCCCTGGCTGAAAACCACGCGCACGATCTTGCCCTCGCGCACGGTGGAGCCGGCGCCGGGCACCTGGCGCAGCACGGTGCCTATCGGCACGGATTCGTTGAACTCGTAGCCTTCAATCTTCATCGCCAGGTTGGTTTCGGACAGGGCCTGCAGCGCGTTGACCGAAGACTTGCCGGAGATGTCGGGGACGATGACTTCCTTCCGGTTGTGGATCACGGTCTCCATGGTCCAGGAAAAGAGGAAGTAGGTGAGGAAGAAGAGGATGAAGCCCACGCCGCCGACGCGCAGCACGAAGCCGGGGCTGACGATCCGCTCGTCGGAGTTGGAAAAATGTTTCTGCCAGAATTCTTTAAATCCCACGATTGCGCTCCTTGAACTTCGTCAGACCAGTATATCGCCCGGCTTCAGCCGCAGGCCGTTGAGGAAATCGGCGGCCGGCATGGCCTTCTTTCCCTCCGGCTTTACGGTCTTGAGAAGCAGGCTTCCGACGCCACATTTTACAACAAAGCCGCCGCCGGGCTCAACGGCGAGGACCGTTCCGGGAGCGGCCCCCGCGGCGGGCTCCGGAGCGGGCGCGGCGGACAGCACCTGCACCGTCAGCAGGCGGCCGGGCTGCGCCACGGTAAAGCGCGGCCTCGGGCCGCAGGAAAGGCCCCGCACCTGGCCGAGCAGCGCTGACGCCGGCCCCGAAAAATCCATCCTGGCGTGGGAGGGCAGCAGCTTGGGGGCCAGGGAAGGCTCCCCGGCCTGCGGCTCGCGCACGATCTCGCCGGCGGCGATCTTCGCGAAGCCCTCCGTCAGCAATTCCTCTCCGGCGGCGGAAAGGCGGGCGAAAAGCGAGGCCGCGTCGTCGGCGTCCAGCACGGGCACCTCGCGCCGCAGGAAGACGGGGCCGGTGTCCATCCCCTTGTCCAGCCAGAAAAGCGTGACCCCGGTGACCCGCTCGCCGTTGAGCAGGGCCCACTGCACCGGCGCGGCGCCGCGGTACTTGGGCAGCAGGGAAAAATGCACGTTCAGGAAACCGCAGCGCGCCAGCGCGAGGGTTTCTTCCTGTATCAGCCGGCCGTAGGCCACCACCACGCCCAGGTCCGGCTTGAGCGCCGCTATGACCGAATGCAGCTCCTGTTTCGAGGCGGGCTTGTGGGCTTCCAGGCTGAGCTCCCCGGCCAGGGCATTCACGGGCGCGCAGCACAGCTTCATGCCGCGGCCCGCCGCCCTGTCCGGCTGGGAGATCACTCCCACGACTTCGTGGCCGGAGGCGGCCGCCAGGCGCAGGAAGCCGCAGGCTATGTCCGGGGTCCCCAGGAAAACTATCCTTAATTTGTCAGGCATTAAAATTCAGCGGGGCAAAAGCGCCCGTCTCACATGGGCTTCATCTTGCTTTCGTCGATCTTCTTCCACTGGGCCTTCAGCTTCATCAGCGCGGGCTTCAGCTTGAGGCGCGACATCAGCGGCAGGCGGCTGACGAAGGTGACGCCGTCGAGGTGGTCCATCTCGTGCTGCAGCGCCTTGGCGAAGAGGCCCTCGGCGTTGATCTCTATCGGCAGGCCCTTCTCGTTGAGGGCGCGCACCTTTACCTTGGCGGCGCGGCGGATCTTGGCGAACAGGCCGGGAAAGGAGAGGCAGCCCTCGTCCTCGTACATGCTGCCGGATTTCTCAGCCATCTCCGGGTTTATGATCACCAGGCTGAGCGGCTCCTCGCCCTCGCGCTGTATCTTTATCACCGCCAGCCGCAGGTCCAGGCCTATCTGGTTGGCGGCCAGGCCGGCGCCGCCGACGGCGTCCATCGTCTCGAACATGTCGGCCAGCAGGGCCGGCAGCTCTTTCTTTATGTCCTCGAAGACGACCTTGCGGCACTTCTTCTCGAGCACCTTCTCGCCGTACTTGCAGATCCTTTTTATAGCCATAGTCCCTCTTTAGCTCAGCTGGTACGTCATCTGGCGGCCTTCCCAGACCACCTTGGCCAGCACCGTTTTGGCCGGCGCGTCGGGTTTCTTGGCCATGCCCCAGGCCATCGCCAGCTTTTCCAGCTGTATCTCGGCCCCGGTGGAGCCGGAAACGCCCATCACTATCTCGTCTACGCCGGCGGCCTGCGCCACCTGCGCCATGGAGAAGAACGGGTCGTTGGAAAAAACGAAGATGGGCTTCACGGTCTTGCCGTATTTTTCGGCCAGCAGCACCACGGCGCTGAAGACTTCCTTGTCTTCGTCGGACATGGTCTCGCCGCCCGACTGTATGCCCTTGGCGATCTTGGCGGAGAGCACGATGATGTCGGTAGTGTCGTCGTCGGCGGTCTCGAGCACCTCGGCCAGGTGCACCAGGTTGTTGGGGTTGCGCACCGGCACCAGCACGCGGCGGGCCTTGGTGAGTTCCGGGACCACCGTGCTGATATCGTCAGCCTTGCGGAGGTTCATCTTCTCGTCATTGTCCTCGTCGGGCATGTAGAGCTGCGCCTTCTTCTCGTTCATCTTCTCCGAGATGTGGAAGATGGTAAAGAAGGTCATGGTGAACAGCACGCCGCCGATGGTGGCCACCTTCTTGGTCAGCATGTTCATGCCGGTGGCGGCCAGCAGCACCATGAGTATCGCCACCATGCCGATAGGGACATAAATATTGCCGGACCGGATATTGAACGGGAACATCCACTCCCGCTCCTCGTCGCGGCGCTTGAACCTGAGTATTATCATCGAGAGCGTGTCAAAGGTCAGGCTCCACAGCACGCCGAAGGAGTAGGCCTCGCCCAGCAGGAAGATGTCGCCGCGCGAGATCAGGATTATCATTATCTGCGTTATCGCCACCAGGTTGATGATGCGGTGGGTGGTGCCGAATTTCGTATGCAGGTGGCGGAACCAGTCGTGCAGGATGCCGTCGTCGGCCACGCGGTTGAGCACCCCGTTGGAACCGACGAAGGAGGTATTGACCGCGCCGACCAGCATCAGGGTGCCGGACAGCACCACCAGCACCTGCATGCCGAGGCGGGACCAGTAAGGGCCGTCGAGTTCCAGCGCCAGGCCGCTGAGCAGATTGTCCGCGTATTTGCCGGCAATCAGGTCGCCGGGGATTATCAGCGCCGAAAGGAAGGTCAGCAGGCCGGTGAACATTATGCTGAAGATGAAGATGGTGATGACAGTTTTCTTCAGGTTCTCGGCCTTGGGGTCCTCTATCTCCCGGTAGACCTGCGCCAGGGTCTCCAGGCCGGAGAGCGCCAGGATGGAGTGGCCGAAGGCCATGATCAGGCCGATGACGCCCACGGCCTTCAGCCAGGGGAAATGCGTAGTCCAGCCCAGGGCTTTCTCGGTGAAAACCGGCTCGAAGGGCGGCAGGGTAAAGCCCCTGTGGTAGATCGTGACCCCGGCCCAGCTGATAAGGATCACGGCCACCACGGCCACGAAGGAAATTATCTTCAGGTTATTGTCCGCCGACTCCTCCACCCCGCGGATATTCTCCCGCCAGAAATAGCCCGTCACGAGCAGGGCGAACATCACGGCGAAGGCCCGGTCCGGCACATGCCAGTTTATATGCATCAGCGGCAGGACGTTGGACAGCAGCCCTCCGAGGTAAAGCCCGGCCGTCACGGAACTTATGGGGCCGGTAAGCGTATAGTCGAAAATCAGGGCGGAAACCGAGAGCTTGGCCATCACCTTGCCTATGGCCGCGCGCACCACCACGTAAACGCCGCCGCGGGTGAACATCAGGCAGGATTCAGTATAGACGCCTAGCATCAGCCCGGAAAACAGCATGACGCCCATGATGAACCAGGGGAAAGCGGGGCCGAAGGCGTTCATGGCGATGCCGCCGGCGTAATAGGCGCTGGAGCCGAAGTCGCAGAGAACTATGGAGGCGGCCTTCCAGAAGGAGATGAAGCTGAGCATGGCCGTGCTCAGCACGAAGACCTGTTTAAATTTGGGATTCGTAGGAACCATTAAGACAATTATATATATTTATAAAGGCCGGCAGAAAGGCCGGCGGGACGGGCGGGAGGCGGACGGGTTTATTTGCCTTTCAGCAGGGCGGCGGCGGCGGCGGGGTCGCGCAGGGCGGCCAGCTTCTCTATCAGCTCGGGCTGAAAGGTCTGGCTGAGCAGGGAAAGCATGTTGAGGTGGCGCTGAAAAAAAGTCGGTTTATGGGGGGATAGCAGCAGCAGCGCGGCCCGCACCTTCAGCCCGGTGGCGGGGTCGGTGAAGCCTTCGGGCATGACGCCCAGCACGGCGTGGAAGCCGTCCAGCTCAGGGAACTTGGCGTGGGGGATATAGAAACCGCTCTCCAGCACCTGGTTGAGCTTCTCCACCTGGGCCACGCGCTCGAAGAGCGCCGCCCGGTTTATAATGCGCTCCACCTGCGGCAGGATGGCCTCGGTGAGGCGGCGCACGGCCTCCTCTTTTGAGAGGTTCCCTTCCAGGAACACCACGGTTTCGGGTTTAATTAGGGCTGAGAGACTTACGCCGTCTGACTGTTTGATCATAGGACTGCTAATGTTCTTATATGATATCATTTACCTGTTTCCGTCGTCAAGACAACCTTATATGGGCGAAAATCGCGGCATAGCGGCGCTGGGGGTAGACCGGGGAGGCACCTGGACAAGGGTGGCCGCCCTGGACGGCCGCCTGCGGCTCTTCAAGACCGCCCGCTTCCGCACTACTCCCCTGCGCTCCCTGCCCAAAGTACTCGTCCCGCTGGTTTCGCGCTGGCCGGGCGGGGCGGCCGCGCCGCTGGTGATCGCCACGCGCGGGGCCTTCAGCCGCGAGTGGAAAAAGCCTTTCCTTTTCAAGGCGCTGGCGGGCAAGCTGAACCTCAGGCAGGTGATCTCCGACGCCGAGGCGGCGCACTACGCGGCCTTCGGCGGCAAGGACGGGCTGCTGCTGATAGCCGGCACCGGCGCGGTGGTCTTCGGCGGGCGCCCCGGCGCCTTCCGCAAGACAGGCGGGTTCAACCCGCCTTCGGGCGACCCGGGCTCCGGCCGCTGGCTGGGGCGCCAGTACCTGAAGATGCGCGGGCGCCTGCGCGAAGCCGGCAAGATGGGGCACGGCCGCTCGGCGGCCTACGCGAAAAAGCTGCTGCTGCTGGCTCTGGGCGGCCACGGCCACGCGTCCAGAATGACGGCCCAGGCGCAGGCTGAGCTGGCCGCGCTGCTCAAGGAAGCCGCGGGTGACGGGCGCAAGCCGGTAAAAGTGGCGCTGGCCGGCGGGCTGATCAGCCATTTCCATTTCAGGAGCGGTTTTATCAAAGCGGCGCGCGCGGCGCTGGCCGGGCGGCGCCTGAGCTTTATAGAGGCCGCGCTGCCCGCCGAGCAGGCCGCCGCCAGGCTGGCCCTGCCCCAACGGAGAAAGACAAAATGAAAGAACTGGAAGTTTTGAAGAAGGCCGCGCTGGCCGGCGGCAAGATCCTGGCCGCCAGGTTCGGCAAGGTGGGCTACAGGCTGAAGGGCCGGGCCAACCTCCTGACCGAGGCGGACCTGGCCTCGGAGAAAGCCGTGATAGGGATCATACGCCGGGCATTCCCGGCCGACGGCTTCATGGCCGAGGAAAGCCCGCTGGAGGAAACTCCCAACGGCCGGCTCTGGATCATAGACCCGCTCGACGGCACCACCAATTACGCCCACGGCTTCCCGGCGGCGTCAGTGTCCATCGGCTTCTCGGAGAACGGCGTCATCAGGGCGGGCGGGGTCTGCGACCCTTTCCGCGGCGAGCTTTTCCTGGCCGCGAAAGGGCGGGGGGCCACGGTCAACGGCCGGCGCCTGCGGGTCTCCGGCGCGCCGTCGCTCTCCAAGTCCCTGCTGGTCACCGGCTTCGCCTACGACCGGGCCGAGAGGGCGGACTTCTACTGCGGCTTTTTCTCGGAGTTCATGCGCCTCTCGCACGACGTGCGGCGCATGGGCTCGGCCTCGCTGGACCTGTGCTGGCTGGCGGCGGGCCGCACCGACGGCTACTGGGAGTTCGGCCTGAAGCCCTGGGACGTGGCGGCGGGCAAGCTGATAGCAGAGGAAGCCGGTGGGCGCGTCACCGATTTCGCCGGCAAGCCCTGGGCGGTAAACGCCGCGATGGGCTCGCAGACGCTGGCCACCAACGGCCGCGTCCACGCGCAGATGCTCAAGGTGATCAGGCGCAGGCTGGGCGAGGCGCGCTGATGTGGCTCCTGAAAGCCCTGGCTTATTCCACGGTCTTCGCGCTGGTCTATTCCTGGGTGGTGGTGTGGATAATCGAGCGGCGCGAAAAGAAGTACGGCCAGGGCACCATCATGTTCAGCGACGCCTTCCTGACCGGCTCCGTAACGCTGATCTTCGTCTACCTCTCCAATATCTTGGTGTTCGTGATGTGGCCGGGCTCGGCCGCCACCTTCAACGTCTTCCTGGTCACGGCGCTGGCCGGCTTCTGCCTGTACCGTGAAAGCGTCTACCAGTTCAACGCCAAAAAGATACAGCACCGCCTGCGCGCCGAGGTGCGCCTGGTGAATATCTATATCTCAAAAGATCCCGCCAACGCCGCCTACTACGGGCGGCTCTGCGACATCCACGCCAAGCTGGGCGAAAAAGCGCTGGCGCTGGAAGCCGCCCGCATGGCCAACAAGCTGGAGCCCACCGCCCGCAACCGCGTCCGCATCGAGCAACTGCTCGAAGAAAAATAGAATCCATCCTACTGGATAAGTCACGCGGGTGACTTGTATGATTTATTTTGAAAGGGCCGCGGCGAGGCGGCGGGCGGCGTCGCGGAAAAGGTAATCCTCGGCGGCGGCGGCGGTTTCGGTGCGCAGCACGGCCGCAGCGACGGCGTCGGCGAAATGCACCTTGATGATATAGCCTTCCCGGCCCAGGGTGACGGCGCCAAAAACCGCCAGCCGCGCTCCGGCGGCGCGGGCCAGCTCCGCGGCGGTCTTTTCCTCGGAGAGGCCGGCGTAGGCGAGCTTCTTTTCCTCAAGTATAAAATCCAGCTTGGACCGCTCTACCACCCTGAACTTCCCGGTCCTGGAAAGTTCCGCCTCCACCAGATTGCGCACCACGGCCGCCTCCGTTTCCGTTACGCCGAGGCCCGCGGTGAAAGCCCCCACGGCCAGCGACGCGGACGGCAGCGGGGCGGGGGCGGCGGCGCGAGCTTCGGCGGGACCGCCCCAGGCCAGGCCGGCCGTCATGCGGTGGGCCGATCCCAGGTCCCCGTAAGGCGAGAAGGCGTAGTCCAGCGAGAGGCCGCCGATCTTCAGCCCGAAGCCGCCGGCGAAAGCCCCGAGCGTACCGTGGTCGTCGTAATTCCTGAAGTTAAGGCCGGAGCGCAGGAAAAGGCCGGAGGCCTCTGAATAAGGCAGGAACCACTCCGCGGCCAGCACCAGGTAGGGCGAATGGTCGCAGGGCAGCCGGCCCTCGGCGAGGACGTTGAAATCCGGAGAGTATTTCCACCGGAGCCCGCCGCCCAGCTCGAACGGCAGCGGCGCTTCTTCCGAGGCCAGCTTCAGCGGCGGGCCGAAATTCCTGAAGGCCAGCGCCAGCTCGGTGCGGGAAGGGGCCGGCTCCCGGAAGATGACGCCGGCGTCGAGCGCGGCCGAGGCGCCCGAGGCTTCGGCCAGGCGCGACTTGAGATATTTCAGGCTTACCCCGACGTCGGCCCAGCCGAAGCGGCGCGCCCAGCCGGCCGAGACCGCCGCGTCGTAGGCGGTCACCTCGGCGCCGTCGCCGCCGCCCGCCCCGTCGAGCCTGCCGAGGCCGGGGGTGGAATTATTGTAGATAAGCCCGCCGGAAAAAACGCCGGCGGACGAGGGCCGCGAGAAGACCAGCCCCGTGCGGGAGGATCCCTCCAGCAGCGCCTCGTAAGAAACGGCAAGCCCGGCCGCCCGCCCGTAGGCTCCGGCAGGGTTGAGAAAAAGAGAATCCGCGCCGGAAAGAGAAAGGCCCGCGCCGGCGAGCGCGGCGAACCGGGCCGACGGCGGCACCTTGAGGAACTGCGCTCCCGCCAGCCCGCGCGCGTCGTCGCTGAAGGCGCCTTCGGGGAAAAAACCGCAGCGCGCCGGGACGGGGCCCAGCGCCAGCGCCAGCAGGAGATAGCGGAGGATCTTCACCGGTTTACTTCTTCAGGTCTGAAAGGAGGTATTCTAGCCTGGCCTTGATCTTGGACTTATCCAGCGTATCCATGTCCTGGACCATGTCCTCCAGGAACTTCACGGTAAAATCGTTATTGACGTGTCCCTTGGAGAGCGCGGCCTCTATGGTCTTCATCCGCTCGTCCAGGTCGTTTATCCCGGCGTAAATGCCGCGCACGAAGTTCTCGGCGCGCGTATGGTCCTCGCCCGCGGCCGGCTGGAACGCGGGCCGCGCATCCAAGGCGGGCGCGGGTTCTTCCTGCGGCGCTGCGGGCTCTTCCTGCGGCGCCGGCTCAGCCTGCTCCGCGGGAAGTTCCACGGGGAGGGGCTCGTCGCCGGGCTCGGGGAAAGGGGGAGGCACCACCATCGTCTTTTCCTCCGCCGGAGTTTCGTCGGCGGCGATCTCCATGCCCTCGGGGGGCGGCATTACCAGCGTCTTCTCTTCTTCCGGCGCCGCGGCGGGGCTTACGGCGGGCTCTTCGAGAAAAGGGTTCACTTCCGCTTCCGGCAGGACTTCGTCTTCAGCCGGTCCGGGCGCGCGCCTAAGTTCCAGGTACCTGCGCACGGAATAGACCAGCGCGAAAAGCGCCGCGGCGAAAAGCACGGCCCAGAGGTAAAAATACGTATCTGTCCAGGCGGAGTAAAGGTTGAATCTGGCGGGCATGTTGTCTCCGTGGGCTACAGTTTTACTTCCTGTCCCTCTTTAACGGCAAAGCATTTCAGGCGGGAGCCGGCGCGGCGGGCGCGGCGCGAGCACTCCGCGACTATCTTGTCCACTTCCCTGTCGTAGCGGTCCTGGTTGTGGTGGAAAAGGCCCAGCGCGCCTACCTGCGCCTTGAGCGCCAGGTCCAGGGCCTGCTCCCAGGTGGAATGTCCCCAGGTCTTGCGGCGCGGGTATTCCTCCGGCGTGTAGTCCGCGTCGTGCACCAGCAGGTCCGCGCCGCGCGAGAAAGCCTCGTACTCCGCCGGGGTCTTGCCGCCGGGGTGTATGAAGCCCAGCTCGTTGTCGGTCAGGAAAGCGAAGCTCCTTCCGCCCTCGGTGAACTTGTAGCCGAGGCCGTTGTTCGGGTGGCTCAGCTCTATGGGCAGCACCTTCATGCCGCCGCTGCTGCAGCCGGTCTCGCAGAGGGAGCCGAACTCGAAACGCGCCTCGATCTCCTCGAACTTCACCGGGAAACCGGGAGGCTGCATGGTCTTGGCGATGATCTCCCTGACCGGGTCGGAGGAGAAGGAGCAGCCCATTATCTTTATGCGCGTTTTTTTGTTGTAGATCGGGGCGAAGAAGGGAAAACCCAGCACGTGGTCCCAGTGCGAGTGGGTGAACAGCATATTGAAATTGGTGTGGGAATTTTTAAGGAGCTCCTTGCCCAGCAGGCGGATGCCGGAGCCGGCGTCCACTATAATAAGCTCGTCCTTCCTGGAGCGTATCTCTACGCAGGTAGTGCAGCCGCCGTACTTAATATAATTCTTCCCCGACACGGGGATGGACCCGCGCGCGCCCCAGAATTTTATTTTCATAAGCCTATATTAGCAAATAATATATTCCTTATTCGCGCTATTTACCTTTCCGTTAATACATACCGCTTTTCTTCAGCTCGCCCGGCTGCAGCGGCGTTTTGAACAGCCTGTGCACCCACAGCTGGCAGGCTATGACCACGGGCAGCGCGAGGGCCACCACCCACGCCATCAGCCGCAGGGTGTAAGGGCTGGAGGCGGAATCGTAGACGGTAAGGCTGAAGGCGGGGTCCAGCCTGGAAGGCAGCAGGGCCGGGTAGATGCCGGCGAAGCCCGACAGCGAGAAAAAAACTATAGCCGCGCCAGAGGCCAGGAAGGCCCCGACCGGCAGGCCGCGGGCGAGCAGGACCTTGGCCGCGGCCAGCGCCGCTCCCGAGAGCAGCGGCAGGGCCAGCAGGTAACCGCGCGCGTAGAAATTCCCGGAGAGCCCGGTGGCGGCCCAGCTGTAGGCGGCGAAACCGAGCAGCAGCGCGGCCAGCGGGTACCAGGCCGCCCCGGCCAGGCCGGCGGCACGCGCAGCGGCCGGGCCCTCTATCTTGAAGGAGAGCCAGAGCTGGCCGTGGAAGAAGAAAAAGGCGCAGAACAGCAGCCCGCACAGCAGCGCGTAAGGATTCAGCAGCCCGATGAAAGTCCCGGCGTAGCCGCCGGGGCCTATCTCCAGGCCGCGGAAGATATTGCCGAAGGCCACGCCGAGCAGCAGCGCGGCCAGCAGGCTCGAGACCGCGCCGGTCCGCTCCCAGAAAGTTTTCCAGGCGGGGGAGGAGGCCTTGCCGCGGAACTCCACCGCCACGCCCCGCGCTATCAGCGAAAGCAGCAGCAGCAGCAGCGGCACGTACAGCCAGCTGAACAACGCGGCGTAAACCGGCGGGAAGGCCGCGAAGGTGGCGCCGCCCGCCGTTATCAGCCAGACCTCGTTGCCGTCCCAGAACGGCCCTATCGACGAGAACACCTTGCCGCGCTCCTCGTCGTTGCCGGCCGCGAGCCAGCCCGAAAAGCCCACGCCCAGGTCGAACCCGTCGAGCGCAAAGTAAGCCGTCCACAGCACCGCCCACAGCACGAACCACAACTTAGCGTAATCCATGTCAGGCCTCCATGCCTTTGCGGGCGTATTTAGCCAGCAGCCACACATCGACGGCCCCCAGCGCCGTATAAAAAAGCACAAAGCCCCCGAGCGACAGCCACACCTGCCCCGGCGTCACCGTCTTCGACACAGCGTCAGCCGTGCGCATCAGCCCGTACACCGCCCAGGGCTGCCGGCCCAGCTCCGTCACCAGCCAGCCCAACTGTATGGCGACGTAGGGCAGCGGGATAGCGAAGAACATAATTTTAAGGAACAGCGGGTACCTCGCGAACAGGTCTTTGCGCCAGACGATTACGCCGAGCCCCGAGAGCAGGATGAAAAGCATGCCCAGGCCTACCATCGCCCGGAAACTGAGGAAGACCGGCAGCACCGGCGGGCGGTCCTGCGGCGCGACATCGTTTAGGCCCTTCACCTCGGCGTGCGGGTCATGGAAGGCCAGCAGCGACAGGAGATATGGGATCTTGATGGCCTCCACCGCGTTGCCCTCTCCGGAGAGACGGGGCACGGTGAGCAGCGCCATCGGGGCGGCGGTGCGCGTCTCCCAAACGGACTCCATGGCCGCGAACTTGGCGGGCTGGTTCCTGGCAGTATTAACGCCGCTCAGGTCGCCCACCCCGGCGACCAGCAGCGAACTGGCCAGCGCGAACACCGCCCCGGCGCCGAAGGACTTCTTGAAGAGGTCTTCCTGGTTCCTGCGCAGCAAATGCCAGGCCGACACCCCCATCACGAAGAAGCCGGCTATCACCCACCCGGCGAACACCGTGTGGAAGAACTCCAGCCAGCCGTAGGGGTTGGTAACGAGCGCCCAGAAATCCACCATCTCGGCGCGGCCGTTGCGCAGCACGTACCCGACAGGGCGCTGCATCCAGCCGTTGGCCAGCAGGATCCACAGCGCGGACATATTGGTGGCGAAGGCCACTATCCACATGGCGCCGGCGTGCGCCTTTTTGGAGAGCCGGTCCCAGCCGAAGATCCAGACGCCGATGAACACGGATTCCATGAAGAAGGCGACGGTGGCCTCTATCGCCAGCGGCGCGCCGAAGATGTCCCCGACGTAGCGTGAGTATTCGGCCCAGTTCATGCCGATCTGGAACTCCAGCGTGATGCCCGTAACCACGCCGAGCGCGAAGTTTATAAGGAACAGTTTGCCCCAGAAGCGCGCCATTTTGAGGTAGCCCTCGTCACCGGTGAAGGCGTAGCGCGTTTCGAACCAGGCCGTCAGCCAGCCCAGGCCCAGCGTCAGCGGCACGAAAAGAAAGTGGAACATCGCGGTGACCGCGAACTGCAGCCTGCTCAATGCCAAAGTATCCATGTATGTCCCTCCGGTGCATAATTATAATATTTATTTCCTTTGCGGGGGCGGCATTTTGTAAACTATGCCTGTTAGGGGAAAAATAGTGGATAAATACGCAAAATACGCGGCGCCCGCCGCTTTTCTTATTTTCGCCGCCACGCTCGCGCCGTGGGCTTATGATTTCCCGCTGAACGACGACTGGGCCTACGCGCTGGCCGCCAAGGCACTGGCGGAAACCGGCCGCCTGGTCCTTTCGGACTGGGGCGCCTCCACGCAGCTGCCCCATATAATTTCCGGGGCCCTCTTCGCCAAGCTCTTCGGCTTCAGCTTCGCCGTGCTGCGCCTGGGGAATTTACTGGCCGCCGCCGCCGCCCTCTTCGTTTTCGTCAAGCTGCTCGGCGAGTTAGAGATCGGCCCATTCGAAAAGCTGGCCGCGGGGCTGGCGCTGGCCTTCAACCCGCTCTACCTGGTGCTGGCCAATTCTTTCATGACCGACGTCCACTATTTTTTCTGGATGCTGCTGGCCGTTTATTTCTATACCAGGAACCTCAAGAGCCCGGAGGACAGGCGGGCCCTCTGGCTGGCCGGGGCCTGCACGGCGGCGGCCTACCTGACGCGCCAGCTGGCGGTGGCGCTGCCGCTGGCTTTCACGCTGGCCCTGGTCCTGGAGCGGAGGCTGAAGCGGCGCGACCTGGCCGCCGCCTGGGCCCTGCCCGCCGCGGCCATGCTGGGCTACTACCTCTGGTTCAAATTCGCCCACGGCCCCACCTGGGCTTCGGAAAATTACGTGGGAGCGGCCACGCTGGCCCACCTGGCCAGGCCCGGCGCTTTCCTGAACGACTCATTCTACCGCCTGCTCTCTACGATGGCCGAAACCGGCCTGCTGCTGCTGCCGCTGGCCGCGGGCTACGCCTTCAGCCTGAAGAAATTATATTCCCGCAACGGGACCGGAAAAAAAGCGGCGGCCGCCGGAGCCTGGCTGGCCCTGGCCGCCCTGGCCGGCTTCGCCCTGCTCAACGGGCCGCTGCCTTACCTGGAAAACAACCTCTCTTCCTCAGGGCTGGGCGTGCTCACCCTGGGCGGCGCCGCGCTGAAGCCCTCCGGTTTTTTCGCCAGCCGGCTTTTCTGGCAGCTGGCCACCGCCGCGGCCGTGCTGGGCGCGGTGATCCTTCTGCGCTGCTCCGGGCTGGCGCTGCGGGGGGGCAACCGCGCCCTGCGCTTCCTCTTCCTGGCCAGCGTCCTGCAGCTGGGGGTCTCCCTCGTAGGCGCCAAGTTCTTCGACCGCTACCTGCTGACGCTGCTGCCCTGGTTCGCGGCGGCCGCCGCCTACGCCGCCAGGGGGGTGAGTTTTTCAAAGCCGGCCGTAGCGCTGGCCCTGGCCCTTTGCGCCCTGCCGGCCTGGGCAGGCATGAAGGATTATTTGGCCTGGAACAAGGCCAAGTGGGAACTGGCCTCCAGGCCCCGGCAGGGCCTGGCCCCCGGGGAAATAGCCAACGGCTTCGACTACGAGGCCTGGCATAATTACGAGAAGAACATGGCCTACCTTAAGAGCATGAAGCCGCTCAAAATGATAGGGGAGTGGGAGTGGCAGAAGGTCAACGGCTATAAAGCCATAGTTTCGTATAACCCCGACCCCCGCTTCAAGGTCCTGGATACGGCCGAGTACAGCACGCCTCTTTCCTCCCAAAAAGGCGTGCTCTACCTGCTGTCCCCGCAACAGTAGCCAAACCCAAAAAGACTTTGTTTTTCATGCCTTTTCCGCGCCAGGGCATCCCCGCGCGGACAGCAGGCGTTTGCCTAGCCGCTCTTATATTTCCTAAAATTATATATATGACATCCTTAAACGGCCCATTCTGACCAATACTTGCGTAGGTGCCGCATCAAGCGCTATGCGCATCAAGCGGCCGTTTACCCCCTAAAATTTTAACCCCGGGAACCCCTTCATTGGGGTGGGATAGGACAACATGAGCGAGCGAGGCGCCTGAAAAGATTATGAACAATGAAAAAATAGCGATAGTCGGTCTCGGTATCATTGCCCCCAAAGCCCTTAACAAGGACCAGTTCTGGAAGAACGTCACCGAAGGCCGCAACTGCGTAGGCGAAGTGCCGGCCGACCGCTGGGACTGGAAACTCTATTACTCGGAAGACCACAAAGCCCCGGACAAGACCTATTCCAAGATAGGCGGCTTCATAGAAGGCTTCAAGTTCGACTCCATCAGGTACAAGATCCCGCCCCAGACCGCGGAGCAGATCTCCCG